>Ga0194113_10004408_pt1 | contig 18472 bp, 13 predicted proteins | sample TA2MahC200mmetaG_FD_146193 | JGI IMG/M metagenome (GOLD analysis project Ga0194113, IMG submission 146193) | Freshwater microbial communities from Lake Tanganyika, Tanzania - TA2015017 Mahale Deep Cast 200m | ecosystem: Environmental > Aquatic > Freshwater > Lake | place: Tanzania: Lake... | reverse complement strand
CGTGGTTCCACTGAGTCACCACGAAGTGTCACCTAGCCTCCTTTCGGTAACACTATTATTGACGCAACGATACCTATTTCGGTAACAATAATTATGAGTCAATTCGCCGGGTTGCCAAAACCTATTCGAATGTGATAATCTACTGCAAAGTCACAGCGTTTTTTGCGGTACAAGTCCTATTTTAATATACGACTGAAAAAGATTCGCTGAAGGGAAGCTGCTGAATGAGGTAACTCAGTCCAGAGTAGTCGAACCGATTCGTGTTCCCTTTCCGCCATTAAAAGCAAAAAGCTGGTTATACAAGATACATCCCTACTATACGAGGCAGCCATTAAATGTGGTGGAGGAATACGTTCGTCATTTCTGCCCTAAAGGCGGTTTGGTAGTCGATCCTTTCTGTGGAAGTGGCGTCACTGCTGTAGCTGCACTGGGACAGAGAAAACGCTTTGTTGGGATTGACCTCGACCCGCTTGCCGTATTCATCACAAGACAGAGTTGCCTGGCACCTGTCGACCTTGAGGCATACTGGGACGCTTATCGCCACGTTTAAAAGGAGACAAGGGCTATAGTTAAATTCGTGCGTGGTGCTTCGCCTGAAGACCTTGAAAACTATGAGTTGAAGGAATGGTATCCTAAGGGAATCAGGCTTCCTTCCAATGCAGATAAGGAATATGTTGATGACCTGTTTGGCAAGGCTCAACTTATCACATTGGCACATTTGCGTAAAGCTATTATGCGAATAAAATACGAGCAAGCAAAAGGGTTACTGCTATTCGCTTTTTCTGGCATCCTTGCAAGGGCAAGTATCACTTATGGCATAGACCCTAAGCATGCAGGCGGGGGCGATAGTGGTATTTTCAAAGTCTATCGCTATTGGGTGCCACCGAACCCAGATTACCGTGACGTATGGGATTTATTCGCTACAAGAGCGCGTCTTGTAGCCAAGGCCAAGAACGACAGCAATGTTCAATTCGATGATTTTGTTCGTGAAGATAAAACATTCTCCGTTTACCAAGATTCGGCAGAAAACCTGTTTAAATACGTTGAAAGAGGTACAGCAGATTACATATACACAGACCCTCCTTACGGAGCGCACATTGCCTATCTGGATTTGAGCACCATGTGGCATTCCTGGTTGGGATTCGAGGTAAACGATGAAATGCGGCAGAAAGAGGCAATTGAAGGCGGAGAGAAGCAACTGGATGAGCAACATTATCTAAGCGCATTGCAAAAATCATTCGAGCAGATGTTTCACGCTTTAAAGAACGATGCTTGGTTATCCTTGGTCTTTCATCATAAAAAGACAAATCTCTGGTATTCTATACGAGAGATGCTGCGATACATTGGTTTCAATTATGTTAACACGGTTGCTCAGCCGCTCGCGAAACAGACCTTCCACAAGGTGAATAACCCTCTGCGCGTTTTAGGTGAAAGTCTAATCTTAAACTTCCAGAAATCCGCAACAAGGCGAATTTCGCAGCCAATGTCCCTACCTATGGCGAACTTAATAAAGAATGTTGCTGAAAGGGTAATTTACCGCAATGGCGGAGCAACAACGGAGGAGATTCTCAGAGAGGTAGTGCCTGATTTGTTTGATAATGACCTTTTCTTTGATGCGTCCTCCAAGAGCTTAGGGGACATCCTTGCAATACTGGAAAGCGATTTCGAACTCGACGAGAGCAATCTCTGGCAAATTAAGGCTGGACGCCAGGTTGGCAACTTCATTCCACCTAGGGAACGGATTAAATACTATGTAATAGGTTATTTGAGGAAGGTCGGCAAGGCAACTTTCGACAATGTTTTAACTACTATCTTTCCGCTACTTGCTAATGGGCATCAACCTGCTGTAGGTGATGTTGCAGATGTCCTAAAAGAGGTGGCAGTTTCTAAGGACGGAATAAATTGGGAACTAAAGAGTCAGGCTGTATTTGGAATGCAAATAGGATTGTCCCTAGTGGCAGAAAAAGGGGGAAAGTATGAGATACCTGAAGGCACGTCTCATAATCAGTTAGTATATCGCCTTGCTATTCTCTGCCAGAAATGTGGATTTGTTCCGTTCATAGGTCGACATGAGCGAAGTGACCCAATGCTCGCTCGGCTTACGTCTTTGACTTCCCTCAATGTGAAAGCCAAACCTGAACAAATAGGTCGCATTGAACAGATCGACCTCATCTGGGCAAAAGAGGACGCAACACCCATCTGGGCATTTGAGATAGAGGAAAATACTCCCATATTAAGTGCTTTGGAACGTTTCCACGCTCTTCTGTCGGCTGTACCGGAACTTGGGAAAAGAAGACAACTTACTATCGTAGCTCCAAAGGCAAGACAACGAAAGTTGCACCAAGAGTTAACAAGCTCATCATACATTGGCCATCCTTCATATCTTGAGAACAAAATCACTTATATTTTCAGCGAAGACCCGGAGAAATCATTTTCCAGATTCACTTCCAAACCAAGTATGCAGCCTAATGAACTGTACGCCATCTGCAAGTTGCCACCAGCGGCGAGATAAGTACGGCACGCGTTATTAACAAGCAAAAGAGGGCACAATGCCTTGTGCCCCTACGGACGGGGGTAGGTCGGAGCGGGTGCTCCGACCTACCCCCGTTACTTTATAGCGGTCACTTGTCAGGTTTCAGCAGTCAATATGCCCCACCCCACCAGATTGCCACGTCCGCCTTTGGCGACTCGCAACGACACGTAAGAACTGAAGGTACGGTGAGATTGCCGCGTCGTCTCGCCTGTGGCAGACGATCTCGCAATGACACGGGGGCATGTAATCCCCGCACACCCCCTCCCTGAACAAGTCAGGGACAGGTTTAAAAAAGAGGGGATTTGGTTCGTTGGGCACCTGGATTCCTGCTCAAGGCAGGGACAGGTTCAGAAAGGGAGAACATGATTTCAAATTGCAAAGTGAAAATTGAAAAATTAGTGTTTCGGGCGAGGAGACCTCTCCCCTACGAAGAATAGTACCCACTCCAGTACAAAAGTAGGATACAATAGTAATAGAGGTTTATATTATACTTTTAGATTGCAGGCAGCTAAACCTTCAGAGAAATCGGGATGAGATTAGAAGAGAAGAATTCAACACACCCTGTTCTCGCCTGGATGAGATACAGGCTGAGGAAAGCCAAGGAGCGAGACCGCCGCTCCGAAAGATATTTTGAAGCGGCTTCGAGATTCCTGTGGCCCTGGCGGTTGCACTGGCTGGTGGCTTTTGCCGCTTTTGTGGCTCTGCTGGACTACGGCAGCACCTACGCCGTGCTGGAGCTGAGCGGGAAAAGATACCTCAACGAAGGCGGTCCGCTGGCTAGCTGGGCGCTGGAGAAGGGCGGGTTCGGCGGGCTTTTCTTAGCTGACGTGGCTGCCGTATCTGCCATATCTCTGGCGGCACTTTTTATGCGGTTGATATTCCTCAGATTCGGCTTTAAAGGGTTCGCGCGGGCGGCTTTTGTGTTTCTGCTTATACCGTACGTGGTAATGGCTGTGGTGGCGGTGGTTAATAATATGGTGCTGGCATATTTATGATGGCCGGGGGGCACTCCGTTCGACAAGCTCACGCAAGCCCCAGAACCCCGGCAGGATGGTGTCCTGCACCTACTCGGAAACAACTGTAAGACTTATATCCCAGGCTCAGGCGCTGCTTAACGGCAATTCGGCGGTTACTACCGTACCTTCGCCAGGCCTGGACTGAACCAACAGGGTGCCCCCGAGCAGTTTGGCACGCTCCTCCATACCGGTGAGGCCCAGCTTGCCCTGATTAGCCATGTCGCTCAGGCGTCGGGGTAGTTCAAAACCTTTCCCGTTATCGGTGACGGTAAGTACTATTCTGTCCGGCTCATATCTAAGTCGAACGCCGGCCTGCGTTGCCTGGGAATGTCTTTTGATATTGCTCAATGCCTCCTGGGCAATGCGGAAAAGCACCAATTTGGTCTCGGGGGATATTTCCCGTCCCACACCGCTTATCTCAACGTTAACCTTCGTCTGCTGTTCACGGTTTATGTTCTCCGCCAGCCATTCCAGTGCCGCAACCAATCCCATATCGTCCAGGATGGCCGGCCTGAGCTCCTGAGCATAGCGACGCAGTCCATCCAGAGTTTCCACCAATAAACCGTGCAACTCTGTGAGCTGCTCCTGCACAGATTCCGGGATTTGATTTGTCGGGTCGGAAGCCAATGCATCTAATCGGTGTATCAGCAACAACATCGATTGACTGGTGTCATCGTGAAGCTCGCGGGAAAGACGCTTCCTTTCCTCTTCCTGCGCTCTTAAAACCAGTTTCAGGTAGAAACGAATGTTATCCCGCATTCTTCGTTCTTCGGTGACGTCACGGGCGATGTTTTCAAATCCGACAGGTTTACCATCTGCGGTTATCAGTCTGGTCGCAATCTGTACTATAGCTTCATCGCCGTCCTTTCGGGTCAGGCGCTGTTCGTACCGCTGCTCTATTCTCTCCCCGCTGAGCAATCTTTCGCGCACCATATGAGCGAGGGCAAGGGCATCGCCGCGCACGAACTGCGAAGCTTTGCTGCCTACCAGCTCCTGAACAGTGTAGCCAAGTACTTTCTCACATGCCTTGTTGGCATCGGTAATAATGCCTTCCATATCATGCATCAGAATGCCATCGCTGGCATCCTCAAAAAGCGCTCTGTATTTTGCCTCAGATTGCCGCAACAGCTCTGTGATAGCCAGTTGTTCCTGATAAAGCCGGGTTTTATCGATAGCAATGCCAATCTGATTACCGATAGCTGTGAGCAATTCCATCTCTTCCTTGCTGAACTCCCGTCTGTTTCGTGAAGCTACGGATAGGGTGCCCATCACTTTGCCTCTCGACTTCAAGGGCGCGATGAGTTGCGCCTTTATCTTCTCACGTCGAACTGCCTCCCTGGATAGGCGGGGGTCCTCGGCGGCATCGCCGACCATCATCAGTTCGCCGCTCTCCGCAACACGCCCGTTGAAGCCCTCGCCCATTTTCATTTTATCCACCCCCAGGGCGAACTCCCGGGGCACGCCGCGATATGCTGAAAGGATTAGCTCGCCTTTCCTGTCATCCAGGAGATAGAGAAGCGCTATCTCTAGCTCCATGACATCGGCGACAATATCTATAGCTGTAAAAGGTATATCTCCCAGACTCTCGGTCTGAGCCAGAAAGCCGGAGAGGGTGCTGAGCCTGATTAATCTTTTACTAACGGGAAGCATATCTTTTGTCCCTTGAATAAAGCCTCAACACACATGATATGGGCTCGTCAGTTTTAACCGGTATCGGCACTATGGGGAGTCTCGTCGAGAGCAAGCCAGCCTTCCCGCACTGCCTTGAGTATAGCCTCAGTGCGCGAGGCAACATCCATTTTGTCGAACAAATTGGAGATGTGCGCCTTAACCGTACGCACAGTTACAGACAATTCTTCAGCTATTTCCTTATTACTCATCCCTCTGGCTGCAAGTCTCAACACTTCTATCTCGCGTTCGGTCAGGTTCTCCTTGCCCGTCTGCCTGTTTTCTTCAGCCGGCAAACCTATAGCCCGTTTAAGCAGCATGGCGATGATTGAGGGATGGAGCACCGACTCACCCTCTCTCACAGCGCGGATGGCAGCGACCACATCACGACCTCGTGCGCTTTTTAGCAGATAGCCGGCAGCCCCTGCCTCCAGCAATCCCAAGACGTATTGAGCGTCGTCATAGGCGGTCAGAATTATGATAGCGGTGCCGGGGCTTACTCTTTTAATCTCCTTACTTGCCTCGATGCCATTTAACTTGGGCATCACGATATCCATTATGGCAATATCGGGCTTGAGCCTGGAACTAAGCTGCACCGCTTCCTCGCCATCGGACGCCTCGCCGACTACCTCTATATCATCCTGACGGTCAATCAGATTTCGCATCGCCTCGCGCAGCAAGGCATGGTCATCAGCTATCAGAACCCTAATCTTTTCCTTCATAAGTTGCAGGCGTTCTCAGGTAATCGATTTCACAGCCAATTCTAAATCATCGTTATGTACTTAGCAAATAGGGAGCTCTGCCCCCTCTGTACATCCCTATTGTCCTTCTATTCAGCATATCATTGTACCTTTGTACATTACATAATTGACCTTAAGAACGATGTAGCTCATATTGGGAAAGCCTATACTTTATGTAGAGAAAGAAAGGGGGTTGATACCATGGCTAGGTTAGAAGCTACGAAGAAAGAGACTATTACCAAGTTACCCGAGGAGACCAAGACAGCGAAAGGCGGTAAAGAAACCATCCTGGAGGTGCTTGCTCGCGCCGCCGAGGATAGCGAGTTTCTGGCAAAGCTGTCGGAGAATCCCGAAAAAGCCCTTTCCGAGTATGTCGTGCTTACGTGGGAGGAGAGGGCTGCCCTTGCCAGCGGCGACATCAAAAAGATAGAGGGCTGGGTAGGGAAGCTGGATAAAAAGATGGCGACCTGGTTGTGGTGCCGTCTCAGCCAGGAGAGGTGGTAATCCCGGGCTTCTCAGAGCAACACCATAATCTGAGACAGCGCCGGTAAACCTACCGAGAAGAGGTGCTATATGAAAGCCGAATGCGCTTGTGCAGCTACCCGAGAGCCTCCGAAAGAAATGGATAGCCGTCTTGCCGGGATTCTTTCCTTATATAGAGGCAGGCCGGACGAGGTCATTCCCATACTACAGCAGATACAACGGGAATTCGGCTATCTGCCCGAACAGGCGATGAGTCAGGTAGCCCGATTCACCGGTGTGGATGAAAGCAAGGTCTTCGGTGTAGCTACATTTTATGCGCAATTCAAACTTGTCCCCACCGGTCGAAACGTAATCAAGGTATGCCGAGGTAACGCCTGCCGCGTGCGCGGCGGAGCGCGGGTACTCAAGACTGTGGAGAAACAGCTTGGCATTAAGCACGGGGAGAGTACGTCGGACCTCGAATACGCGCTGGAGACCGTAGCCTGTCTCGGCGCATGTGCTGTGGCGCCGGCGGTAGTGGTCAACGATGAGACACACGGCAACACTACACCCGATAAGATACCCGAGCTGATCCAGCCTTAGGAGAGAGGTGAGGAAGAGATGGCAGCGAAAGATAAAGGGGCTGCCCCGCTGAACGACAGGGTCAGTGTCCTGGTCTGCCAGGGCACCGGTTGCTCTTCATCCAAATCGGAACGGATTCGACTTGCTCTGGAAGAAGAGGTTAAAAAGTCGCATCTGGATAACGTCAGCGTTGAACTGGCAGGCTGTCACGGCTTCTGTCAGGAAGGTCCGACCGTAATCATCAATCCTGAGGGCGTATTTTATACACATGTTAAGCCGGAAGACGCAACTGAAATCGTACAGTCACACCTGGTGCAGGGCAAGCCTGTCGACAGGCTGTTATACCGAGACCCTGTGACGAAGGAAGCCCGAGCCACCTTGGATAAGATAGATTTCTTCAGGAAGCAGACGCGTCTGGTTCTGCACAACTGCGGGTATATCAATCCGGAAAAAATCGAAGATTACATTGCCGCAGGTGGTTATGAGGCGCTCAGGAAGGCGCTTCGGGACATGACCCCCGAGCAGGTCATCGAAGAGGTGAAACGCTCGGGACTGAGGGGACGCGGCGGGGGCGGGTTCTCCGCAGGGCAGAAGTGGGAGGTATGCCGCAGGTCGCCGGGCAATGAAAAATATGTTATCTGCAACGACCGTAATATCCTGGAAGGCGACCCTCACACCCTTATCGAGGGCATAATCATTGCAGCCTACGCCGTCGGCGCCGCCGAGGGCTTTATCAGCTTCCGAACCAAGTCGCCGCTCGGTTTCAAGCGCATGGCTGCCGCTATCGAGCAGGCAAAAGAGCATAACTTCCTCGGCAAGAATATACTGGGCACTGGGTTCAGCTTTGAGCTTCAGCTCAGGCAGGGCATGGAGGATTTCGTTGCCGGTGAGGAAACAGCCCTGATTGCCTCAATCGAAGGTGAAAGGGGTATGCCGCGCCCCAAACCACCATACCCGGCGCAGAGCGGTCTGTGGGGTAAGCCGACCATAGTTCACAACGTTAAAACCTTCGCCACCGTACCGATTATCATTCGCAACGGGGCAAAATGGTTCGCCGGCTTCGGCACGGAGAAGAGCAAGGGCACCGCCATCTTCGCCCTCACGGGCAAGGTGGCAAACAACGGGTTAGTAGAAGTTCCGCTGAATATGACCCTGCGAGAGCTTGTGTTCGGTATCGGGGGAGGCATCCCCGGCGGAAAACGCCTGAAGGCAGTCCACACCGGAGGACCATCCGGAGGATTTCTGCCGCCTAGCCTTCTCGATTCACCTGTCGATTTCGATACGCTGGAGACTGCCGGCTCCATTATGGGTTCGGGGGCGGTGGTTGTGCTTGACGAGGATAGCTGCATAGTGGATACAACGAAGTTCTTCCTGTCCTCGACTCAACTCGACTCCTGCGGCAAGTGCGTCCAGTGCCGGCTGGGACTCAAGCAGATGGTCGATATCATGGAGGACATAACTCACGGCAGAGGTCAACTGTCGGACATTGACCTGCTGGTGGAATTGGGCGAGGCGATCAAAGCAGGCTCGCTCTGCGGGCTGGGCAAAACGGCGCCCAATCCTATTCTCACATCTATAAAGTATTTCAGAGAAGAATACATAGAACATATAAAGAAGGCTCACTGCTCCGCCGCCGTTTGCAAGGGTTTGGTGAAGGCTCCCTGCAGTCACACCTGCCCTGCCGGCGTCGATGTTCCCCGCTATCTTCGCCTGATAGCTCAAAAGAGATACGACGATGCGGTGGCGGTCATCCGGGAAAGGATTCCTTTCCCCTCTGTCTGCGGATACATCTGCATTCATGTCTGCGAGACCAAGTGCCGGCGCAGGCAGCTCGACGAGCCTATCGCTATAAGGGCGCTCAAGCGATTCGCTGCCGACCACGCCAGGAAGGACGCTCTCCCTAAAGGAAAGATAGCGCCTGCTTCGGGCAAGAAGGTGGCTGTAGTGGGTGCGGGTCCTGCAGGGCTGACCGCGGCTTACTACTTAGCCAAACTCGGAGGTCATGCCGTAACGGTGTTCGAAGCCCTGCCCGAGGCGGGCGGGATGATGCTGGTGGGCATCCCCAGATACCGGCTGCCCAAAGAGATTCTGGACAGCGAGATTGAGGAAATCAAAAAGGTCGGCGTGGAGATTAAGACAAACACCCGAGTAGATTCTATCGATGCGCTGCGCGCCCAGGGATTCGATGCGGTATTCCTGGGTGTGGGAGCACATGCCGGAAGCAAGATGCGCGTCACGGGAGAGGAATCTCAGGGAGTGATGGATTGCGTAACGTTCCTTAGAGACGTAAGCCTGGGTAAGGAAGTAAAGATCGGCAACAGGGTGGCGGTCATCGGCGGAGGCAATGCCGCTATAGACTGCTCCCGCACCTCGTTGCGCCTAGGAGCCAAAGATGTGGATATCATCTACAGGCGCACCCGCGATGAAATGCCTGCGGCAGAAGAGGAAATCGAGGAGGCATTGAAAGAGGGGGTGAAGATAGAATACCTTATGGCGCCCAACAAGATATCCCGTCAGAACGGGCATCTGGACCTGGAGTGCATTCGTATGCAACTGGGCGCCGAAGACGCCAGCGGGAGAAAACGCCCCGAGCCGGTAAAGGGCAGCGAGTTCAGCAGGGAATACGACACGGTCATCGCCGCCATCGGTCAAAGGTCTGATATTCCCAACAGCTTCGGGCTTGCCCTTAACAAGGACGGCACAATTCGTGTCGACCCTGATACGCTCGCCACGAGCCGTCCGGACACTTTCTCCGGCGGCGATGTAGTGAGCGGGCCTGCCTCGGTCATCGAGGCGATTGCGGCAGGCAGACAGGCTGCCGTTTCGATAGACAAATATCTGGGCGGCAAAGGGCTGCTCGAAGAGAAACTGCTGCCGCCCGAAGAGATTAACGCTCAACCCGAGTCAGATGACGAGCCTAAATCAGAAGGTCGCCCGAAGAACCCTGAGCTACCGTTGAGCAAACGATTAAACAGCTTCGAACTGGTGGAGTTAGGCTTGCCCAGGGCTAAGGCGATCAAAGAGGCGGAGAGATGTCTCAAGTGCGACCTTGAAAAAGAGGAAGAGTAGAACCGAGTTCCCACAGCCTGAAGGGACCTGAGTCCGGAACCGAGGAAGGCAAGGAGGGTGAGGTCAATGGAAGCGATAAGCACAACAGCAAAGGAAACAACAAAGACAGGAGTTGTCACTCTCACCATCAACGGTAAGAGGGTTGAAGCGCGTGAGGGTATGACGGTGCTGGAAGCCGCACTGGGAGCGGACATCTATATACCGACCCTGTGCCATGACTCCGACCTCAAGCCCTACGGCGCCTGCCGTCTCTGCGTGGTTGAAATCGAAGGTATGCGCGGTCTGGTGACCGCCTGCACAACCGCAATAGAGAACGGGATGACGGTTCGTACGGAGACACCCGCGGTGGACAAGTCGCGACATATCAGCATGGAGCTGATAATGGCTAATCACCCTGCCGACTGTCTGACCTGCGCCAAAAACCAGCAGTGCGACCTGCAGCGAGTGGCGCATTATCTCGGCATCAATCAGGAGCATTTCAATCGACTGCGCAAGACGAAGAGGGTGCTCCCCATAGATAAGAGCCACCCCGCCTTCGACCGCGACCCTAACAAATGCATTCTCTGCGCCAAATGCGTGCGCGCCTGCCAGGAGATAACCGGAGTGGGCGCTATAGATTTGGCATACCGCGGCTACGATGCTAAAGTGAGCACCTTCGCCGATAAGCCGATCCATAATTCCATCTGCGAGTCCTGCGGCGAGTGCATATCCAGGTGCCCTACCGGCGCCTTGCTGCCCAAAAAGTACAAACAGCCGACACATTATGTAAAATCCATCTGTCCTTACTGCGGCGTCGGTTGCTCTGTGAATCTCGGCATCAGGAGCAATGAAATCGTCGATGTTCAGGGCGATAGAGGCAGCCCCGTCAACAAGGGCGGTCTCTGCGTTAAAGGACGCTTCGGCTTCGATTTCATCAGCCATCCCAGCAGGCTGACCAAACCCCTCATTAGAAAAGAGGGCAAAGGCAAAGACATACAGGTAAACGGCAACTTTAGAGAAGTATTCCGCGAAGCTACCTGGGACGAGGCACTCGACCTGATTGCCTGGAAACTAACTCAGATAAAAGAGAAACACGGTGCCGACAGCATCGGGGTGTTGAGCTCGGCAAAGTGCACCAATGAGGAGAATTACCTCCTGCAAAAGTTCACCCGGGCGGTTATCGGCACCAACAATATAGACCACTGCGCCCGCCTCTGACACTCCCCCACAGTGGCCGGTCTGGCCCAAGCATTCGGAAGCGGAGCGATGACCAACTCCATCTCTGACTTCGCCAAGGCTGACCTCCTTTTCGTCATAGGCTCTAACACTACGGAGTGTCATCCCATTATCGGGCGAGTTATCCGCCAGGGGGTGAAATTCAGGGGTACGAAGCTCATCGTTGCCGATGCCCGTGCTATTGACCTCTCCAACCTGGCAACCGTTCACCTGCGCCATAAGCCTGGAACGGATGTGGCTCTGCTCAATGCCATGATGCATGTAATCATTGCCGAGGACCTGCACGACAAGAAGTTCATTAAGGAACGAACCGAGGGCTTCGAGCAGCTTGCGGACACTGTCAGAGGCTGCACGCCCGAGATGGCCGAGAAGATAACGGGTGTCTCCAGAGCTGACATTGTGAAGGCTGCCCGTCTCTTCGCCAGCGCTAAGAAGGCTGCTCTGCTCTACGGGATGGGCATAACCCAGCATACGACAGGCACGGACAACGTAAAGAGTCTGGCAAACCTGCTGATGCTGACTGGCAATATCGGTCGGGAGGGCACCGGCTTAAGCCCGCTCAGAGGGCAGAACAACGTTCAGGGCGCCTGCGACGTGGGAGCTTTGCCCAACGTCCTCCCCGGCTATCAGGCGGTAACCGATACGGAGAAAAGAAAAACCATAGAGGCTAAGTGGGAGGTCAGCGCCCTGCCGGCAAAAGCCGGGCTTACTATGGGAGAGATGATACACGGCGCGCTGGAGGGCAAGGTCAAGGCTATGTATATCATGGGTGAAAATCCCATCATGACCGACCCCGATATGCACCACACCCGTAAGAGCCTGACTAACCTGGAATTTCTGGTGGTGCAGGATATATTCCCCACAGAGACGGCTGTCGTCGCCGATGTTATTCTACCCGCCGCCGCCTTTGCGGAAAAGGACGGCACCTTCACCAATACCGAGAGGCGGGTGCAGAGGGTAAGAAAAGCTGTCGAGCCTCCCGGAGAAGCCAAGCCGGACTGGGAGATTATCGCCCTGCTGGCTGAAAAGATGGGCTATCGCTTCGACTACAGAAACCCCGAGCATATAATGGAAGAAATCGCTTCCGTGACTCCCATCTATGGAGGCGTTCGCTACGACAGACTGAACAAATACGGGCTGCAATGGCCCTGCACGGACAGGAGCCATCCCGGGACGGCACAACTTCACCAGGACAAATTCATTCGCGGCCTGGGCAAGTTCCATGCTGTGGAATACAAGCCTCCGGCGGAGTCGGTCTCCCCGGGCTATCCGCTCATCCTTACCACGGGGAGGGTACTACAGCACTACCACACCGGCAGCATGACGCGCCGGTCCGAGGTACTGAACGAGCTCTGCCCGGGCGGTGCAGTGGAAATCCATCCTGAAGATGCCCTGAAACTGGGCATCGTGGACGGCGATATGGTCGCTCTGGCTTCGGAAAGAGGCAAGATTGAAGCGCCAGTGCATATTACGGACAAAACGGCGCCGGGACTTGCCTTCATGGCTTTCCACTGGAAAGAGTCGCCGGTAAATGTAGTTACCAACCCTGCGGTTGACCCGTCAGCGAAGATTCCCGAACTCAAGGTCTCGGCAATCAAGGCAGTGCTGGCGGTGCTGGACAGGGCTGCTCAGGACAACGCCTTCCTTGCCAAACTGGCAGAGAACCCGGCTGAGGCATTGAAGGAATACAACCTCACGCCCGAAGAGAAGGCGGCGATCGCCAGCGGCGATATCAGGAAGATAGAGTCCTGGGTAGGCAAGCTGGACGAGCGGCTGAGGAAGTGGCTCATCGCCCGATTGCAGCAGGAGAAGTGGTAGAACTTAGCTCACCGTCTTATTTCAGGAGTCACAACATCACATTTCCGCCTCAGCAATTACTGCGAGCAGAGTTAGGTGCGCCCCCACTAATTGTACTGTCACATTCCTCCATAGGCTCTTTCTCCGTGCTGCGATATATCCAGCCCGACTGTCTCTTCATCTGCCGTGACCCTGAGCCCGATGATAATGTCTACCGCCTTGCCAATGACCCAAGTTGCGACAAAAGCAAAAGCCCCCACAGCGGCGACTCCGGCAAGCTGCTTAGCCAATTGCATGGCGTTGCCTTGAATTAAGCCGTCAGCTCCTATAGCGTTGACAGCCATGCTAGCAAAGAGGCCAACCGCAAGGGTGCCCCAGACACCTCCCATGCCATGTACTGCCCAGACGTCCAGCGACTCATCCACGCCTCTTTTCGCTCTGAACAACATACAATAGTAGCCTATTGCTGCAGCTACGATCCCTATAGGTATCCCTATAATCGGTGATATGAAGCCAGCGGCTGGTGTAACTGCTGCCAGCCCTGCCACAGCTCCGGTTACGACGCCAAGTGCGGAGGGGCGACGGTGAATCCATCCCAGGATCATCCAGGTCAATGCAGCCGCTGCAGCAGAAGCATTTGTAGCCACGAACGCGCTGGATGCGACCCCATTAGAGGTTAGGGCGCTACCGGCATTGAATCCAAACCAGCCAAACCAGAGCAGTCCGGTACCCAGTACAACCATGGGGATGTTATGAGGCTCCATCGTCTCGCCTTCCTTAAATCCTTTGCGGGGACGGAGCAACAGTGCCAAAGCCAGCGCTGACATGCCTGCATTTACATGAATTACAATACCGCCCGCAAAATCGAGGCATCCTATCTTCGCCAGCCAACCTCCGCTGCCCCACACCCAGTGCGTCACCGGGCAGTAGACCAAAGTGAACCAGAGCACTGCTATTATTAGAAACGCGCTGAACTTCATGCGCTCCACCACACCTCCGCTCCATAAAGCCACAGCGATGATGGCGAACATGGCCTGGAATGTCATGAAAGCGAGATGAGGCACAGTTGTAGCATAAGTATCGGAGGGCTCCTGCCCCACGCCTCTCAATAAAACCCAGTCCAGCTTGCCAATCACGCCTCCTGTGTCCGGCCCAAAGCTCAGACTATATCCATAGAGTAACCAGAGCATACCAATCAAGCCAAGCAGGGCGAAGCTCATCATGATGGTGGAGAGAACGTTTTTCCGTCTCACCATCCCGCCGTAAAATAGAGCTAATCCCGGTGTCATCAGCATTACCAGCGCTGATGAAACAAGAATCCAAGCAGTATCACCTGTGTTCACCATTTCCAATAATATCCTCCTTCGCCTCCGAGGCACCTGCTTCTGGGGAATATACTATCTGGGAATCGTTTCAGGCACATTGCAAATTCAGAAAATATCCCTATTCACCATCTCTCATTTAAATAGCGTTTTCTCCAGTATCCCCAGTTCTGATTCGCACTGCATTATCAATGGGTATGACGAATATCTTGCCATCTCCTATTTCGCCTGTTCGGGCTTTATTGACGATAGCATCAAGTGCCTTGCCCAAGTCTTCATCAAGCACCACTGCCTCAATTTTTACTTTAGGCAGAAAATCTACTCGATACTCCCCTGCTCTCCACTGTAAGGAGATTCCTCCCTGGCAGCCACGTCCCCTCACTTCGGTCACAGTCATGCCGAACAGCCCCATATCAGCCAAGGCAGTTTTGACAGATTCCAGCCGCTCCGGTCTGATAATCGCCTCTATCTTCTTCATCGCAAAATACCTCCCTAAGCCCTTTCTCCACAGTACGACATATCAAGTCCGACAACCTCCTTGCCATCAGCGGCACTAACAAATCATATAGGCTCCAACTTATACCAAGGCGAGCCCGCGCCCAGCATCACCATAGGGATGCTGTGAGGCTGCATGGGCTCGCCTATTTATGACCCCTGCATTGGCGTAGCGGCATATCATGATAATGATGACGTGCCAGCGTTTTTAAATGAACCGCCGTGTACCAAGCAAAATCAAGACAGCCCAGTGTTAGAAACACTACGTTAGCTATCGAGAACCTTCATCGCCTCTTTCCTGTAAGCATCCATCAGATAGGGTATGCCGGTGACCTTCTCGCATTCCTCGGTCAGGGACATCAGTTCTTTTCTGGTGATAGCGGGCACGCTGAAGCATCTTGCGCCAGCCATCAACTGCTGTAACCCCACCTTAATCTTCTCAGCATAGCTGTATATACCCACAGCTCCCAAGGGGATGTTCTTCATCTCGTTCTTGCCCAGGAGTTTAGAAACAGCCTCCCAGCAGACGAAGATTTCCTCGGGGGTCGAGCCGTATTCGCTGACCGTCTTGGGCAGATTATTCTCTTTGAGCCATACGGCGATATTCTTGCCCACCATACCGGGAATCATCAAGGCGCGTCCCATGCAAACCGCCCTGATAAAAGGAGAGCCCAGGGCGAGGGCTTTGAATACACCGTCCTCGCTGCTGAATCCACCGGCAAAGGCTATATCAGGCGGTCGCTCTCCTTTGTCCGCCAGTCTCTGGCAGAACTCGCTGGCAGCGGCATGCAGATAGAGACTCGGCATGCCCCACTCCTCCATCATGGGCCAGGGGCTCATCCCGGTTCCGCCGGAGGCGCCATCTATAGTAAGCAGGTCTATCTTAGCATTGGAGCCCCATTTGATAGCCATAGCCAGTTCGCGTAAGCCGTAGGCACCGGTCTTCAAAGTGATACGCTTAAATCCCAGATTTCTCAGCCTCTTGACCTCTTTGTAGAAGCCCTCTTCATCTATGAAGCCCAGGCGGCTGTGGCGCTCGAACTCCTTGATAGCACCGTCTTTAAATGCTGCGTGAATAACGGGGTCTGCGGGGTCTGGCGTTATGATGTAACCGCGTCTCTGGAGCTCCAGTGCTCTCTCCATGCTATTGACCTTAATTTCTCCACCGATGCACTTGGCGCCCTGTCCCCATTTCAGCTCGATAGTATCAAGTCCGTGCTTCTTGCTGACATACTCGGCGACGCCCAGCCTTGTGTCCTCCACATTCATCTGAACCAGGATTTCGCCATAGCCCTGGTGATAGCGCTTGTATATCTCGATGCGGCGGTCCATGTCGGGGGCAAAGGCGATCTTGCCTTTTGAGTCAAGCTCGAGCTTCGGGTCGATGCCGCAGACGTTCTCACCGCAGACCAGCGTGACGCCGCTGATGGCAGCACCTACTGCAAAGTGCTCCCAGTTCTTGCGTGCTATCTCAGTGGAGCCCAGAGCACCGGTAAAGATGGGGACCTTCATCTTGACCTTCTTGGTCCAACCGTACTCAGTCTCAGTGTTCACAGCCGGGAAAATGGCAGTGTCGGGATCGCCCTTAACACCCTTGGGCAATCCCCTGGCGCCCAGGGCATATCCCTGAATATTGAGATGAGAGTAATCCACAGGGTAGTTCTTGTCGCAGCCAGCCGTTATCTCGCCAAACGGCCCCGGGTATATGAGCTCCCTGCCTCGGAACGTCGCCCTGAATACTTCGCAGTTGCCACGGCAGCCGTCGATACAGCGAGTACAGATGCCGCTGCTGGGCACCACATCGCGAGAACGGTTTGCCGATCTGGTTGCCTCGTTAGAATTTGGTCGTCTCAGATTCATCTAAGTAAGACTCCTTTTCTTTAATTTGATTTCGAATTTACTTTTTCTGCAGGAACTCCGGTTTTGCGTTTCTAGAGATAAACCGGAATCCCTTTCTCTTTAAGAAATTTTTTAGCTTCAGGTATCGTTATCTCGCCGAAGTGGAAAACAGAGGCACACAGCACCGCCGAAGCCTTACCTATGGTTACTGCTTCATAAAGATGCTCCAGTTTGCCAGCTCCTCCGGAAGCTGTGACAGGAATCTTGACTGCCTCAGCGCATGCCTTCGTCATCTCCAAATCGTATCCCTTCTTGGTGCCATCTGCATCCTTGCTGGTGAGCAGAATTTCACCCGCGCCCAGTTTTTCCACCTTTCGGGACCACTCTACAATATCAAGCCCCGTCCCCTCGGTGCCGCTCTTTATTACCACCTCCAACCTGGGCGAATTGCTGTTTTTGGGGTTTTTCTTACCATCGATAGCAACTACGATTTTACCCTTGCCGAATTTCTTGACTGCTTGTTTGATGAGGTCCGGGTTCTTCACAGCAGCGGTGTTGATAGAGACTTTGTCTACCCCAATCTTGAACAGCTCCTGCATATCCTCTATGCTCCCTATGCCGCCGCCGACCGCAAAGGGTACGGTGACCACATCGCAGACCCTTTTAACCCATTCCAGTCTTGTCTTTCTGTTCTGTACGGTGGCAAAGATATCGAGGAAGACCAGCTCATCCGCCCCCTCTTTGCAGTAAGCCTTTGCCGCCTCCACGGGGTCTCTGGCATCCTTCAGGTTGACGAATTTGACTCCCTTGACCACCCTTCCGTCTCTTATGTCCAGGCAGGGTATAACCTTAACCTTTTTCATTCACAACTCCTTAAATTTTATTAGCTCTCTATATTCCATCACGGTACCCATACCATGATTTTCAGCCTCAATGCCCGCCTCCTCCGCAGCAGCCACAGGATTCATACCACCCATAAGAATCATCCCGATTCTGTTGAGTTCCACCGGGACTTCACAGACAGGCTCGCTGGTATTTCCTATAGCCAGCAATCCGCCCAAACTGGCTTCCTTGAGTCTGGCTACTACGTCCTCTGCTATCCCCCGGCAAATGGCAGGTATCTCGCGAAAGTTAGCCAGTATTTTACCCTCCCCTTTCGTGGCAGCCTCTTTAACAGCCGTCATCTTAGCCCTGATAAACACCTCGGAGGGGTCCAGAGACGAGCCTGCGTAATTTATGAGTTCCACAAATCTAAAAGGCTTATGGTCTCGAACCTGGAGAATGCCGCCGAATCTTGAGTCCATGGGCACTCCCGCTTTGAGTAAAGCACCATTCATCACAATGCTGCAGACGGTTGCCAGACCTATCCTGCCCTCAGGAACAACAAACTCCCCCAGCTTTTTACCTTCTGACGCGACTGCTACCAGGTCGCTCACACAGATTCCCGCCTCGAAAGCCGGCCTCATCGCCTGAATTGCTTTATTGAATCTGCTCTTGGCGAAAAAGGAGACATTCACCGGTATCGCGCCAGTGCGTTTCTTCGCATTGAAGTCGGTGCGGAAAGCCAGCATTTCTATTCTGGATATGGCGAAACCGACCTTATACTTGACCAGGGCGCTTTTTACCTCTTCCATGCCCCGCTCTGTCAACAAGCGACCATCCCGCCCCGCCAGCCTGGTGAGTCCGCGCTCGTCCATCAACTTGAGATGGTATCTGACCGCCCTCTCTCCAAGC
>Ga0194113_10004395_pt1 | contig 18510 bp, 21 predicted proteins | sample TA2MahC200mmetaG_FD_146193 | JGI IMG/M metagenome (GOLD analysis project Ga0194113, IMG submission 146193) | Freshwater microbial communities from Lake Tanganyika, Tanzania - TA2015017 Mahale Deep Cast 200m | ecosystem: Environmental > Aquatic > Freshwater > Lake | place: Tanzania: Lake... | reverse complement strand
ACTCTCAAATCCCAGGGTAAGGCAAGGTGCTTCACTTAGACCTCCATATTCTATGCGTATGAGAACACATAAAAAAAGTACTTGACTAAAATAAACCAGGGGTTAGGGGAGATTTTATGATTAATGAATCGAACCATTTATTCCTAAAATCCCCCTTAATCCCCCTTTTCCAAAGGGGGAATGTATAGTATTTTCATGCTCCTTTGTGAGCCAATAGCTCATGTGGATTCCCGCTTGGCGGGAATCCTTCTGAAAAGCCAGAAAGATTGCGGACAAGCCGCAATGGCGACATTTTTAGCAATGTGGTCTTACTTCGGCGGGTTCAAGTTTGTAACTTGAACCCGCATGATTGAACACAGAGAAACCCTCTGTGTTCTCTGTGGTTAAGTTCTGTGGTTTCATGTTTTCCCCTCTTTTTTCATATAACTTTTGACATTACCCTGCCACCAACATTAATAATTGAGGATTCAGGGATTCGAGTGTCCGAGTGCATTCATTTGACTCCTTGAATCCTTTATATGTCAAGAAATGTGCCAGAAGTGCTTTATATGGGAAAATCGAGATTTGATAAGGGTTTAGGGGGCGAAGCGATTGAAAGGCAGTCTCATTTTTCTCATCTCTGAGACGATTTGTCTCAAATGTGAGAAAGATTGAGAGTAGACAAATTTGGTTTTATACCCAAAGCCTGTTGTTTTGTAGTTGCTATTAAAGTAACTTAGCTGTATACTATCAGAATTATAAGCGTCATAATAAATATATGATAATGGCATGGAACTGAGAGATTATTTCATCAAAAATCTGCCTCCAAGACAAAAGCAATACGAAGCAATACGCGCCGTTGCCTTCAATGAAGGGACTATAAAGGACGTTGCTGCGCACTTCAGGTATACACCGCAAACGTTGAGAATGTTAATCAACCGGCTTGTACGAGATAAACTTCAGCTCTTCCCCGATATAAAAAGGGGGCCGAAAGGGAGGCATATCCCCTCAGAGACAGAGAAAATGATTATTCAGTTGCGCCGGAAGAAGATGTTGAACTCCAGGGAGATTACGGATGAACTTAACCGATCAAACATATCTATCGGCGTAAGGACAGTGGAGAGGATACTGGGTGATGCAGGCTTCCCGAAACTGCGCCGCAGAACAGATAAAGAAAGAGGGCTTAGCAAAGAAGGCACGATAATACCGGAGCGTTCCATGAACCTGTCCCTGAAGAAGCTTCAGCCGTTTCGGATCGACTGCCAGGTAGCCGGCATCTTTTTGTTTCTTCCCTATATTCTGAATACCGGTATCCTTGATATCGTGCAAGGATGCGCTCTTCCGGAATCCGGCGACATTGGGAAACAGCAGGCAGCCTTATCCATGTTATTGCTGAAACTGATTGGCAATGAACGGCTTAGCCATATAAAGCAGTACAACACCGATACGGGATTCGGGGTTTTTACCGGATTGAATGTGTTGCCGAAGCCCACTTATATGTGCTCTTACTCCTGCCGCACTAATGCCTCTGTTGTTATGAAATTCCAGCAAAGAATAATGAAACACTTTAACAAGCTCTACCCTGATTTGTATCAGGGCAAGACCATCAATCTGGATTTCCACTCGATCCCGCACTTTGGAGATGAATCCGAAATGGAAAAGGTTTGGTGCGGCACTCGTGGGAAGTCACTGAAGGGAGCCAACACGTTTTTTGCTCAGGCCGGCGAAAGTGATGTGCTGATATATACCAGAGCAGACATAAGAAGGGCCGAGTCTTCTGAGGAAATCAAGAAGTTTATTGATTACTGGGGAGGGATAAAGGGAATCGTAAAGGAAACACTGGTCTTTGATTCGAAACTGACACGCTATGACATCCTCTATGAAATAGATACAGATGACATCAAGTTCATAACCCTGAGAACACGCAGCAAGAGACTTATAGAAGAGACGATGAAGATCCCTGAAAAAGATTGGCAGAAGGTCTATTTGCCGATTCCGAAACGAAAGTACAAGCATGTTAAAGTCCATGAAAGCACGGTAGTATTAGTCGAAGGGCAGAAGGCTTTCAGGCAATTAATCGTGAAAGATCACGGGAGGGCCGAACCTACTTTTATCATTAGCAACAACGAGAAGTTAAAAAATACAGACATCTTGACCATATATGCCAAGAGGTGGCACATTGAGAATAAACTTTCAGACATAGTGAAATTTTTCAATTTAAATGCTCTATCTTCCCCGATTATGATCCGCATCCATTTCGATTTGCTTTGGACAATTATTGCGGATACGCTTTACCTTCTTATGGCGAAAGATTTAAGAAGGTTCGAGAATTGTTCTCCTCAAAAGCTTTTCAAACAGTTTATCGATATGCCCGGACAAATTGATTATGACGGAAACATATTCACAGTGAGAATCAGAAAACGGGCAACTACTCCTGTGCTGTTGGGAATTGAGAAATTGAACAGAGAGATATTTGTCCCATGGCTGGATCATAAACCTCTGAGGATTATCTGGACGCCATAAGAAAAATGACGCTTAAAAACCCTGTGAAAATCGGTGATAAATCAGGAGAACTTCACTTCTGGAGGACGAAGCAGGGAGCAGAAGTAGATTTTGTTATAGAGAGGGGATTAGAGCTTTTCCCGATAGAGGTTAAGTCTGTACTAAAAAAAGAAATAGTCCCGATAGGTCTGAGAAGTTTTATAGAAAAATTCCATCCGAAGAATGCTATCGTGGCAAATCTTTCAATCAATGAAAAGGATATTACTATAAATAAAACAAGAATAGATTTTATTTATCCATTTAGATTCAACAAATTAATATTTTTGTGAATCACCTTCTAATATACTACCTCTATCTCAATCAACTACCCCTCTCGATAAATGCATCCCTGAGTAGCTTGCTCTGTCTCTCAAATGCCTGTCTTGGATTTCGAGGGTCTTTCATAAGGGAAATCTCCTGAGTGATGAGCCTTGCAAGATTTAATACATGGGTATCAACCTTTGCAGATTCTCTCTTATAGAGTGGATGGTCACGGTTTAGGTAAATAGTTGTCTCTTCAGAAAAGACCTCAGGGCCATCTTCTCCAAAGCTGTCAACAACACATGAGACACCTGTTTCACCAAACTTTATCCTTTTTATGATGGCATTCGGCGTAAGCCTTTTTACCTTTGGTTTCTTTTTTCTCTTCTTCTCAGGGGCCTTAGGTTTTTCTTCTGCCTTTATTTCTTCTTCGCTAACCCCTTCCTTTTTCTGAGAAGTCTCCGCAGCACTGCCTATCCCTTTTATCTCATTGCCGGTAGGAAGTGCTCCAAAAGGCGACAGATCTGGATTTACTGATAGAGCCTTGTATATCCGTTGAAGGGCTTCCTTCAGGGCACGACTGACCTTTTTGCTTTCCTTCTTCATGGTCAATTTCTGAAGAGATACCTTAACAGTTTCCATTATCCTTCCCATTATCCCGAGAAACTCCTGATATTCCCCGGAATCCTTTATAAACCCTGTTCTGTCGCTTGTTATAGGAAGGAAGTCAGCATTAACCTCTCCTCTCACACGTGCCATTGTCTTACCCCATGTTTCCATCCCAAAGAGTTCACGCCTTATCGTTACCTGTTTGACCTTTACCTCAATCCCAAGGTCTGAGGCTACAGAGGCAGTTTCAGGAAGGAGTACTATCTCACCTGTTATAAGGCCAAATGAAGTTCCTTCAAGAAATGGGATTCTATGGCCTGTCAGGCTCCGGGGAGTTACGGTATGGTTATTTATTCTTACTCTGAAGTGAGGGGCTTTAATAGGTGTACCCTCTATTATCTTTGCTTCTATGTCCTTTGGCTCAAACCTCCTGTCTAATCCAGTTAATATGACGGTTGTGCCATTCTGTTTTCTAAAATCCACAGGAAGTATCTCAAGGGGCAGTTGCCAAACATCTCCTCCACTTTCCCATTGCTCTTTGTCAAAGGTGACCCTTGCAACAAAATCATCTTTTTTTGTAATGACCTCAAACCGTTTACATGCAGACAAACTTGCAAACTTCCCGATACCGAATTGGCCAATCCTGTCACGGCTATATATCGGAGACTTTGGTGAATAGAGTTTTTGCTGTGAGCCTATATTAAAATACTGTTTCAGTCCTTCTGTGTCCATGCCCGTGCCATTGTCCCTTATCTCGATCCTATCTTCTGTAATAATAATCTCAACCATGGTCGCATCGGCATCATAGGCATTATTCACAAGCTCTCTTACAAATTCGATGCTTTCTGTATAAAGCCGCTCACCAATCATTATGATATGGCTTTTATCAATGGTAACTGGAATGAATTCAGGGGATGATTGCATTAAAAAATCAAACCTCCTGTTATTAAATACGTCTTATAATATATTGCTTTTTGCAATCTTTCAAGGATGTTGTCCGGAATCCTTCTTCAATCAAACATTTGAAATATCAAATTGCATTGACTTGAAAGAATTGACAGTGATAATATACACATATAGTTACACATATAAGGAGGCATACATGAAAAGGACAAATATTATGTTAACAGATGAACAGCATAAGAAACTGAAATCCTATGCAAAAAAAGAGGGGAGAACTCTCGGAGAGCTTGTCAGGGAAGCTCTGGATAGCACTTATAAAAAGAAAAATATATTAGAACACAGGAAATATGTTGCTCTTGATGCCTATCAGGAAGGCATTATCAGCCTTGGAAAGCTATCTGAGATTTTAGGCTTAGACATAGTAAGTGCGAGACTATATCTAAAAGAAAAGAATATTCCACTTAAAGTTCAGGATCTCCAGGAAATTGCAAGGGATGCAGTGAATGCCTGACGTCATTTTCGACAACTGCGTTCTCAGCAATTTTGCCTTATCAGAAGCCATCCATATCATCAGGAAACTTTATGAAAACACTTCATTTGTAACTAATTTTGCCGTTGCAGAAAATATGAAAGGTATTATTAAAGGATACAGTGAGCTTACCAAGATAAGGGAAGCAATAGGGGAAGGCTGGCTTAAGGAGGTAACTTTGGAGGGTCAGGAAGAGAAAAAGCTTTTTGAATCGCTATCGGTATCTTTAGGTCCGGGAGAAGCATCAAGTCTTGCTGTAGCAAAGACAAGAGGCTTTGTCTTTTCCTGTGACGATATGGTTGCAAGGAGAGAGGCAAAATTGCTGAATATAAAACTCACTGGGACTTTAGGGATACTCATTAAAGCTGTAAAAAGGAGGCTTATCAATCAAAAAGAGGCAGACAGGATATTAGCCCGAATGATTGAAAACGGCTTCTATTCGCCTGTAAGATCGTTAAAGGAAATACTGTAACCTTTCTTAGTTTATCTCCATTTCTGCTATACTTGGTACATGAAACAGATTGACAAAATATGCAAAAGGTACAATGTAGCCCTCTGTTATCTGTTTGGCTCCCAACAAGAGCAAGGGGAAGCCCGTTTAGAAGGCAAACAGGTTGAAGTAGTTGATACAGAATCAGACATTGATTTTGCAGTTCTTTTTAAAACACCTCCTGTTAACTCCCTTGAAACCTATGCCCTGTTGAGCCTTGAATTTCAAGAACTCATAACACCTTTTAAAGCTGACCTCCTTTTTTTACATGAAGTTGACCATCTGATACAGCTTGAGGCAATTAAAGGGATAAATATCTCCTCATTTGATGATGGATTTAGAGATGAGTATGAAGAAAAGGTGATGATGTTTGCAGCGGATGAATTAGAGATATTTAAAATGAATGAGAAAGACCTGTTAGAGGCGATAGACAATGGTTATTTCGAATTTGAATACAAAGCTGATAGAAGATAGGCTCGGTTTCAATAAAGAGCTTTTTTCAATTCTCAAAAACAATCTCACAGATATGGAAGAATTTGTGAAGGAGATCAAGAATTTTCTTGAGAAATATAGGAAACATGCAGGCAGAAAGAGATAGTCATGTCAGCCTTTCAAATTCTTCATATCTCTGACCTCCATATATCCTGCGATAAAAAGTTTGACAGGGCTATCGTTCTCGCAGTCCAGGTCTTGCTCCTGTATTGACTTTTTTGCCAATCGAAACATAAACCCTCTCAGCCCGGACTGGTAGCTTCCGGGCGTACCCAGCATAAATTATGACATGGGTGAACTTCTCGCAAGGGCAGAGGAACCGCGATAATTGATATAGATCGTGCTATAATACTACCAAAGCTATATCGATGGAGGTGACGTATGAAAGCAACGATTTCTCCAAAATACCAGGTGGTGATACCGCGTGAACTCAGGGAGTCACTACGACTTAAACCCGGTGAAAAGGTTGAGTTCCTTCAATATGAGAACAGGATAGAGATGATTCCTGTCAGGGATATAAAAAAGATGCGAGGATTTCTCAAGGGGATTGATACAACGGTTGAGAGAGAGAAGGACAGGGTATGAACCTTGTCGATTCCTGTGGCTGGCTTGAGTATCTTGCTGACGGGCCTAATGCCGATTTCTTTGCAGGGCCACTCGAAAATCAGGAGAAACTTCTCGTGCCGACAATTTGCATTACCGAGGTATTCAAAAGAGTTCTACAGCAGCGTGGAGAGGATGCAGCGCTCCATGCGGCTGCGCTTATGCAGCAGGGTCAGGTTATTGATCTGGACAGCAATATAGCAGTAGAAGCCGCCAGGTTGGGATATAAGCATGATATCCCTCTTGCTGATGGCATTATTCTGGCCACTGCATATATGCACAAAGCTGTTATCTGGACACAGGATGCAGATTTTAAAGGCTTAAAGGATGTTAAGTATAAGGAAAAACTGTGAGACTCAATCCGGTTTGGTAGCTTTCGGGCGAACAATTTAAAGAGGGCATGTTATAGATGATAGACCCGGTATCCATATCATCTTTCCTGTCAGGAATAATCAGCCATATTTTAGCAGGTGTTATTCTGAAGAAGAATATCATACCAAATATTGAAAAGAAAGAACTCGAAAGAGAATTAAAAAATATAATAAAAATTGCTATTGATAAGACCTCTGAAAGTAAGTTTGCAAATTGCTTTTCCCGCCGTGAAGGAAAAATTGACGACTCTTTCTGGAAAGATAAAGATGTTATAGATGAACTGTGGGGAACTCTTACAGATATTCGCAACATTGAGTCCATTCCTGATTTCAACAAACTTTATGGAGTATATTTTCGGATTTATGAAAGGGGATGGATTGAACAAAATTCCTTTAACCAAGTTATTGATAAATTCTGGACTAATTTTCTCGTTGAAGCAAGAAAATCAGAGATGCTTTCTCCGGTTTTTGAGAGAAAGATAATTTTTTTGCTTGATGAGACTGTCTATCCAGCTGAAGGCTTAGAGATGATCCGGGAATACTGCCAGAATGCAGAAGGTAAACTCGAAAGAAGGTTATTCAACAAATTCAATCCTATCAAAGGAGAAAGCCCTTTTCCGGAAGGGAAGATAAAAGAGGAATTTTTCGACTATCATCGGACTCAAATGGCGTATGTGAAAATCGGGGAGAGGGGCTATAAAACAGAAAAGATAATAGATGGCGACGAATATCTGAAGGAGGAGAAGTTAATCATAGTAGGCGACGGAGGGATAGGAAAGACCCGCTTCATGAGTGAAGTGGAAAAGAAACTCGTCGCTGATATCGCTTCATCCGGCGGTGACCCTGAATATCTCCCGTTTTATATACGTGCAAGGGATATTGATACCGATGATATTGTTAAACTGTGTAAGACTAAGATAGAGGAATCCCTCGATCAGAAAAAGTATACAGAAAAGAAAATAGAAGGTTTTATCCGATATCTGAAGATCTATAGAAAACTATTCCCCCTTATTGATGCCTTTGATCAGGTCAATCAGATCACCAGCGTGCAGAAGGATACTATCTATAAACTACTCTCCTCAAGTGCACTATTCGGCGAATGCAGATGCTTTATAACCACAAGGCCGAACCGGCGCAAGGAGCTTATGGATGGTTTAAAAGATTGTGGAGTGGAGGAAGATACATTCAGGGTCGTAGAAATGAGACCTTTTACGATTGAGGAACTTCCCAGATATTTTAAGGACTACCACCCTAAGGTTGAAAGGGTGACAGATAAACTCAGATCCGGAAGGGATGAAGAGATAAATCTTATACAGATTCCGATGTTTGCAGAGCTGGTAAAGGTAATGGCAATGAAGGACGAATTAGATCCAGAAGTGATTACGGCGAATAACCGTTCATGGCTACTGAAAAAATTTGTATATTTCATCATTGAAGAGCAGGTTAAGAAAGACATCTCGAAAACGATAGAAGAAAAAGAAACTGAATACAGTAAAATGTTGAAGAGGATAGAAGATTTCTCACTAAAAGCCCTGGAAGACAGGAAAATCTATGAGTTCGAAAGAGAGTATGCACAACATGTTCTTGGAGATGATTATGACAGATACTGGCCTCTCATGATAAGGACTCAATTCATCTACTTCTTTGATTATGAGAGTATTGAGTCCTTAGAAGAGAAAATGCACAGATATCGTCATCAGATATTTCAGGAGTATTTTGCAGCCAAAAGACTTCACACACATCGTCGCCATAATGTGGAATCAATGCGATTGTCAATGCAGAAAATGGAATATATGCCAGAGGTAGGGAGATTCCTGAGTGAAATAGTAGAGACAGAAACAAAGAAAGTTGCAGAGGAATTTCACTTTTGGCAGGCCCTTCTTGTGGCTGAAAATAGTGAAGACTGGGTGAGGACATACGCCTTGCAGGTGAGGGATAAACTTGGAGAGATGAAGGCAAAGGATGTTCTCGATCAGATATTTGCTGGAGAAAATAAAAGACTCAGGGTCAAGGAAACCACTGATAATATGATCGCTATCCCTGCAGGAAGATTCCTGATGGGTTCTTATGAATACGGAGATGAATGGCCTGTGAGATTGATTGAAGTTACTCAATATGAGATCAGCAAATACCCTGTTACCAATGAGGAATTTATCGAGTTTTTGATGGATTATAAAAGATTGGAGGATGATGATAGAAATATGATTATTGAGTTTAAATGGAGCAGAATCAAAGCCTCGGAAGATGGACTTTTTGAGATAGACGAAAGATACAAAAGACATCCTGTTACGTGTGTAACCTGGTATGGGGCAACAGAATATTGTAGATGGAGGTCAAAAAAAGAAGGTGTCATATACCGCTTGCCAACTGAAAAAGAATTGGAGAAGGCTGCAAGGGGTACCTGCGGAAGAAGATATCCGTGGGGAGATGAATTCGATAAGAATAAATGCAATACAAATGAATCGGCCATTGGTGAAACGACACCTGTGGATAAGTATCCTAATGGCATAAGTCCCTATGGCTGCTTTGACATGGCAGGGAATGTATGGGAATGGACGGATAGCTGGTATGATAAAGAAGAAAGATATAGGGTGCTTCGCGGCGGGTCATGGTTCAGCGGTCAGGACGGCGCGCGTTGTGCTAGCCGCTTCAGGGACGACCCTGGTAGCTGGTACGACGGTATAGGTTTTCGTTGCGTCGGGACTAAAAAATGATTGCTCTTTGAACTTTTACACTTTTATTTTTTACCGCCGAAGGCGGTCGAAAATTTTTGAGTTTTATTGATTTACAAGCTTTTTCAAATCATTGATAAATTCTTCAAAGCAGTCTATCTCATAGAGTTTTTCATAAACACGTTCATCATCTACCTTTATATAATGATGCACAAGTAAGTTTCTGAATTTCGCCATGATTGTCATCTTTTTCAGTGTTTCTTTATTAAAATAACCTGTTTCACCAAGCAGATCAAAACAACTGCTGTAGTCTGCAGGAGCCTTTTTAAGAAGCTTGGCTGTAAGATGATAACATATATCTATAGCTGCCTGTCCGGCTATTATAAAGCAATATTTAGTATCTCTGATATTTACGGCAGAAGAGAGAAAAGCCTGTTTTTCAAGTTTACTATACTCCCTGAGGGTGTTAAGGGAAGCCTTTATCTCTGATACATATGTTGTCAACCTGTCTATATCTATATTCATGGCTTTAATATCTCAACCAATATATTCCTGCTTGAAATGGCATGGTCATGGTAAAGAGACCATGTCTTTGTGATAAAATTTGTCCATGTGTCCTCTTTTTTTGTAAATAGTAATTCTCCTTGTGTAATTCGAAACGTAAGACTCAAAGGTGAATTGTTCATAACAACCACATCCACAGGATATCTCTTCAATAATAACTCAATATCTGATGAAAGGTTTAAGGCATAGTCAATGAACTGTTTTGATGAAACCTTTTCTTCATTTACATAAACACCGATGTCAATATCTCTGAAAAATGGCATCTCAGGGTCAATAAAAGAACCATAGATATATGCAAAAATAATTTCATCATGTTTTTGAAGTGCATTTTTGATGAAAGTAATTATCTCTCTTTTTTCAATAGATGTAGAAGTGTATGTTTTAAAACTATTTTCCATTTTTTATACATTCTACCATAAAAATTCAGGGGATGATTGCATATTTTATCCCTTCCCCTTTGATCAATTTATCAAAGGCTTTTTGTATATTCTTCAGGGGATACCTGCCTGATATAAGACTTGAGACTTTCAGTTTTCCATCGCTTAGAAGCTTATATGCCTTCTTTACATCTGCTGGAGTATAGTGGAAGACACCTTTTATGGTTATTTCGTCATAATGAATCCTTCCTGTATCATAGGTTACAGTAGTACCTGATTTACAGCCCCCGAAGAGGATTACAGTGCCTCCCCTTCTCAAATAATTTACTGATTTCTCCCAGACCTCGGGGCGGCCTGTGCACTCAAATACATAGTCGAAGCCGATACTTAATAAATCCCCCCATCCCCCCTTTTCTAAAGGGGGGCAATAGGGGATTTTTTCTAAAGGGGGGTAAGGGGGGATTTTTATCTTTTTAAAGGCATTCCCCATTACCATTAGGGGCGAGGGAATTTTTTTAAAGGCATCCTCTGTTCCCATTGATGGCGAGGAAAGCCTAACGATATCCTCCCCCTCCCTTGATGGGAGGGGTGAAGGGGAGGGTGAAGGCACTATTTCTGGTTTAAATATAAAATCTGCTCCGAGATTCTTAGCCATCTTTAGTTTTTTATTATGTTTATCATTTACAGTTACCCGTGCACCTGTTTCTTTTAAAAGCAGGAGATGCAGGAGTCCAATAGGCCCGGCACCTATGACGAGTGTGTGGTCATCTTTCTTTATGTCGAGTGATTCCATACTATGAACCACACATGATAGAGGCTCAAGGAATGCAGCCTCTTCAAAAGATAGGTTCTTTGATTTATGAAATACATTCTGTCTTACGATATGAGATGGCAGTAATATGTATTCCGCGAATGCACCCAATACCTTCGTGGACATTATATTTTCGCAGAGGTTATAGAGTTTCTTTTTACAGTATCTGCATGTAAGACAGGGGGCACTGTGGACCGCCATTATTTCATCACCTTCTTTAAATCCTTTGACTCCTTTGCCGATACCTGTAACTATACCTGAGAATTCATGTCCGAAAACTCCTGGCATTGGGATCATGGGATGACCTCTGCGAAATGCCTTAACATCCGTTCCACAGGTAAGAGCGGCCTTAATTTTCACAAGTATTTCCCCGTCAGAAGGAGTGGGAGTTGGTATCTCGCGTAGTTCAATTGTGCCTGGTTTGACCAGAATATTAGCCAGCACTATCTAAAACTCCAGTTTACCGCCAAAAAACTGGCCAATGATTGCTACAAATATAAAGATTGGTATATATTTTATGTCAAGGTTGGATAATGTCCTTGCAATAAATATAAATGGTATAGGTACATGAATGCATAAAAACCATCGAAGAGAATATCTTTTAGTTCTCACCCTTGCATAACCTAATGGAAGATTAAGCAGGAGAGTGAAGGTAGAAACAATAAAAATAGCATTGAATGTATACTGAAAATCCATAGTTAAAAATAACTTAGAGATGTTATTGAAGTCAAATAAATGAATTGAAGGAGATTTTTATGATTGAAAAGTGGATAACAGAGATTAAAAGCAAAGCAGATTTCAAAGACCTCGGTATGATCCTCGCACATAATGGAATGGTAAGAGCCACCTCTAAGGATGGAAAGAGTGTAAAGGGCATGCGTCTTTCTTATGATAAGGGGAAACTAAATCTCTTAATAAATGACCTGAGCAAAAGAGAAGGCATTGTTGCGATTAAGGCGTGGATAAATGAAGGCAAACTCAATGTTGGTGATGACATTATGTATGCATTGGTTGCGGGAAGGTTCAGGACTATCGTTATACCTGTTCTCGAAGAATTAGTGTCAAGGATAAAAAATGAAGTCGTAAAAGAAGAGGAATTATTGTGAAGACTGACTTGAAAATAGCCTATCTTGATTGTTCTTCCGGAATAAGTGGTGATATGTGCCTCGGCGCAACTGTTGATGCAGGGGTACCGATTAAGAGACTGGGGAAGGAACTTAGCAAAATTCCTGTAGAGGGGTATACGTTAAGCGCAAAAAAGGTAAAAAGGGCTGGGTTTTCATCAACGAAATTAGATGTTATACAGAAACCAGCAATCAGCAATCAGCAATCAGCAATCAGCAGATGGGAGGATATAGAGGAGATAATTCAAAAATCCTCACTTTCTCCCGATATAAAACAGAAAGGGCTTAAAATCTTCAAGATAATTTTCGAGGCTGAAGCAAAGGTTCATGGTGAGGCATTCAATAAGGTTCATCTCCATGAACTGGGTGCTATTGATTGCCTTGTTGATATTTTTGGGACAATAATTGGTCTTGATATTCTTGGAATAGAAAAAGTTTACTCATCACCTATAAATCTTGGTAGTGGTTCTGTTAAGACAGAGCATGGTATTTTACCTGTCCCTGCGCCTGCAACAGCCGAAATCCTGAAGGGACTCCCTGTATATTCAACAGATATCCCGTTTGAATTGACTACCCCTACAGGTGCAGCAATCCTCAAAGGACTTTCACCAGGATTTGGGAGTGTTCCTCCAGTGAATATTGAAAAGATAGGTATCGGGGCAGGCAGTAAGGATTTTAAAAACAGGCCCAATATATTGAGATTATTTATAGGAAATCCCCTCGAATCCCCCCATACCCCCTTTTGGAAAAGTGGGACTGAGGGGGATTTAAAAGGGGACAAGGAGGGATTTTTAAAAGAAAAGGTTACTATCATTGAGACGAATATTGATGATATGGATCCTCAGCTATATGAATATGTGATGGAAAAGCTCTTTAAGGCTGGTGCCCTTGATGTTTATCTGACGAATATCTTCATGAAAAAGGGAAGGCCAGGGATTAAGCTGTCGTTACTTTGCAATGACGATAGGAAAGAAGATTTAATAAAGATCGTTCTTAAAGAGACGAGCACAATAGGATTAAGGTTTCATGAGACCAGAAGGAAGGTTCTTCATCGCGAGATTAAAACAATAGATACAGAATTTGGGAAAGTAAGGGTAAAATTCTCAAGGCTTGGAAATGAGATTCTCAAGGCATGCCCTGAATATGAGGATTGTAAAAGAATAGCAAAGAAGCTCAATATACCTCTTATCGAGGTTATGAGGAGGATAAAATTTTAATCAATAGAGGCTCTTGCAAAAGTCATAAAAGAGTGCTATATGTCATGCTGAATTTATTTCAGCATTTAATAAAATCAATAGGTTATGAGACCCTGAAACTCGATGCGAGTCTCGGAATCGAGTCGTACCGACTTCGCTGAGAGTCGCTACGACAAGTTCAGGGTGACAAAAAGGGACTTTTGCAAGAGCCTCAATAAACAATTATCAAATGAATCATCCTGCGGCAAGACAGCAGGGTATCTAAATTTGGCGCCCCTCCCTTAATGGGAGGGGATAAAGGGGAGGGTGAAAATAAAGATAGAAATCACCCCCACCCTTACCCTCCCCCTTGATGGGGGAGGGAAGTAGTGTAGAATGCGAAAGATAGGTTAGGTTCTATTTGCCTGATAACGTTATATAGATTGATGATCCGTTTCTAAAAACAACAAGCAAAATGTCCTCATTAGGCTTTAACTTTGATAAAACATTTTCATAATCTTTCACGTTTGTTATTCTCTTCTTATTTATCTCTTGAATTATATCTCCTCTCATCAGATCGTTTGCAGCAGGGCTATCTTCATCAATATCTGAGATAATAACTCCCTTCAATCTTTTTGGAAGATTCATCTGGTTAAACAGTTCCGGTGTCAGATTTTGTACAACGACTCCCTTCAGGAGATTGTTATATTCACCCCTTGAAGATTTTTGCATCTCTGCGGGTAACTCACCGATGGTAACCTTTATTGTCTTTGTATTATTTTCCCTGATAATTTTCAGTTCAACCTCTTTCCCCGGTGCGGTATTTGCAACCATATTTCTTAACTGGTACGGTTCGTCAACCCTTTTGCCTTCAAACTCTATAATTACATCACCCCTCTGTATGCCTGCCTTTTCAGCAGGGCTGTCCTCAACAACATCTCCAACAAGTGCACCTTTTTCTTCCTGTAGATTGAATTGCTTAGCAAGTTCTTGTGTTATGCCCTGCACTGATACACCAAACCATCCCCTTATGACCTTCCCCTTGCTAATCAGACTATCCATTACATCTTTAGCCATGTTACTCGGTATGGCAAGACCAATACCCTGATACCCACCGCTTGTGCTGAATATGGCAGTATTAATGCCGATAAGCTCGCCTCTTACATTGACCAGTGCTCCACCAGAGTTCCCAGGATTAATTGCTGCATCTGTCTGAATAAAATCTTCATACTCTGCAATACCTACATTAGCTCTCCCCACGGCACTTACTATCCCCATAGTAACTGTCTGATTTAGGCCATAGGGATTGCCTATTGCAAGAACAACCTCTCCAACCTTTAACTTGTTTGAATCGCCCCATGTGATAGTTGGAAGATTTGTTGCTTCTATCTTTATTACGGCAATTTCTGTTTTAGGGTCAGTGCCAACTATTTTTCCTTTAAACTCGCGTTTATCTGAAAGAAGGACTTTTATCTCATCAGCATCCTTAATAACATGGTAGTTTGTCAAAATGTAACCGCCAGAAGAGACGATGACACCTGAACCGAGGCTTGCGGTTTTATGCTCCTTCGGCATTTTGAATTGTCTGAATTGGTCTCCGAAGAATCTCCTGAAAAATGGGTCATCAAAGAATGGGTCTGACCTTTCATGTATCTTTATTGTCCGTGTGGTTGATATATTGACTATGGTAGGGTTTACTGCTTCTGCAATCTCTGCCATTGCCTGGCCGGTCCTGGTGAGAATATCCATTGATTGCCTGGATATATTTGAATCACTGGCATATGTGTATGACCATGCCCCGAAATAAAATGAAAAGAGTAGCCCTAATATGAGCCATGTTTTGATTAAAGTTGAAATCGAGTAAATTACTTTTATTTTTGAAAACATTCTTGCCCCCTGTTTTTGAATCTTATTTTTAATTTTATATTTTATTACATCCCTGTTACGTAAAAATCATTTGTGCACATATGGGAAATCATTTGTGCACATATTGTTAGGTAAGTGATTTCTTTTTATTGTGTCATTCCTGCCCCGTACTTGATACGGGGCAGGAATGACGGAACTAATATATTACTTTTCTATCAAAGAAACAAGTGGTCAACTTAACAGGGGTAAATCTGAGGTGCCAATTAAAAATTAAGGGGAATAAAGGTTACTTCTGTAGCTGTGGCCCAGACTGTTTATGCAAACTCGATTCTCAAGACCCAACAAAATGCACTTGTAAAAACCCCATAAAAACAGTAGACCTGACGGGAAAATATGTATGCGAGTGCTGCAATGTAATATCCAGTACTCCAGGCAGATGTGCTTGTGGGAAGGAGTTAGAGAAATTAAAAGAATATTAGCCAGTAATCCTCGCTAAAAAGAGAATTTGTCAGGGCTCGAAGATCTCGATTAGGCAATCCGTCGGCCTACCTATTTTCAGCGAAATTTGACTTTTATTAGAGCTTCTATAGTAAAATAATTTAGAAAAGGAAAAAGTGAAAAAGGAATTTACAGAAGAAGAGCGAAGGAACATCCCCCTCTATACCATAGGAATAGTAGCAGAGCTTATAGGGACATCAGACCAGACGCTCCGGCTCTATGAAAAACGTGGATTGATAAAGCCTGCCAGGAGGAACAAAAACAGGTTTTATTCAGAGAATGATATAAAATGGCTTCGGTGCTTAAGAGATATCATTCATAAAAAAAAGATAAGCATTGAAGGGATAAAAAAGCTCTTTGATTATGCCCCTTGCTGGGAGATAACAGAATGCTCAGAGGAAACAAAGGTAAAGTGCTCAGCATTTATTGACAAGACAAAGCCCTGCTGGGAGCTGAACATGATGAGATGCCAGATGGGAGCAGGCAAGCCTTGTGATGAGTGTGTTGTCTTTTTATCCAAAAAGGTAAAGAAGACCTAATCAAACTCCCTTATTACGGTATTAAGTTTCCCTTCAACAAATTCCTTTATTTCTTGCAGAGAAGCTTCATCGTTTGCCTCAAACCTGAGCACAAGAGCCGGCTGGGTGTTTGAGGCCCTGATGAGCCCCCATCCTTTATCAAAGGTTATCCGAATACCATCAATGTCATAGAGTGGGTAGTCCCTGAACACCTCCTTTGCCCTCTCGACTATCTTGAATTTTTTATCATCTGGACATTCGAATCGTATCTCTGGTGTTGAGGTTAACAATTCTTCTTTTAAAAGAAGCTGAAATCAAATATAATTTCATAGGAGGCGTTCAACAAATCAATGAATTTATGAAGAATCTTGTAATCATCGGAGGGGGGACAGGCAGTTATACTATCCTAAGAGGACTAAAAGCTTATACCGATCAATATAGTCTTACCGCTATAGTATCCATGATGGATAGCGGCGGGGATACCGGCAGGTTGAGGGATGAATATGGAGTCCTACCTCCAGGGGATATCAGAAGATGTCTGATTGCCCTTTCAGAAGAAACAGAGCTTATTAAGAAATTGTTTCAATACAGATTTTCTAAGGGTTCGCTGAAAGGAAAGAATTTTGGGAATATTTTTTTGACTGCTTTATCCGAAATTATAGGGAGTAATGAACAGGCAATTAAGGAGACAGGGAAGATACTTAAGATTAAGGGTAAAGTCTTACCTGTGACTTTGGATAAGGTCGACCTTTGTGCTGAGCTTGAAGATGGATCTATTGTGAGAGGTGAAACAAATATTGATATCCCAAAGCATAATCCAGAATTACAAATAAAACGTGTTTTTCTAAATCCTAAAGCAAAAGCTTATCCTGATGCAGTAGAAGCTATATTGAAAGCTGATGCAATCATTATCGGGCCTGGCGATCTTTACACGAGTATTATTCCCAACTTTTTGGTTGCTGGAATTCCTAAAGCTATTTGCAAATCGGAGGCAAAAAAGATATACGTTTGCAATCTTATGACGAAGTATGGAGAAACACATGGCTACTCTGCTTCTGACCACTTAAAGGCTATAACGCATTATCTCGGGAGAAGTTCTATTAATTATATAATTGTTAATAATAGCAAGCCGTCAATCAAAGCATTAAGAGAATATGCAAATGAAAAATCTTTTCCCATTTCATATAATGTTGATGAACTTTATTCATTTGGAGTAAAAAAAGTTGTTGAAGCCAATGTGATGAACAAACAGCTTCTAATCCGCCACAACCCTGAAAGGATTGCAGAAGTAATTATTGGATTGGTACCAGGTGAGACTTCTGCTCTAAAATATTCAGGCTCATATCATCATTATTGTTGAAGAAATCCTTGATACATTTTTTGATCTCTTGAGAATGCTGATGTATTCTTTCAATTGCAAAGCAAATTTTTTCGACCACTTCGCTGGGCATATGAGAGTATATAGGTAAACATAAAATATTTTGGGAAACAAATTCTGTATGAGGGAGAAAACCTCTATATTTGTTCTCATAATTTGAGTATACCTTCATTTTATGAATAGGAAGATAAAAATATTTTTTAGTCTCAACTTTTTCCTTATCTAAAGCTATTGATAGTTCATCTCGATTAAGTCCAAAGAACTTTTCATCAATTAAAATGGGAAAATCTTTAAAAGTACATTTACTATTAGCGGTTATTTCTTGAAATATTATTCCTGGTATTTTCTTTAAATTCCTTTTATACAACTCGGACACTTCGTTTCTCCTTAAAATCATTTGATCTATCGTCTCCAAATTTTTTAGCCCGATTACAGCACCTAACTCAGTCATTTTGCCGTTCAACCCCAAATCTTCACAATCATAGTGGGGAAGAGAATTATTGAGGCCATAATTTCTTAATTCCATGACCTTTTCTGCAATTTTGGCTTTATTGGTGACAAAAAGTCCTCCTTCTCCTGTTGTAAATACCTTAGTTGCACTAAGACCCATCTTCAACAGTTAAGGGCTAAAAACGCCTCATAAGAAAAGTAAAACCCAGTATTTAAGCCATTCTACGAAAACGGAATTTGAAAATACCCCTAAAATGTAGTGCCACGTTATTTTATTATTAGCTTGACATAGAAGATAA
>Ga0194113_10004377_pt1 | contig 18537 bp, 17 predicted proteins | sample TA2MahC200mmetaG_FD_146193 | JGI IMG/M metagenome (GOLD analysis project Ga0194113, IMG submission 146193) | Freshwater microbial communities from Lake Tanganyika, Tanzania - TA2015017 Mahale Deep Cast 200m | ecosystem: Environmental > Aquatic > Freshwater > Lake | place: Tanzania: Lake... | reverse complement strand
GGAGGGGGGGGGGGGCGAGGGGGGGTGGGGCCGGATGATACCGCTTTCCGCCTATCTCGTGTTCTCGGCGATCCTGTTCTGCATAGGCCTCTACGGCGTGCTCACCAGGAAGAACGCCATCGTGGTGCTCATGAGCATCGACATAATGCTCAACGCCGCAAACGTCAACTTCGTGGCCTTCTCGGCCTACTCCTCGCCCTTCGATCTATCGGGCCAGGTGTTCGCGGCTCTCTCCATAGCCATCGCCGCCGCCGAGGTGGCGGTCGGCCTGGCGATACTGCTCGTGGTCTACAGGGTGAAGGGAAGGATGAACGTCCGGATATTCCGGGAGCTGAGGTGGTGAGGGGCTGATGGCGACCGCCTGGGCCCGGGGGGCAGTGAAGGGGGCGGAATCCGCATGATGTGGGTGGAGCTCGCCTGGCTCATTCCCGTCATCCCGCTCGTGGCGTTCCCGTTCATTCTCTTCTTCGGCAAGAGCATCCCCAAGGGCGGCGGCCTGCTGGCGATAGTGGCGGTGGGCGCGGCCTTCTTCCTGTCGCTCTTCGTGGTCGTGGATGTCTCGCAGGGGAACCTTCCCGTGCACGGCGGCGGGGAAGGGGAGCCGGCCGGAGGCGGGGAGGCCGTCCACGCCTACGAGAGCTCGATGGTCTGGACGCCCGTCCCCGGCCCGGAGTCCCCCCTCGAGGTCGGCGTCCACATCGACAACCTCACCTGCCTCATGCTCATCGTGGTGTCTCTCATCGGCTGGCTCGTGGTCATCTACTCGGTCGGGTACATGGCCCACGAGGAGGGCAAGCCCCGCTACTATGCAGAGATCTCGCTCTTCATCGGGGTCATGCTCGGGCTGGTCGTCGCCAACAACTTCCTCATGGTATTCATCTTCTGGGAGCTCGTGGGGCTCTGCTCCTACCTGCTCATCGGGTTCTGGTACAAGAAGCCCGAGGCGGCGGCGGCGGCGAAGAAGGCCTTCCTGGTCACCCGGGTTGGCGACATCCTCTTCCTCGTGGGCATCATCGCCATCTGGAACTACTTCGGCACGCTCAATTTCGGGGCCATCCAGGAGCAGCTCAAGACGATGCTCGGCGAGGGCGCGCTGGACGTCCAGATGCTCACCACGATGGCACTGCTCGTCTTCGGTGGCGCGGTGGGCAAGTCGGCCCAGTTCCCCCTGCACGTGTGGCTCCCCGACGCCATGGAGGGCCCGACGACCGTCAGCGCCCTCATTCACGCGGCGACGATGGTCAACGCCGGCGTGTACCTCGTCGCCCGGTCCTACTTCCTCTTCGAGCACGCCCCGGACGCCCTGCTCGTCGTCGCCTGGATAGGGGGGATAACCGCGTTCATGGCGGCCTCCATGGCCCTCGTGTCCAACGACATAAAGCGGGTGCTCGCCTACTCCACGGTGAGCCAGCTGGGCTACATGATGCTGGCGCTGGGCGCGGCGGGCTACTCCGCCTCCATGTTCCACCTGCAGAACCACGCCTTCTTCAAGGCCCTCCTGTTCCTGGGCGCCGGCAGCGTCATCCACTCGATGGGGACCAACGACATGCGGGAGATGGGCGGCCTGGGGAAGAAGATGAGGCTCACCTCCCTCACCATGCTCGTCGGGGTGCTCGCCATCACGGGGGTCGTGCCGCTTTCGGGGTTCTGGAGCAAAGACGAGATAATCGTCTCGGTGTTCCACTCGGGCAACTGGCCCCTCTTCCTCCTGGCGGTCGTGACCGCCCTCCTGACGGCGTTCTACATGTTCCGGCTGTGGTTCATGACATTCAGCGGGAAGCCCCGCTCCAAGGAGGTGGACCACGCCCACGAGTCGCCCTGCATCATGACAGTGCCGCTTCTTGTGCTCGCGGCGTTCTCCATCTCGACCGGCTTCATCGGCACGCCCTTCTGGCCGCGTTTCCAGGAGTTCATCAACTGGGGGCACCACGGCGGGGAGTCCTTCGGCGCCACCTCCGGGATGCTCATGGCCGTGTCCCTCGTGGTCGCCCTGACCGGGGCGCTGGTCGCCTACCTCCTCTACTACCGGCGGGCGGCCTCGCCCGACCGGGCGGTCTCGTCCGGCGCCGGGAGGGCGGTCCACACCCTGCTCACCCAGAAGTACTACATGGACCACATCTACTACTGGTTCGCCGAGAGGGTGGTGTACGGCTTCACGCGCGTCTGCGACGCCTTCGACATCCGGGTCATTGACGGCGCGGTCAACTCGATGAGCGACGGGGCGGTCCGGGCGGGCGGCCGCTGGAGGCGGTCCGTGTCGGGCAACGTCCAGCACTACGCCGTCGGCATCGTCATCGGACTGTGCCTGCTCATATTGCTCCTCAAGTTCGCGCTGCCCCCGCTGGACGAGCTCCTGGGCGGGTGGCCCGGGCTCAGCCGGTGGCGCTGGTGGGAGGGATGGGGATGGTAGAGAGCTCCCTGCCGGTGCTCAGCCTGCTCGTGGTGCTCCCGCTGGCGGGGGCAATCATCACGTTCCTCCTGCCCCGGCGCCTCGCCGTCGCGTCCAGGTGGGTGGCACTGGTCTTCAGCCTCGTGCCGCTCCTCCTGTCGCTGTACCTGTACGTCCTTGTGTGGACCGCCCCCGCCCCAACGGCGACGCCCGGCTACCTTTCCGCGGAGAGCCTGCACTTCGAGGAGGACTTCGAGTGGGTGCCGTCTCTGGGGATATCCTACACGCTGGGCGTGGACGGCATGAGCCTGCCGCTCGTGTTCCTCACCGCCCTGCTCTCCTGCCTGGCCATAGTGTTCTCGTGGAGCGAGAGCCGCCGCCCCAAGGAGTACTTCGGCCTCATGCTCGTCATGGAGGTCGGGGTCGCGGGTGTGTTCATGGCGCTGGACTTCTTCCTGTTCTACATCTTCTGGGAAGTGGTCCTGATACCGATGTACTTCCTCATCGGCATCTGGGGAGGCCCCCGGAAGGACTACTCGGCCATCAAGTTCTTCATCTACACCCACGTGGCGAGCGTGGTCATGCTCCTGGGCATAATGGGCCTGTACTTCCAGTGCCGCGACGCCCTGGGCCACGCCACGTTCAGCATGGTCGAGATGGCGAAGGTGGCCCCGACGCTCGCGCCGGGCTTCCAGTGCGCGGCGTTCGCGGCGCTGTTCTTCGGGTTCGCGGTCAAGATGCCCAGCGTGCCCTTCCACACCTGGCTCCCCGACGCCCACGTCGAGGCCCCCACCGCCGGCAGCGTGCTCCTTGCGGGCCTGCTGCTCAAGATGGGCGGCTACGGCCTGCTCCGGGTGGCCATACCCGTCCTGCCGGCCGGCGCCGAGGCGGCGGTGCCCGTGATGGTCGTGCTCGCCGTGGCGAGCATCTTCTACGGCGCGCTGCTGTGCATCGCCCAAAACGATCTCAAGAAGATGGTCGCCTACTCGAGCATAAGCCACATGGGCTTCGTGATGCTGGGCGCCGCCACCCTCTCGCCCATAGGCATCAGCGCCGGCGTTTTCCAGATGTTCAACCACGGCCTCGTCACCGCGGTGCTGTTCATGATGTGCGGCGTGTTCCACCACTCCGCCGGCACCCGCGAGATAGGCCGGCTGGGAGGGCTCGCCGGCAAGGTGCCCGTGGCCGCCACGGTGTTCCTCGTGGGCTCGCTGGCCTCGCTGGGCCTGCCGGGCCTGTGCAGCTTCATCAGCGAGTTTCTGGTGATCTACTCGGCGTTCGTCTCGTTCGGCGCGTGGATGTGGATCCCCGTCAGCGCCGTGGTGCTCACCGCCGCCTACTACCTCTGGGCCGCGCAGCGGGTCCTCTTCGGGAAGTTCAGGGTCGACCTTCCCGAGAGCGAGAGGGGGCGTCTCGAAGACCTCCACATTTCCGAGGCGGTGGCGCTGGGGGTGCTCATCGCCCTGATAGTGCTCTTCGGCCTGTTCCCGTCCGCCGTGCTTGACATGGTCAATCCGGTCAGCGCGGCCGTGGGCGGCCTCTTCGGGGGGGTGGGCTAGATGGCCGCCGGGTTCGGGGAGCTCCTGCAGCTTCTCGCCGACAACCGCCACCTCGCCCCGGAGCTCATACTGGCGGTGTTCGCGCTGCTCATCCTGGGTCTGTCGCTCCTCGTGCGCGACCGCCGCGTGCTGGGATGGTTCGCCGTTCTGCCGCTCCTCCTCTCGCTCTTCCTCGTCGCCGGCATGATGGGCCTTCTGGACATGCGCCTTGTGGGCTTTTCGGCGTTCGCAGGCCCGGTGAACTCGGCGCTGGCCGGGGGCGCCCTGGCGGTGGACTCCTTCTCGCTGATATTCAAGTTCGTGTTCCTGTCCGTGGCCCTGCTCGTGGTGGGGACATCGATATCGTTCCTTTCGCAAAAGGACCGGCACGTCGGCGAGTACTACGCGTTGATACTGCTGGCCACCATGGGGATGATGGTGGTCGCCTCCTCCCAGAACCTCGTTCCACTCTTCGTCGGAATAGAGATAGCGAGCCTGTCCACCTACGCCCTGGCGGCGTTCCGGAAGCGCGACATCCTGAGCGCCGAGGCCGGGATGAAGTACTTCATCATCGGCGCCACCTCCTCGGCCGTCCTGCTCTACGGCATGTCCATCCTCTACGGCATCTCGGGCACGCTGGACATCGGGCTGCTCTCGCGAAGGGTCGGCGAGGCCGCCTGGGAGCCGGCGACGATTGTCGGGCTCTCGATGCTAATCGGCGGGCTGGGCTTCAAGATGGCCGCCGTCCCGTTCCACATGTGGGCGCCCGACGTCTACGAGGGCTCGCCCACCCCGGTCACGGTGCTCCTGGCCGCCGGCTCCAAGAAGATGGCGTTCGCCGCGGCGTTCAAGCTATTCCTCGTCGGGCTGGTGGCGGCCCGGGCCGACCTGAGCTTCGCCCTGGGCATCGTGGCGGTGCTCACGATGACCGTGGGCAACATCGTCGCCATCTCCCAGACCTCCGTCAAGCGGATGCTCGCCTACTCCTCCATCGCCCAGTCCGGCTACATACTCATCGCGCTTGCGGTCGCGACCAAGACCGCCGTCGCCGGCGGCCTGCTCCATGTCGTCATGCATGCTTTCATGAAGGGCGGGGCCTTCATCGCTGTGGCGGCCGTAGCCTGGCTGGTGTCGTCGGAGAGGCTCTCCGGCTACAAGGGGCTCAGCCGGCGCTCGCCGTTCCTCGCCTTCTGCATGGCCGTCTTCCTGCTCGCCCTCGCCGGGATACCGCCGCTTTCGGGCTTCTGGAGCAAGTTCGTGCTCTTCTCGGGCGCGGTGGGGGCCGGCGACTGGTTCGTGTGGCTGGCGCTCGCCGGGGTCCTCAACAGCGCCCTCTCTCTCTACTACTACGCCCGCGTCATCAAGTACATGTACGTCGACGACCCGCCCGCCGACGCGCCTCCCGTCCGGCCTGGCCCCAGCCCCTACACAGCGGTGCTCGTCATCGCACTGGCCGCGACGATACTCATCGGCCTGTACCCCCAGCCCTTCATCGACGTCGCGATGACCGCCGCGGGAAGCCTGGTGCCGTGAGGCACGCGGGGAAAGGCGCAAGGCGCAGGGCGCGAGGCGCAGGGCTTGAGGCGCAAGGGTAGAGGCTCAAGGGTGGAGGCTCAAGGGATAAGGGGGAGCGCCAATCTATTCGATCCCCTTGTTCCTTGACCCATAAGCCTTGTGCCTCAAGCCCTGCGCCTTGCGCCTTGCGCCTTGTTTTTTTCAACCTTCTCAATTCAAGAACGCCGGTATCAGGTAGCCGGCGGTGAGAAGTATCCCGGTGATGGAATGGACCGCGATGGTACGGGCCTGGGCCGGGATGTACCGGGGCGTGTCGTTGTAGCTCCGGGCCGCGACCTGCACGATGTTGTACGAAACCGGCAGGGTCACCAGCGCGATGAGCGTCCAGGGAGGCATGATGCGCAATGCCGCGCCGGCGACCACGCTGGCGTACACGAGCGCGAAGAGCACCGGCAGGTACCTTACCGCCCGCGCCTTGCCCAGGAGGACGACGAGGTGCCTCTTCCCGGCGCGCCGGTCCGTCTCGTAGTCGGGGACCTCGTTGACGTAGAGGATTATCGCGACCAGCAATCCGATGGGGAGCGAGGCGATGACCGGCTCCAGGGCGAACCTGCCGGTCATGACATAGTACACGCCGATCACCGTCAGCGGGCCCATGGCGAGCCCCGTGGCGAGCTCCCCGACGCCACGATACCCCAGCCGCAGCGGCGGGGCCGTGTAGAAGTACCCGATGAAGCCGCCCGCCCCGGCGATGGCGAGCACGGGCCAGCCCACCCGGAGGGCCAGGTAGACGGCGACGAGCAACCCCAGCGAGAAGCACCCGAGCCCGGCCCAGAGGACGCTTCCCGGCCGGAGGGTCCCGCCCGGCAGGAACGGGCTCCCTCCGCTGAAGGGCGTCCGGTCCCGGTTGTCCAGGTCGGCCCCGCTCCTCCAGTCGAAGTAGTCGTTCATGAAGTTCGTGCCGGCGTGGGCGAGTACCGTGCCCAGGATCACGAAAAGGAACAGCGGAAGGTCGAAGGAGCCGTCGTAGCAGGCCACCGCGCCCCCGAGAATAGAGGGAATGATGACCGCGACGAAGAAGGGCGCCCGAGAGGCCATGGCCCAGGTGCGAAGGTGCATCCGGAGGCCCTGATGGGGAAAAAATGATAAATATCTTTCCGGGCCGCGGGACGGGCCGGCTGGGCGCCGCGGGATTCGCCGCGCCCGCCGGACGGGCCTTCGGCCGCCGCCCGCGCTTGCCCTAACCTTTATCAAATACCTCCCCATTTCCGATAACGCGATGGGAAAGGGTCTCGATCTGAGGGCGATATCGGGAGAGATGCGGCAGGTCGAGGACCTGATGATGCAGAGCATCGGCTCCGGGGGCTCCCCCCTGCGCGAGGTCTCGCTCCACGTCCTCTCGGCGGGCGGCAAGCGCATCCGGCCGGCGATGGGCATCGCCGCCTACTTCGTCGCCGGCGGGGACGACCCGTCCCGCGTCATCCCGATGGCCGCGGCGGTGGAGATGATCCACACCGCCACGCTGCTGCACGACGACATCATGGACCAAAGCGACCTGCGGCGCGGCCGGCCGGCCGCCCACCGCAAGTTCGGCGTCAAGGCCGCCCTCGTCACCGGCGACTTCCTCTTCTCCCAGGCGTTCGGCCTGTGCTCGGGCTACGGGCCCGAGGTCATCGGCGTGACGGCCGCCGCCTGCCGGGAGCTCGCCGGGGCCGAGATGCTCCAGGCCACCCCCTGGCGGGAGCTCACCGAGGAGCTCTGCATCCAGATAGACGGGCGCAAGACCGGGGCGCTCATGGGGGCCGGGATGGAGGCCGGGGCGCTCGTGGTCGGTGCCCGGCCGGGGGAGAGGGAGAGCCTGCGCAGGTTCGGCCACTCGGTCGGGACGGCCTTCCAGATAATCGACGACTGCCTGGACTTCTCCCTGGACGGCTCCACCGGGAAGCCCACCGGCGGGGACATCCTCGGCGGCAAGGCGACGCTGCCGGTGGTCCACGCCCTCTCGAGGGCCTCCGACGCGGACCGGAGGCTTTTGGAGGATTTCCTCTGCTACCCGGCCGGGAGCGACCGGCTGCGGGAGGTCGTCGGCGCCCTGGCGCGCACCGGGTCCCTCGACTACGCGCGTGGCCGGGCGGCCGCCTTCTCCGCCGCCGCCAGGAAGGAGCTTCGGCCCCTCAAGGGCTCGCCCCACAGGACCCTGCTCGAGGACATCACCTACTACGTCCTGGACCGGACGAGCTAGGGTCGGGGACGGGTGGCGGCGATGGAGCGGTTCGACACGGTCGTGGTCGGTGCGGGGCCGGCCGGCAGCGCGGCCGCCCGCTTCTCTGCCGAGGGCGGGGCGAGCACCCTCCTTTTGGAGCGGCGGGAGCGTGTGGGCGTCCCGGTCGAGTGCGGGGAGTTCCTTCCCTCCGTCTCGACCCTTCGCGAGATCCTGCCCCGCGTCGAGGACCTCGGGGGGCTCTTCGACATCCCCCCGGGCTGCGTTTCGCGCCCGACCTCGAGGATGGCGGTCATCTCCCCCGGCGGGAGGAGGTACGAGCTGGACTTCGAGGGGCTGTCGCTCGACCGGGAGAGGTACGACCGGCACCTGGCCGACCTCGCGGTGAAGGCCGGGGCCGAGCTCCGCACCGGGACGGGCGCTTCGGGCGTCCGGGGGGACATCGTCGAGACGGCCGCCGGGCCAGTCCGCGCCCGCGTCGTAATCGGGGCCGACGGACCGCTCTCCACGGTGAGGAGGGGCCTTGGGATTCCCTCGCCCCGGCTGCTCTGCCCGTGCTTCCAGTACACGGTGCCGGGCGGGTTCGGCGACGCGGTGGAGATGTACTTCGGCCGCGTGGCTCCCGGCGGCTACGCCTGGGTCATCCCCAAGGCGGGCGGGGCCAACATCGGCCTCGGGATTCCCCCGGGGCGGAAGGGCGCGACGCTCCGCGCCCGGCTCGACGCCTTCGTGTCCGAACGGGGAATAGGTGCCGCGCCGGTCCGGGAGAGCGGCGGCATCGTTCCCGCCTCCGGGCCGCTCCCCTCCACGGTCCGGGGCAACGTGCTGCTCTGCGGCGACGCCGCCGGCCAGGTGATGGCATCCAACGGGGGCGGCATCCCCATCGCGGTGGTGTGCGGCCGGGCCGCCGGCAGGGCGGCGGCCGCGTTCGTCGGCGGGCGGGCCCCGCTCGCCGCGTACGAGAGGCTGTGGAGGGCGGAGGTGGGCGAGGTGCTGTCCAACTCCCTTCACGTAAAGAAGCTCTCGGACTGGTGGATGTGGTCCGACACCCTCGTCGGCCTGGCGATGGTGCTCATCGGCAGGGGAGGGATACGGAAGGCGCTCACCTGCAAGAAGCTTTTGGGATTCTACTAGGACGAAGGGACCCGGGGGGTCGTTTGGTGCGCTCGGGGAAAGGGCCGGGGGCCGGCGGACCCGTCCTTCCTCACCGATAGCGCGGCATCACGCCAGGCTGCGCGCCACGAGCTCCACGAGGTCGTTCATCTCCATGCGGAACTTGACATCGGGGCGGTTGTCCCTGTACCACTTCTTCTTCTCGACGCAGGACTGGTTGATGTTGAACTTGCAGCTCGGGCAGCAGGAGACGATGTTGTCGGCGCCGGCCTCGAACGCGGATTCGACCCTCCGCCCGCCGATTCGCAACGTGGTGTCGTTCTGGATGGCCTTGAGGCCGCCGCCGCCCCCGCAGCAGACGCCCAGCCTCCGGTTTTTGTCGAACTCGAGCGGCCGGCCCACGCCGGGGATGCTCTCGAGCACCTTCCGGGGCGCCTCGAACACGCCCCCCAGGCGGGCGAGCTCGCACGGGTCGTGGTAGATGAACTTGCCCTTCACGGGCTTTGCGAGCTTGAGCCTGCCCTCGTCGATGAGCTCCTCCAGCAGCTCCGAAAGGTGCATCACCTCGAAGGCGCCCTTCCCGACCTTCCTGGGGTAGATGTGCTTGAATGTCCGGTAGCACCCGGCGCACCCGGTCACCATGCGCGTGGCCCCCCGGCCCTCGATGGACTTGATGTTGTGGTTGGCCAGGGCGTTGAACTCCTCCATCTGCCCCGTCAGCGCCAGGGGGTCCCCGCAGCACCACTCGTCCGGGCCCATCACGGTGAAGTTCACGCCGGCCTTCTGGAGGACCCTGACCGCCGCCGCGGCGAGCTTGAAGAAGTTGTAGGATATGTTGCACCCGACGAAGTAGACGATGTCGGCGTTTTGGGGGAACTTCTCGTCGACCACCCACTCCAGCCGTTTCTCGACGGGAGAGCCGAACGGGTTGTGCAGGTCCCTTATGCCCCCGGCCATCGCCCGGTGGCCCGGGAAGGGCTCGAAGCCCTGGTCCACCAGCCACTCGCGCAGCTCCTCCCATATCTCGGGGAGCTTGATCTGCACATGGCAGACCTCCTGGCAGGCGCCGCAGGTGGTGCAGGAGCGGTAGAGCGACTCGAAGAACTTGCGGCCCAGCTTGGCCTTGGCGCCGGTGAGCAGGTCCACGGGCGTGTACTCGAGGAACTGCTTCATCATGAAGAGCTTCCCGCGGGGGGTGTTGGACTCCCATCCCAGCTCGGAGTAGACCGGGCAGGAGTTGCGGCAGTAGCCGCACTGGAGGCAGGCGTAGAGGTCGACCTCGATGTCGGGCATCCCGCTCATTCCTTGGCCCCCTTGAGGCGCTCCCGGAGCTCCTCGCCCTCCGGCAGCCGGTCGTGCATCCCCCTCTTGAGGACCGCCATCAGCGCCATGCCGTAGTCCAGGAGCAGGGACGGGATGGGGATGCCGAACCTCGTCCCCATCTCGGTGTGCTTCCCGGGATTGATCACGTGGTGGGGGTCCAGCGTATCCTTGATGTCGGAGATCAGCCCGGCGGTCGGCCCGGCGTGCATCTTGTCCAGGTTGCCGGCGAAGAAAATGCCCAGCCCGGAGGGGCGGCCGCCGTGCGCCATCCCGGCGTCGACGATCTTCTTCACGAAGCCCATCGCCCCGCCCAGGCTCCGCAGCATCGTCCGCTCGTCCGTGATGAAGTAGGGCATGAGCGCCACCGTGTTCCGGTCCACGACCACGCCGTTTATCGAGGTCTGCATGCCAAGCTCCCGGGCGACCACGCGTATGTCGGCGGCCACGGCGCCGAAGGCCCCGGCGGGAACCACGGCCTCACCGAGCACCCCGCCCGGCCCCAGCCGGCGCGCCCGCAGCTCGTAGAGCCTCTCCTCCCACTCGTGCTCCGCCACGTCAGAGGGGAGCTTCTCCGCCCCCTTGCCTTTCATGAGGGCGTCCAGGAGCCGCTCCTCCTCGGCGACGCTCTCGGCGGTCCCCTCGAGGACGGCGAGGAGCATCCCCCCGATCTCAGGGGCGTGCTTCCCGAGGAGCCTTTGGTACCTGAAGTGCGCCCCGTCGAAGAGCGCGATGTGCAGCACCTCGAGCGGGCTCCGGGTGAGCGCCACCAGTGGGCCGACCAGGGCCTCGACGGAATCCACGGCGTAGGCGACCGGCCGCGAGGCCTCGGGCGACGGGCGCAGCCTCACCGCAACCTTCGTGATTATGCCCAGCGTCCCCTCGGCCCCGGCGAAAAGAGCGGTGAGGTCGAAAGGCCCGTCGCGGGTGCTCACCACGGTGGCGTCCGCGAGGACCGCCTCCACCCAGGCCACCTGGTCGTAGGCCGTGCCGTAACGGTAGGAGCAGAGGCCGGCTCCGTTCGTGCTGAGCCAGCCGGCCACCGTGGCCACGGGGTAGCTCCCCGGGTAGGCCCCGACGGTCAGCCCCTTCTTGGCGGCGGCGTCGATGACCTGCTTCCAGGTCGCGCCGGGCCCGCAGACCGCGAGCTGCTCGCCCTCCCCGATCTCGATGCCCATCATGAAGCTCAGGTCGACCACTATGCCCCCCTGCGTCGGGACGCAGCCCCCGAATCCCCAGGAGGCGCCCCCGCGGGGGACCAGGGGTATGTCGTGGGCCTGGGCGAACCTCACCAGCTTCGCGACGTCCTCCGCGTTGCGGGCCAGCACGATGGCGTCCGGAAGCCTCCGGAAGACCACCTCGACCTCCCTCGGAAGGGGGGCCAGGTCGTGGGAGCACACCATCCGGTCGTACTCGTCGAACGTGACATTGCCCTCCCCGATGAGCTCGCGCAGCTCCTCCTGCTGCTCGGGCGGCATGCGGGGGCGGAGGTTGAAGAGCGGGGGCGCCGGGGCCTCCTCGAGCTTCCGGGCCTCGGCGGCGAGGGGGCCTTTCGGGTTGAGGCTCCCGTGGGGGTCGAACACCTGCTTCACGAGGGCCGGGAGCGGACCGGCCTCCCCGGGCCCCTTGCGGGCGCGAAGCTCCAGGTGGCCCTGCTCCGCCCAGGCCTTGACCATTCCCTCCGGCGGCGTCGCCTTCAGCCGGACGCGGCCCCTCTCGACGATGCCCGCCACCTCCGCGGCGGCAGCAAGCTCGGGGAGGGCTCCACCGACCAGGCCGAGGGGCAGGTGCCACTCGCCGGCGCCGGAGGCGGCCAGGTAGGGCGCGGGGGCCTCGCTCCTTCCGGCGCCCGCCCCGGCCGCGAGCCCCTCGAGCTTCGACATCGCCAGGGCGCAGAGAGCCTCCTCGCCCTGGACGATCGCCCGGAGGACCGCCCGCCCCTGCCGGACGCCGAACTCGATGTGGTACAGGGCGGGGACTTTCGAGAGCATCTCAGAGACGAGGGGAACGAGCCCGCCGGCCGGCAGCTCCAGCGTGACCGCGTGCATCCGTCCCAGGGGGACCAGCTTGAAGGTCGCGCCCGAAAGCCTCCCGAGCTCCCCGCCCGAGCCGAGCAAGAGCGCGCTCAGGTTCGAGCTGGAGGCGAAGTCGGACAGCGCCGGAAAGCCGGTGCGGATTTCGGTGCCCGCGCCGGTGGTGAGCTCGAGCCGCCTCACCGCCGCGCACGGGGGCCCGTAGCGAAGCGCGCCCATCGACGGGAGGCCCCCCATCAACCACTCCCCCGCCTTCACCGCGTCGGACAGGGGCTGGACCGGCACGAAGAAGCCCCGCTCGCGCGCCTCCTTCGAAAGCGCGGCCCACCTGGTGTCCGCCTTGCAGGATGCGCTCAGGTTCTCATTGTCGATCTCGACCGCCATGGTGGCCACCGTTCAGGTCCTGACCGCCACCACCAGGAAGGGCAGGAGCGCCAGTATCGCCCCGATCCCGAACGCGGCCGTGTAGATCAGGCCCGGTATGAGCACATCGAATATCACATTCACCCCCGGCAGCAGCACCCCTCTCAGGAGCGCCACCAGGAGCACGACGAGCACCGCGGCCCCGGCCACGATGAACGTCCCTCCGTAGAGCCGGGGCTTGCCCCGCGAGAACACCAGCAGGAACCCGCCCAGCACCGCGAGCAGGAGCCCGAATGTGAGAAGCAGCAGGACTATGAACGGGCCCACCATGGCTGCCAGGTCCGGCATGTACTCAACTTCACCGGCGAAACCCGTTCTTGGTATTTAACATTTTGTTTCCCGACGGTGAATCGCCCTCGGAAAGGTTGCGGAATTCACGGCTCCGGAGCGCGGGCGCGGGCCCTTTTCAGCGCCCGGAAACCCCGCGCCCCGGCCCCGCCACCGCATCGTGCTATCTGCAAATCCGGCATTCCCTGCCCTTGCCGGCCGGCGGTCCGGCCGGACAGGCGGCCCGGGCGGGGGGCCGGATTCGGCAATCCGCCTGAGCACGCCCGGAACGTCGGGGCCGTCGAGGAGCCGGCGGACGGTGCTCATCCGAACCTTCCCTCGTACCGGTCCTTGAAGGCGAACCTCTCCAGGGGGAACCGGTCGGGCCGCCGGGCCTCCCTCTCGACCTGCCTGGGCGAGAGCACCGGGCTGATCGTTTGCGATCTCCTGCCCAGCAGGACGACCGTTATCAACGTGGATTCCGCTGGGATGCCCAGCACCTGCTTGACCATGTCCGGTTCGTACCCGGCGATGGGGTGGGCGACGAGGCCCATCTCCGTGGCCCTGAGTATCATCAGGGCGGTCTCCATCCCCGTGTCGAAGAGGTAGTACTCCCGGTCGTTGATCACGCAGTCCAGTTTCTTCTCGGTGAACACCGCGACCATCAGCGAGGCGGCGGTGCACCACTCGTTGCCCTTGTTGAAGGCGGGCTTCATCCTCTCCAGCATCTCCTTGCCGTAGACGAAGACGAACCGCGCCGGCTGGAAGTTGTTGCAGGAGGGCGCCAGGTTCGCGCACCGCGCCAGCTCCTTCACCAGGTCGTCGGTTATCTCCACCGGGTCAAGCGACCGGTAGGCCCTCCGCTTCTCTATCGCCTCGACGACATCCATGCTCAGTCCTCCGGAAGGAACACGCCCAGCTTCTCGGCGAGCCCTCCGTGGGGCCAGAAGTCCGAAAGCAGCCGGGTCTTGCGCACCCCCATGTCCCGGGCCCAGGCCTTCTTCGCGGGGACGCTGTCCACGCTGACACCGACCGCCACCGTGCCAAGCTTCCTGAACTCGGATTGCTTCCTCTCCAGAGACTTCATCTGCTTCGTGCACACGCCCGTCCAGGCCAGCGGGTGGAACGAAAGGAGCACGTTCCGGCCCCTCAGGTCGGCCAGGCGGAAGGCCTTCCCGTCCTGGTCGTCGGGCGCAAAGTCCGGCGCGGTCTCCCCATCCTTCATGACGGATACCATCTGTCTGCCTCCAAGGGTGCGTGAATCCCCACTCCGCACATCAAGCTTTCCCCCAATCATGCACGTGATTCGTGCCAGGGTTGATATGGCGGCGGCGCGTTGGGCGGGCCGGGAGAGGCGGCCAATGGCGAAGAAGGACACCGGAAAAAAGGACCACATCGTGGCGCAGGCGGCGCCCTCGTCGGACCTCGTGGGCTACCAGAAGGGGGCCATCGTCAGCCGGGAGATTATCCGCCGGAAGACGGGCACCGTGACCCTTTTCGCGTTCGACCGGGGCCAGGGGTTGAGCGAGCACACCGCGCCATTCGACGCGCTGGTCCACATCCTGGACGGGGAGGCCGAAATAACCATCTCCGGCGTCCCTCAGAAGGTCAGGAAGGACGACCTCATCATCCTTCCGGCCGGGAAGCCCCACGCCCTGCAGGCGACGAGGCGCTTCAAGATGCTCCTCACGATGATAAGGTCCGGGGAGTGAGGTTTGCGCAAAACCCATAAATAGGACCTCTGTCTACCGTAACGCGGTAGTGCATCATGCCCGACGGATTGGACAAGATACTCGACGAGGTGCGCAAGAACCCGGAGCTCCTGCTGACCAAGTACCTGCGCGCCGAGAGGCTCGTCCTGCGCGAGGAGAACAGCAAGAAGTCGCCCACGCCCGGCCAGAGGGTCTACAAGGACGCGGTCGTGCTCTTCACTGAGGGGATGGCCTTCTTCATCGACGAGGAGGACAAGCTCCACCAGGTCGCCCCCGACATCGTGCAGGAGATAGTGTACTCGCCCGAGGCGTCCCAGTGGATGCGCCAGCTCATGCTCTTCAGCGCCAGCCAGATGATAAACCAGCTCATGCTCTCGAAGAAGTTCGAGCGGCCGGAGCCGTGAGATAGGGAAAAGGCGCAGGGCGCAGGGCGCAAGGCGCAAGGGTCAAGGGGGAGGCAGCAAGGCAGCAAGGCAGCAAGGCAGCAAGGCAGCAAGGCAGCAAGGCAGCAAGGCAGCAAGGCAGCAAGGCAGCAAGGCAGCAAGGCAGCAAGGCAGCAAGGCAGCAAGGCAGCAAGGCAGCAAGGCAGCAGGGGGTATGGAACGACCCGTCGTCCCCTTGTTGCCTTGCTGCCTTGCTGCCTTGCTGCCTTCCCTTGCTCCCTTTCTGCCTTCCTGCCTTTCCCCCTTGCGCCCTGCGCCCTGCGCCTTCCCCTATTCCCCCTTCCACACCTCTATCCCCTTGTCCCCTATGCGGTAGCGGAAGGTCTGCTTGGGGCTGCCGGTCTGCGCCACCGAGAGGATGCCGCTGTTTGGGTCCATCTCGATGAGGACGTCGGCAAGCTGCATGATGGTCTTGACGTCCTTCTCCTCGTGCAGGTCGGGCTGGATGAGCAGGAAGCTCACCGCCTTCAGGCCCTTGACCTTGGCCCGCAGGTAGGACAGGAAGCGGTACACGCCCGCCGCGGACACGTACATCAGGACCGTGTCTATCGAGTCGACCACCAGCCTCTGCTGGAAGATGCCCCTGGAGGTGAACTCGGTCATCGCGGTGATTATCGTGTTGCTGAGCTTGGCGAAGTCCGCCACGGACGCGACGTACTTGACCTCGGGCGTGTCCTGAAGCGACGGGTCGGACTGCGGCGAGTACGAGTCGATGAAGACGTGCCTGCCGGGGAACCTCGAAAGTTCCATGCCACGCTCGGCCATCTGGCCGACAACGTCGCCCATGAACTCCTTGGTCGTGAGGAAGGTGCCCGCCTCCTCGGACGAGAGGCCGGCGAAGAAGAACTGCTGGGCCAAAAGCTCCCGCCCGGAGAGCGACGGCCCTGAGATGATGCAGAACGAGCCGCTGCGGACGCCTCCGTCCAATGCCGCATCGATCCCGTCTATCCCGGTCTTGGACCTTGGCGCGATCATTTGCCTCCCTCCTCCTTCCTGGACTCGGCCTCGGCCACTCCCATCAGCTTGTTGATGAGGGCGTCCTGGAGCTCCGGCACGCCCTTCCGGTCGATGGCCACGGTCGGTACGACAGGCACGTCCTCCGGCAGCTCCAGCTGCCGGCGGACCTCCTCCGGCGAGAGCGCGTCGTCCCCGTCGGAGTAGTTGGCGGCCACGAGGAGCGGCATCGAGCGTGCATGGGTGCGCTGAAGCATCGCGCGGGCGCGCTCGAAGGTCCTGGGGTCGGTGGCGTTGACCACGAGGACCACGGCCACGGCCTCCTCGGCGAGGATGCCCAGTATCGGGTCGAAGAGCTCCTGGCCGGGCGTGCCGACAAGGTCGCAGGCGAAGCCCTTGTGGTCGAGGTAGCCGTAGTCCATGGCCACCGTAGTTCCCATCCGGTCCACGGACACGGCGGACGCCGACATCGCCCGGACCATGGTGGACTTGCCGGAGCGGTGCGGGCCGGTGATGAGCACCTTGGGGAAGTAGACCCTGAGGCCGCCGGGCCGGAGTATCTTTATCGGGACGGCCAGCTTCTCGTAGTGGGTCTCGCCGATGCGCTCGGCGAACAGGAACTGGCGCAAGAGCGAGGCCTCCTCCACCGGCCGCAGCGAGAGCACCGCGTCGAAACCGGACTTCACCCTCTTCACGCAGTCCGGGTCGTAGCCCCAGGTGGAGAACAGGACCATCACCGTCGCCCTCTTCTTGAGGGCGGCGACGAGCCCGAGGAAGTCGTCCAGCCCCTTCTCGTGCATGTCCATGAACGACGAGAGGCTGTCTAGCAGAATGAAGGTCCGGTCCAGGCCGGCGCCCTCCAGGCACCCGAGTATCCGGTCCGCCGACGACGGGTCCCCGACGACGTGCTTCTCGTCGGAGGGCTGGCCGGAGAACCCCGAGTAGGAGTCGACCATGACGAACCGGCCGGCCTCCGAAAGCCGAGGCAGGTCGAATCCCAGGAGCCCGGCCTCCCGGCGCACCGAGGCGGGGGGCTTGTTGTTGACGACGTAGATCGCCTTTCCCTGGTCCCGGGAGACGTTGCACAGCGTGGAGATCGCGACGGGCACCGGGTCGATGCCGGGGGAGCTGATGAAGAGCAGTGAGCAGGGCTCGGGAAGCTCCCTGAGCTTGTCGTCGAAGAGCCTTATGCCCAGCTTGAACATGGATGCCCTCGCTATCGGTGAGGAGGCGCGGGGCGCAAGGCGCGAGGCGCAAGGGCGAAGGCGCAGGGGGGAAGGCGCAAGGGGCAAGGGGGGCAAAATCCCGTCGGTCCGTTCACGGACGGGCCTTCAGCATCGGCCCCTGCGCCTCCCTCCCATCGGCCTCGTTCCATGCCCCCTCACCATCGTCCCTTGCGCCCTGCGCCCTGCGCCTCCGTCCCTTGCGCCCTGCGCCCTGCGCCTTCCTTTCCTACCTCAACCCCGGCTGTATCGTCACGCCGGCCTGGTTTATGTCCACGGCCTGCTCGCCCGTGAGGTGCTTGGTGCCCCTCATCTTGAGCACCTCCAGGTACTTGCGCCGGGCGTTCTCCTCCTTCGGGTAGGAGAACACCAGAATCGAGTCGGCCATGTACCCCTCCAGCGAGTGCGGTATGTCGGCGTAGCTCATCTCCGACGTGAGGAAGGTTATGCAGTTGAAGGCCTTCATGAAGGTCGTGAAGTCGTGCAGGAACTCCCGGTAGCGCTTCTGGCTGTCGAAGGCGATGCGCATCACGGTAATCGGGTCCAGCACCAGGCGGTTGGGGCTGTAGCGCTCCACCTCGCCCTTCAGGGCGTTGAGGACGTCGTCCGGGTTCCGCCTCATCGCGTCCCCCATGTCGATGAACACCACCCGCCCCATCTCCACCAGGGACTGGTCGAAGAACGAGAAGCTTGACAAGAACTTCTGCACCACCCAGTTGGGCTCCGATATCCCGGTGAGGTACATCCCGGTCTCGCCCGACTTGGCGCCGTGGAAGAGGCTCTGCACGCACATCGTGGTCTTCCCGGTGCCGGGCTCCCCCGCGACCAGAATGCTGGACGGGAGCGGGAAGCCCCCCTCGATCATCTCATCCAGGCCAGGTATCCCCGACTCCACGCGATCCAAACCCAAGCCCTCCCGGTGTGGTAGCGGATATGGGATGAAACCTATATATACTTGTATAAAACCGGCTAGCCGACGGTCTCGAGCGCCATCCCGCGGGCGCGGACCGCGAGCAGGAACGCCCTCGTGAAGAGCCCCGCCTCGAGAAGCTCCCGGGCCTCAACGAGCAGCCTTCTCGCCGACGCCGACGGCCGGCCCCGGGCCTCCTCGGCCTTCATATGCTCGGCCGCCACCTCTATCTGTTTTTCGGCCTGGTCCTGGTCTATGAAATGGGAGACCGCTATCTCGCAACCCATCGAGACCACGTCGCCGCCCATCGGAAACGTCTGTCTGGGGCCCGGTCGTATATCAATAGTTTAGTCCCGTATCAAAGTCGGCTAGCTCTTAAGCAATCCAAGACCCCTTCGCGTGTTGTCGAGACACCCCAGGGGACTGGAATATGCCTAAGAGCCAGCTCGAATGGAAGGTAGAGTGGACGGAACCTA
>Ga0194113_10004374_pt1 | contig 18543 bp, 12 predicted proteins | sample TA2MahC200mmetaG_FD_146193 | JGI IMG/M metagenome (GOLD analysis project Ga0194113, IMG submission 146193) | Freshwater microbial communities from Lake Tanganyika, Tanzania - TA2015017 Mahale Deep Cast 200m | ecosystem: Environmental > Aquatic > Freshwater > Lake | place: Tanzania: Lake... | reverse complement strand
TCGCTTATGTCACGCGCAGCCTGCGCGCCGACGCCGGCATCGTCATCACCGCGTCTCACAACCCGTACGATGACAACGGCATCAAGTTCTTCCGCGCCGACGGCTACAAACTCGACGACCGCATCGAGGCCCACATCGAGGAACTCGTCTTCAGCGGCGCTATCGAGAGTATTCGGCCGACCGCCACCGAGGTCGGTAAAGCCATCCGCATCGACGACGCCCTGGGCCGCTACATCGAGTTCGCCAAGGCCTCCTTCCCGAAAGGCATGACCCTCGACGGCATCCGGGTCGTGGTCGATTGCGCCCACGGCGCCGCCTACAAGTCCACCCCCTGCGTCCTGCGCGAGCTGGGCGCCGAAGTCGTCGTGTTCGGCAACCAGCCCAACGGCACCAACATCAACCAAGACTGCGGCTCGATATACCCCGAGTCCCTCTGCCGCAAAGTGATCGAGCACCGCGCCCAACTCGGCATCGCCCACGACGGCGACGCCGACCGGGTCCTGCTCTGCGACGAACATGGCACCTTGATCGATGGCGACGACATCCTCGCCATCTGCGGGTTGGATCTGCTTGCGGCCAACGCCCTTCCCCAGCAAACACTCGTCGCCACCGTCATGAGTAACGCCGGACTCGACGCCGCCTTGCGCGCCGCCGGCGGCGCCGTCGTCCGCACCCCCGTCGGCGACAAACACGTCATCGATGAAATGCTCAAGAACGGCTACCGCGTCGGCGGCGAACAGAGCGGGCACCTCATCTTCCGCGATCACGCCACCACAGGCGACGGCTTGGTGGCCGCGCTCCAGGTGCTGCGGATCATGAAGTCCCGCAACGCCCTCCTCTCCCAGCTCGCCTTGTGCTGGAAGCGGTTCCCCCAGCGAGTCGTCAGCATTCGCGTCCGCGAACAAGTGCCTTTCGGGCAACTGGACGGCCTGCCCGAGTTGCTGGCCGAGGCCGAAGCCGCCGTCCAGTCCCAAGGGGGCCGTGTCTTCCTCCGTTACTCCGGCACCGAACCCAAGGCCCGCCTCCTGATCGAGGGCGCCGATGTCGCCCTCATCGAGCACTGGAGCCTCCGCCTCGCCGAGGTCCTGCGCCGCCTCGTGGGCGCCTGAGCGCCTCCGGGCGGACCGCAACGACCGCTCCACCCGATTCAGCTTCAGCCCCGCCGTTCTCACCCCAAGCCAACGCCCAAGACCGCCCGGTGCGCCCTGCCAGGAAATCCCCATCCGTCCCGTGGCCTGGCCCGTGTCAACTATTGCCGTCAACTATTAGAAACCAGAGCTTTTGCGTTCAGGCTCTAACTGGCCGACGCCCGAGGCGCACGGCGGAACCTGGCGCAGGCCCGAGGCCCTGCTTGGGCAGGCCCTGCTGGGGCGGGCCGGGGGGCCTGGGCGCCGATGGCCGCTGGGTTCGTTGCCGGGCTAAGGGGTAAGGGACTTCGGCATGGGCTTTGCTATTTCAGGGTCCGGCCGAAGAACGAGGCGGAGGCCGCTTGGTCTAAATGCAGGACCGGGTGTGGTGCGGCGTTGACAAGTATGGGCGTTTGGCCGATACCAAGCGCACAGATTTCCAGAGCGCGGTGAACATGTGACGGGCGAAGAAGGGCGTTGTGGCTGCCAGAGACGATTACTTGTTGGATAGCCTGATCGAGATGGGCTACGTGACCAACGAACAGTTGGCCCCCATCCGACAGGAGGCGGACTCGACCGGCGAAGGCGTCGTGGACACGCTAGTGGCCAAGGGGGTGGTGGCGCCCGGGGTGGTGGCGCAGGCCAAGGCGACCCATTTCAGTGTCGAGTTCGTCCATTTAGGCGAGCTGCAACTGGCGGATGACGTGATTGCAGCGGTGCCGCGGCATGTGGCGAAGCGGTTCAACGTGGTGCCGGTGCGGAAGGAGGAAGGAGGCATCGTCGTGGCGATGGCCGATCCGTCGGATTTGGACACGCTCGACGGGCTGCAGCACGCGCTGAACACGTCGATCATCGCCGCGGTGGCGACGCCGGAGGACATCGAGACGGCGCACTCGAGGTACTACGGGGTACGGGAAGACTCGGTGAGCAAGATGATCCAGGACATCACCGAGGGGGAGGTGGACATCGGGAAGATCGAGGCGGTGGAGACCGAGGACGGGGCGGTGATGGAGGCCGACGCGCCGATCATCAAACTGGTGAACACGATGATCGTCGAGGCCTTCAAGATGCGGTCGTCGGATATTCACCTGGAGCCGCTGGCGAAGCGGTTCCGCGTGCGGTACCGCATCGACGGGATGCTCCACGAGATGAAGAACCCGCCCAAGCGCCTGCAAGCCTCGATCATCCAGCGGCTGAAGATCATGTCCAACATGTCCATCGCCGAGAAACGCATCCCCCAGGACGGCCGCATCCAGGCGGGGGTGGGCGGCAAGACCGTCGACCTGCGCGTCTCCTGCCTCCCGACGACCCACGGCGAGAGCATCGTAATGCGTATCTTGGACAAGGAAGGGCTGCGGCTGGGCTTGGCGGAGCTGGGTTTCTTCACCGATGACCAGCAGATCTTCGAGCGGCTGATCGGGTTGCCCGACGGGATTCTGTTGATCACGGGACCGACCGGCTCGGGCAAGACCACGACCCTCTACGCGGTGCTGAACTATATCAATCGACCCGATCGCAAGATCATCACGGTCGAGGACCCGGTCGAGTATGTGCTCTCGGGCATCAATCAAGTGCACGTGAACGAAGCGGTCGGGCTGACCTTCGCGGCGGCGTTGCGCTCGATGCTGCGGCAGGCGCCCAACGTGGTCATGCTGGGTGAGATCCGCGACCTGGAGACGGCGACGATCGCGATCAACGCCTCGTTGACGGGGCATCTGGTGTTTTCGACGTTGCACACGAACGACGCGCCGAGCGCCGTGACGCGGTTGATCGACATCGGGGTGAAACCGTTCTTGGTGGCCTCGTCGTCGCGGTGTCTGATGGCGCAGCGGCTGGTGCGGAAGGTCTGCAAGCGCTGCGGCCAACCCTATACGCCCACCGAAGACGAGATGCGCTCGTTGAACATCGACGCCGCCAAGGCCAGCGCGGCTTCGTTCCGCAAGGGCCGGGGCTGCCCCGACTGCAACAAGACCGGCTACCGCGGCCGGATGGGCATCTTCGAGATCTTCGTCATCGACGACGAGGTACGCAAGTTGATCTACGAAAAAGTGTCCGCCACGGTCTTGCGCACGCGCGCGCGGGAGTTGGGCATGCGCACGCTCCGCGAAGACGGCAGCCGGAAAGTGCTGGCCGGGCAAACCACCCCGGACGAGGTCATCCGGGCGACGGTGATGGATTTGGATTAAGGGCATGGCGCCGTCGATCACGAGCCTGACGCGGAGTGGCCTGCGGAGCTCACGGGCCCGGGGGCGGCGGCGGGGCGGCGTGGACGCCGCTGAGCCATAAGTGGATTGTGCTATGTCGTATTCGATGTCGGACTTATTGCAGTTGGTGGTGCAGGAAGGGGCAGCCGACCTGCACCTGCGGGTGGGGGTGCCGCCCGTCATTCGGCTCCACGGCGTGCTCCACAAGGTTGAAGGCCCCCCCCTCCGGCCCGAGGACACCGAGGAACTGATGCGGACGATCACCTCGGAAGAGAACATTCAGCACACCCGGGAACGGGGCGGGGCGGACTTCGGGTTCGCCTTCGGCGAGTTGGCGCGGTTCCGCGTGAGCGTGTTCAAGGAGCGCGGCAATTTTGGCGTGGTGGCGCGGCAGATCCCCAGCAAGCTGCTGACGCTGGAGCAGTTGGGCATCCCCATGTCGATCCGCGAGCTGCTCTACAAGCCGCGCGGTTTGGTGCTGGTGACGGGTCCGACCGGCTCGGGCAAGACGACGTCGCTGGCGTCGATGATCAATATCATCAACGAAGAGCGGGATGACGCGCACATTATTACGATCGAGGACCCGATCGAGTATTATCACAAGCACAAGAAGGCGATCGTCACGCAGCGCGAGGTAAACGTGGACGTGCCCAACTTCGCGGAGGCGCTGCGGCGCGCGTTGCGCCAGGACCCTGACGTGATTCTGGTGGGGGAAATGCGCGACCTGGAGACGATGGACGCGGCCATCACGGCCGCCGAGACGGGGCACTTGGTGTTCGGGACGCTGCACACGACCGGGGCGGCGAAGACGATCGATCGGATTGTGAACGCGTTTCCGGTGACCCAGCAGGAGCAGATCCGCATTCAGCTCTCGACGGTGTTGCAGGCGGTGATTTCGCAGTTGCTGCTGCCGCGCTGCGACAAGCCGGGGCGGGTGGCGATTTTCGAGGTCATGATCAACACGCCCTCGATCGCCGCCCTCATCCGCGACAACAAGAGCTTCCGCATCGCCTCCGACATCCAGACCGGCGCCAAGTACGGCATGGTGACGCTGGACAGCTTCCTGATCGAGAAGCACCAGTCGGGCATGATTTCCCAAGAGGAGGTCATCACCAAGGCCCAAGACCCGACCACCATCCTCGTCAAGCTCCAAGAGTTGGAGGCCCACCGCGCGATGGAGGAAGCCGAACGCAAGCGCTAAGGTATGGCCGACGTCTCCTCGAACCCCCTCTTGGCCCTGATCCGCGAACGCGGGTTGCTGGACGACATGCAACTCGAGGAGGTCACGGCCGAACACACGCGCAGCGGCCGGTCGGCGCAGCAGATCTTGCTCGATTACGGCTTTCTGGACCTCGACACCATCCTGCAGATGCTGGCCGACCACCTGGGCACCGAAGTGGTCAACCTCAACGAGGCCGAGCTCACCCCGGAGGTCCTCGAGGTCGTCCCCGCCGCCACGGCGCGCATGTACCAGTGCCTGCCGGTGGCCGTCTCCGGCTCGACCGTCCGCATTGCCCTCGTGGATCCCCTCAACCCCTCGGTCATCGATGAGCTCGGCTTCACCGTGGGCAAAGAGATCCAGGTGGTCGTCGGAGACCCGACCCAGGTCGAGAAGCTGATCCAAAAAGCCTACCCGCAGGAAGTCGAAGGCATGAGCGCCGTGCTGCAGGAGCTGGGCTCGGACGAAGACCTCGCCAAGGGAGTGGCGGAGGTGGCGGCTGGCGCCTTCGACCTGAGCGACCTAGCCAACGAGGCCCCGATCATCAAGTTCGTGAACCTGGTGCTCACGCAGGCGGTGCAGGACCGGGCCAGCGACATCCACTTCGAACCGTTCGAGGACGAGTTCAAGATCCGCTACCGGGTGGACGGAGCCCTCTACGAGATGTCGCCGCCGCCCAAACACCTGGCGTTGCCGGTGACCTCGCGCATCAAGGTCATGGCGAACCTGGACATCTCCGAGCGGCGATTGCCCCAAGACGGGCGCATTTCGCTAACCCTGAGCGGGCGGCAGGTGGACATGCGGGTGTCGACTCTCCCCACCCAGTTTGGGGAGTCGGTGGTGTTGCGCGTGCTGGATCGCTCGGCGCTGCAACTCGAACTCGAGAACCTCGGCTTTCCCAAGTTCATCTACGACTACACCGCCGACATCATCCAACAGCCCAACGGCATCTTCGTGGTCACCGGCCCGACCGGCTGCGGCAAGACCACCACGCTGTACTCGTGTCTACGCCGGGTCAACGCGCTCGATTCCAAGCTGCTGACGGTCGAGGACCCGGTCGAGTTCGACATCGAGGGCATCATGCAGGTGCCGGTCAACGACAATGTGGGGATGACCTTCAGCCGGGCGCTGCGGTCGTTTCTGCGGCAGGACCCGGACATCATCATGCTCGGGGAAATGCGCGACCTAGAGACGTCGCAAGTGGCCATTCAAGCTTCGTTGACGGGGCACCTGGTGATGACAACGCTGCACACCAACGACGCCCCGGGCGCCGTCACGCGGTTGGTCGACATGGGGGTCGAGCCGTTCTTGATTTCCTCGACTCTGATGGCCGTGCTCGCCCAACGGTTGGTGCGTACCATCTGCAAACGGTGCCGGACCCCGTTCGAGCCGACCGAAAACCAGTTGACCACGCTCAATCTCTCCCCGCACGACGTCGGCGACAAAGTCTTCTACTACGGCCGCGGCTGCAAAGCATGCAACGATACCGGGTACCGCGGCCGCCGCGGCATCTTCGAGTTGCTCCCCATCAGCGATGCCATCCGGCTGTTGATCAATGAACGAGCCCCGACGGTGGTCATCCGACAGAAGGCCATCGAGTTGGGGATGGTGACCCTGCGCGAAGACGGTTTGCGCGCGATCTTCGACGGCGATACCACCGTCGAGGAAGTCCTCAAGTACACCTAGACCAGAGACGGAGGGTTATATGCCGAAATTCCAATACGTGGCCATGGATTCCCGCGGCAAGGAAACCAAGGGCACCCTCGAAGTGGCCAGCCAAAACGAGGCCATCGGTCGCCTCAAGGAAATGGGCTTCTTCCCCACCAAAGTCGTCGAGGCGGAGAAGGTCCCGGACAAAGCCGACAAGAAAGCCAAGTCCAGCGGCGCCGCCCCGCGCGGCAAGAAGCGCGGCAAAGACATCAACATCAACATCCCCTTCCTGACCGGCCGGGTGAAGCCCAAGGTGATGACGGCGTTCACCCGCCAGTTGGCCACGCTGGTGGATGCCGGGCTACCGCTGCTGCGCGGCATGCGCGTGCTCGAGCGCCAGGAGCGCAACCCCACCCTCAAACGCGTGCTCGGCGACATCTCCGTGGCCATCGAAGGGGGCAGCACCTTCTCCGAGGCCCTGGCTCAGCACCCGAAGATCTTCAATCGCCTCTACATCAACATGGTCAAGGCGGGTGAATTGGGCGGCGTGCTCGAGGTGGTGCTCAACCGCCTCGCCGAGTTCATGGAGAAAGCCCAGAAGATCAAGGGCAAGGTGGTCGCGGCCATGTTTTATCCCGTCGCCGTCATGACGGTGGCGGTGGTGATTTTGGGGGTTTTGATGGTGTTCGTGGTGCCGCGCTTCGAGCAGATCTTTAAGGACATGCTCGAGGGCCGGCCCTTGCCCGGCTTCACCCGGCTGGTGCTCGACATCGCCAACGTCATCAAGGACCACTTCATCATCTCCGCCGGCGTGGTCTTCGGCGCCTTTGTCTTGTTCCGTCTGATCCTCAAATGGCGCGTGGGCCGCCTCCTGTTCGACAAGTTCAAACTCCACATGCCGGTCTTGGGACCGGTGATCTCGAAGGTCGCTATTGCCCGGTTCACGCGAACCCTCGGGACCTTGGTGAGCAGCGGCGTGCCGATCCTGCAGGCCCTGACGATCGTTAAAGAGACCTCCGGCAATGTGGTCGTGAGCGATGCCGTCGCCCGCGTCCATGAAAGCGTCAAGGAAGGCGAGACCATCACCGCCCCGCTCGACGCGGCCAACGTGTTCCCGCCGATGGTCGTCAGCATGGTGGACGTCGGCGAACAAACCGGCGCGCTGCCCGAGATGTTGATGAAGATCGCCGACACCTACGAAGACGAGGTGGACAATGCCGTGTCGGCCATGACCTCGTTGCTCGAGCCGATCATGATCGTCTTTCTGGCCGTCATCGTGGGCAGCATCGTGATCGCCCTCTTCCTGCCGTTGATCGACCTGATCAACCAACTCGGCGGCAGCGATGGTGGCAGCCGCGACGGCGACGAGTAGCCTGCTCCCATTCCGTCCCACCCCGCCGCGACGGCGACGCGACGCCGAATCGCTTCGAGGTTGAATCGGCGACCTCAACCGGTCGAGGATGGACGCGATGCGCCTGTTCTATGCCTTCGCCTTGGCCGCCGCCGCGAGCGGGATGGCCTTGGGCCAACCCGCGAACCCGACCGAAGCCACCGACGTGGTGCTGGCAGATTTCGAGACCGACTCGTACGGAACCTGGCTGACGGCGGGCACCGCCTTCGGGTCGGGTCCTGTCCGGCGCGCCCTCCCGGGCCAAGGGCCCGCCGCCGGGTTTGTCGGGACTGGGTTCGCCTCGAGCGCCCACGGCGGTGACGCCAGCATTGGCTCGTTGCTCTCGCCCCCATTTGTCCTCGAAGGGACCTTCCTCCATTTTCTCATCGGCGGGGGACACCACCCGGGGTTGGCGGGGGTGAACCTGTTGGTGGGAGGCGCCGTGCTGCGCACGGCGACCGCCTCGAACAGCGGCCACCTGCGCTGGCACACCTGGAACGTGAGTGACTTGGCGGGGCAACTGGCCCAAATCCAAGTCCTCGACCATGCCACCGGGGAGTGGGGTCACGTGACCGTCGACCACTTTTACCTCAGCGACCAGGTCCCGACGGTGGTGGACGACCGCGAGTGGGCCGTCGTGCGCGCCTTGGCCAGCGTGCAAAACGCCGCCGAACGTGCCGCCCGCGATCTCAGCCGGCCGCAGTACCATTTCCGGCCACCCGCACAGTGGCTGGGCGACCCGAGCGGGCTCGTGCACGATCAGGGGTACTACCAGGTCTTTTACCAACACCACCCTTATGGCGATCAGCCCGGGCGCACCCACTGGGGCCACGCGCGCAGCCGCGACCTGTTGAGCTGGGAACACCTGCCCCCGGCCCTGTGGCCGTCGCAGGCCATGGCCGAACAGCACTGCCAGTCCGGCAGCCTCATCCGCTCGGCGGCCGGCCAACTCATGATCTTCTACACCAGCATCGGCCACGCCGAACCGCAGTGCTGGATCGCCCTGCCCACCGACGATGAATTGGTGCGCTGGGCCAAGTTCCCCGGCAACCCCATCCTCAGCCTGCGTTCGCCCGGAGGCCGATTCGATAATCTGCGTCAGCCCTACCTCTTTGCCCATGGCGGCCGCACCTACCTGGTGCACCCAGGCGCCAGCGACCCCGCCCAAAGCGCCCTGCCCGTGCTCTCGCTCCACGAAGCCGACAACCCAGAACTCACCCAATGGAAACACCGGGGCGTGTTGTTCCGCCATCCTGACCCGGGCGCGGGCAGGCTCAACAGCGCCAGCCTCGTCTCACTCGGCGGCCAATTTGTCCTGCTGACGTCTTCGGCCCGGGGAGCCGAGTATTTCACTGGCCAGTTCGACGCCACCCAGGGCACCTTCAGCGCCACCGGCGCCGGGCGCGTCGACGCCGGCGACGCCGTGGCGCCCCAAACCCTGCTCGACCCGCAAGGCCGTACCCTCTTGTGGGCACGCCTCCAGGGATTCGAGGGCGGCCGAGGCTGGAACGGCTGTTGGACTCTGCCGCGGGTCTTATCCCTCGAGCAAAGCAAGCTGGTGCAAACGGTGGCCCCCGAACTCGAACGATTGCGGGGCACGAACATCTCCCTGGTCGACTTGACCCTCACCAGCACCAACCGCGTCCTCGAGGAACTGAGCGGCACCATGCTCGAGCTGGCCGTGCGCCTGCGCCTGGGCGAAGCCCGCGCTGCAGGCCTGCGGCTGCGCTGTTCCTCCGATGGCGCACGCGCCGTTACCCTGCAGTACGACGGCGCCACCCTCGACGTGGCCGGCGCCCGGCTACCCTTGCCCCGCCCAGGCCCCAGCAGCGAACTGCGTCTGCGGGTCTTCCTCGATCAGTCCGTGCTCGAATGCTACGCCGAGGGCGGCAGCCTGTGCGTGAGTCGCGTCCTCCGCGCGGCCCCCACCGATGTCGGGATCGAGCTCTTCGCCACCGATGGCACGGCCACCTTCACCTCGCTCGAGGCCTGGCCCATGCAATCCATCTGGTGACCTCAGAACGGCTCGTCCGGATGCTCCGCTAACCACCGCGTCAGACCAGGTAACCGGAACGAGAGCCGCAACTGGGCCTTAGCGCAATCCAGGCTGGTGTCCGGCGGCCGAGGCGCGCCGCGGTAGTCCCGGCGCGAGGCCGGCTCGAGGCGGGGCGCAAGCTGCGGCCAACGCGCCGCCACCAACTGGCCCATCTGCCACCGCGACAATCGCTCGCTGCCCCCCACATGAAACAGCCCGACCGCTCGCCCTTTGACCAGTTCCCAAAGGGCGCGCGCGGTGACCCCCGCGAACATCGGGGAGCGGAATTCGTCCGTGAACAACTTCAACGTCCGGCCGGCCTGCCAAGCCAAACGCAGTTCCTCGTTGAAGCCGCGATCGCCCTTGGGCGAAGCGCCACCGTTGAGCGAGGTCCGGACGACCAAATGGCGCGGATTGGCGAGCACGCACTGTTCCGCCAAGACCTTGGTCTCCCCATAAACCGACAACGGACCGACCGGGTCCGTCTCGAGGTAGTGCCCTTTCTGCCCATCGAACACCAGGTCGCTCGAGAGCAAGACCAGGGGCACCTCTACCGCCAGTTGGGCCAGGTGTTCCACCACACTGACGTTGAGCGTGTGCGCCCGTCTCGGGTCGGCCTGGCAAGCCGGGCTCTGGCTCAGGGCCGCGCAATGAACGATCAGCGCGGGTCGTTGCCGGCAGAACGCCTCCGTGACGGCGCCATAGTCCGTCAGGTCGAGCGCGTCGCGGGTCCAGCCCCGCACCCGCCAATGCGGGGCCTGCTGGGGAGCGAGCCGGACCACGTAGCTGCCAATCAATCCACCCGCCCCAGTCACCCACGCCAGCGGCCGGTCCGCGGCCAGCGGCGATCCGCTCAGGCTTGCGGCCATCGGCGTGCGCTAGTCGATGAACCGCCGCGTGAGCGCCCCGTAGGCGTCGATGCGTCGATCCCGCAGGAACGGCCACTGCGTCCGCGTGGTCTCGATTCCGCCTAACTCCACCTCGACCAACAGCGTCTCTGCTCGGTCCGCACTGGCCTTGGCGAGCACTTCACCCGAAGGCCCCGCTACGAAGGATTGGCCCCAAAACTCGAGGCCGTCTCCGCCGGCCGGCCGTTCGTGCCCGACTCGGTTCACCACCGCCACGAAGCAGCCGTTGGCGATCGCGTGGGCGCGCTGGACCGTCTCCCAAGCCTGGTGCTGGACCTGACCGTGAGCCGCCTTCTCACGCGGGTGCCAGCCAATGGCCGTCGGATAAAAGAGAATCTCCGCCCCCTGCAACGCCGTTAAGCGCGCCCCTTCGGGGAACCACTGATCCCAGCAGATCAACACCCCAAGGCGCCCCCGACGCGTCGCCCAGGCGCAGAATCCTAGGTCGCCGGGCGCGAAGTAGAATTTCTCGTAGTAGAGCGGGTCATCGGGAATGTGCATCTTGCGGTACACGCCCAACCGCGCGCCATCGGCATCGATGATGACCGCGCTGTTGTGGTACAGGCCCGGCGCGCGCCGCTCGAAGACCGAGGCGATGACCACCACGCCATGCCGCCGCGCCACCTTCTCGAAGGCGGTCGTGGTGGGGCCCGGGATCGGCTCGGCCAAGGCGAAGTACCGGGGGTCTTCCTGCTGGCAGAAGTACGGCGTGCGAAACAGCTCCTGCGTGCAGAGGATCTGAGCCCCGTCCCGGGCGGCGCGTGCGGCAGCCGCAACCGTCTGCCGGAGATTCTCGGTCGGGTCAGTCGCGCAAGGCCGCTGCAGCAAGCCGAGCGTCACGGTGCGGTGCGGGGTGCGTTTCATAGCGGCGGTGCGGCGCGGTGCGCCAGCCGGGCCGTATGTTCCAGCACTTCGGTGCTCCCGGGCGCCGTCGTTGGGGCCGGGCCAGCCTCGGCGAACAACTCACGGTTGAATCGGCCCAGCGTCTCGGTGGTGGGGCCGTAGCCGGCGTGGTAGATGTAGTACTCGAGATCGTACAGCAACTCCTCGGCGCGCGCGTACCGATCCTCGAGCCGCCGCGCCAACGCCCGCTCGAGGATGCGTTCGAGCCGCTCGTCGATCCCCTCTGCCAGCGCGCGAAAGTCCGGAATCGGCATGGTGAGGATGCGCTGGCGCGACGCGGCGGCGTCCTCGGCCCGGAAGATATTCCGGCCGAGCAACAGGTCGGCCAACACCACCCCGGCAGAGAACAAGTCCGAGCGCGGGTCGGTGACCTGAAAGTCGGCCTGCTCGGGGCTCATGTAGTCCGCCTTGCCAGCCACCACTTCGCCTTCTTGGTCCTGCAGCAGGCCGCGCGCCTTGGCGATGCCGAAGTCGGTCAGCTTCACATCGCCCTCGAACGCCAGCATGACGTTCTTCGGACTGACGTCGCGGTGCACAATGCCTAAGGAATGGCCGCGGCCGTCGGTCTTGGCGTGGGCATAGGCGAGGCCGCGCGCCACGCGGCTGACGATAAACACCGCCAGCTCGATCGGCAGCTTGCGCCCGCGCAAGCGCAGTTGGTGCTGAAACTGCTCGAGGTTCACCCCGCGAATCAGTTCCATGGCGATGAAGAACACGCCCCGCGCTTCGCCCAGGTGATAGGTCTGAACGATGTTCGTGTGGATCAGGTCCGCCACCAGTTTGGCTTCGCCGATGAAATTCTCGAGGAAGAGCTTCTGGGTGGCGTACTTCTGGCGGATGATCTTGATGGCAACGCGCTTGACGAAACCCCGCGGCCCAAGTTGCTCAGCCTCATACACCATGCCCATGCCGCCCTCGAAAATCTTGTGCACGATCTCGTAGCGGAATTCGCTCTGAATGCTGAATAGGCTCGCCACGCCGCGATGTTGGAGGCCGCCCGGCCACTGTCAAGCCCCCCGCAACCCCCGCCCCACCCGCGCTTCGGCCGCGTCGTTATTGGCGATTTTCTGCTTTTTTCTGCTTGCGCCGCGAACACGGGTTGCTAAAACCCCCTGCGAAGACCGTTGGGCTCTCATAACAATAAACAAAAAACCGCACTATGGCTAAACCGCTCTCGAAATCACAACTCGCTGCCGCCATCGCCGACAAGGTCGGTCTCACCAAGAAGCAGGGGACCCAGATCCTGGACCTGGTGGCCGAATTGGCCTATAAACACGCCAAGAACACCTTCACCCTGCCGGGCGTCGGCAAGCTCGTGCTGGTGAACCGTAAAGCGCGCCTCGGCCGCAATCCCAAGACCGGCGAGACCATCCAGATCCCGGCCAAGAAGGTCGTCAAGTTCCGCGTGGCGAAGGCCGCCAAGGACGCCATCCTCGGCAAGAAGTAACCTGGCACCGCCCCTTTCAGGCACTCTGACACACCGGTCAGAGTGCCTTTTTTGTCCGCCCCCAGCCACGCCCTCGCCCTAGGGTGGACCTCGCCCATCCATCCCCACCGCGGCCGGAGCCCATCGCCCCCACCCTCCCGCGCACCCCCATCGAGCGGAGAAAAATCGGCGTCGTGGGCTGCGGCGCGGTGGGCAGCTTCTACGGCGCCAAACTCTGGCAAGCGGGGCAGGACGTGCATTTCCTCCTGCGGTCAGACCACCAGATCGTGCGAGCCGCGGGCGTCCACATCCACAGTGTGGCGGGGGACTTCCAGGCGCATCCCCACGTGGCCTCGCGCCCGGAAGAACTGGGTCCCTGCGACTTGGTGCTCATTGGACTCAAGACCACGGCGAACGCGGTGTTGGCCCAATGGCTGCCACCGTTGGTGCGACCGGACACGCTCGTGCTGACGCTGCAGAACGGCCTAGGCAACGAAGCCCATCTCGCCGCGTTGCTGGGCGACGCAGGCATCTTAGGGGGCCTCTGCTTCGTCTGCCTGAACCGCACCGCCCCGGGCGTCGTGCGGCACTTGGCGCACGGGCAAATCGCCATCGGCGAGTACCGCCGCGCGCCGCTCCCGCGCACATGGGCGTTGGCCGACCTCTTCCAGCGCGCCGGTGTGGCCTGCGCGGTCGCTCCGGACCTCGAACAGGCGCATTGGGAGAAACTGGTGTGGAACATCCCCTTCAACGGGTTGGGCGTGGGGGGGATCGCCGGCTACGACGCCGTCCGACAGGGCGGCCTCGCCGGGCAGACGAACCAAACCCGCACGTTGCCCACCAGTGAACTGCTCGCCGACCCACGCTGGGAAGGGCTCGTGCGCGATCTGATGATCGAGGTCATCGCCGCCGCCAACGCCCTCGGGCACGCCCTGCCGCGCAAGTTGGCCGAGGAGATGATCGCGCGGACACGCTGCATGGGCGATTACCGGGCTTCGACCCTGCTGGACTACGAACAGGGACGGCCGGTTGAACTCGAGAGCCTCTTCCTCGAACCGCTCCGCCGCGCCCAGGCGGCCCGCGTGCCCACCCCACGCCTCGCCGCCTTATGCGCCGTGTTGCGGGCCTTGGACGGCGCCCGCACCCGCGCCCACCGCCCCGCTCCGGCCGCCGACCCACCCGGCGGCGCCTTGACCAAGGTCAAGTCCACCCAGGACGCTCCGGGTTGAACTGAGCAGGTTGCCACGCAGACATGCCGAGCACGCACATGAATACCGAGCAGCTCTACCAGGAACGACTCAACCGTTACGTCACAGCCTTGCGCAACGAGAAGCCGGACCGAGTGCCGGTCCGCCCGTTTGTGGCTGAGTTCACCGCCAAGTACGCCGGGTTCACCTGCCAGGAGGTCGCTCATGACTACACCAAAGCCTTCGAGGCCGCCCTCAAGTGCGCCCGAGACTTCGGCTGGGACGCCGTCGTCCCCAACATGGTCTACGTCTGGACCGGCCTCGCCCAGGCGGCGGGACTACGCTACTACGGCATCCCGGGCATCGATATCCCACCCGACGTCGGCTTCAACTACATCGAGCCAGCCGAGGATCAGGCCTTCATGAAGGCCAACGAGTACGATGCCCTGATCGACGATCCCACCGCGTTCTTGTACACGGTGTGGCTGCCGCGGGTCTCGACCGAGCTCAGCCGGGCCGGCGAACCTGCCAGCTACCGTCACAACCTGGCCTTGGTGAAAAGCGCCATGGCCATGCTCTCTTACTTCGCCGCCTTCGGCCCCCAGATCGATCGGCTCCGCACCGAGTGCGGCACCGCCTCAGCCATCGCCGGCATCTTCAAGGCCCCCTTCGACATCATCGCCGACAAACTGCGCGGTTACGTGGGTCTGACGCTCGACATGCAGACCCAACCGCGCAAGGTGCTGCGGGCGTGCGAAGCCCTCATGCCGCATCTCGCCCACGTGGGCCTGACCACGGCAGACCCGGCTGGCCTGGTGCCCATCGGCTACTGGATGCATCGCGGCTGCGTCCCGTTCGTCAACCCCAACCAGTTCGCCTCCCACTACTGGCCTACCCTCAAACCGATTATCGAGGAGTTCTGGAAACACGGCCACCAAACCCTCTTCTACGCCGAAGGCAAGTGGCGACATCACTTCGACCAGTTCCGCGAGCTGCCCGAGCGCAGCATCGTGTTCCATTGCGACCAAGACGACATCTTCGAGGTGCACCGACGGCTCCACGACCGCTTCGCCATCAGCGGCGGCATCCCCAATATCCTCCTGAGCTATGGCACCACCGCCGAGGTGCGCGACTTCTGCAAGAAAGTCGTCCAGGAAGTCGCGTGCGAGGGTGGCTATATCATGGACGCCGGCGCCATCATGCAGGACGACACCAGCATCGGCAACCTGAAGGTGCTGACCCAGGTCTGCCATGAGCACGGCCTTTCCGGCACGAGCTCGACTCCCCCACCCGTCCCCAACCCCACCCCGCCCGCCCAACTGCCCGCAGCCCTCGAAGACCGCCAACGCCTTCAGGGAATGGCCGGTCGCCCCCTGCCGTATGTCCGGCCAGGCGTCTGCTTCCCATGGGAAGCGAAGGCCAAAGAGCTGCCGCCCCTCACCGGCGATCCCGACCTCGTCCGCCGAGTCTGGGAAAACATCGACGCGTTCGGCAACGTTTACATCTGGCAGTTGTTGCTGAGCTTTTAGCCGCCCGGCGCGCCCGATTGCTCCGGACCGGGTCCGGTGCCCGAATCTTCAGCAAGGCGGAGCGCGGACGGTCACGTCCACCAAGCGGGTCTGACGACCCGCGCCCCACAGGGAGCCTGCCGGGTTTCACGCGCGATGGCAGCCCTCAGCACCTCGCGAAGGTCTCAGGCCGAATGGACAGGTCCGATTCTTGGCTTGCGGGGCGCCGCGGCTCGGGCCAATGATCCCCAGTAAATCAACCTGCTCCACGTGATGAACCCGACTCACTTCCTTTCGCTCCCTTCTGTCGCACGCCTTACCCGAGCTGCCGCGGCCGCAATTGCGGCCGGTGCCTTGACCGGACTGCTCAGCCTCCTGGCCGCCGAGGCCGCCGCTGCCTCTGAGAGCCGCCCCTTACGCGTCATCTGCTTCGGGGCGCACCCGGACGACTGCGAAATCCAGGCGGGCGGCGTGGCCGCCATGTGGGCCGCCCAAGGCCACCAGGTCAAGCTCGTGTCGGTCACCAACGGCGACATCGGCCATTGGCGGGAGGCGGGGGGGCCCCTGGCGTTGCGCCGTAAGGCGGAAGTCGAGGCAGCCGCCAAGGTGCTCGGCGTCACGGCCCAGGTCCTGGATCTTCACGACGGTGAACTCCTCCCCACCCTCGAAAACCGCCGGACCATCACCCGCCTCATCCGCGACTGGAAAGCCGACATCGTCATGGGCCATCGACCCAACGATTACCACCCCGACCACCGGTACACCGGCGTCTTGGTCCAAGACGCCGCTTACATGGTCACCGTCCCCTTCTGGTGCCCCGACACCCCGCCCCTGACGCGTAACCCCGTGTTCCTCTACTTCCCGGACTCGTTCCGCAAACCGAACCCCTTCACGGCGGACATCGTGGTGAACATCGAGCCCGTCATCGAGCGCAAACTGGACGCGCTGAGCTTGCTCGTCTCGCAGTTCCAGGAAGGAGGGGCCAACGGCGGACCGCACCTGGTGTCCAATAACCCCGCCCAACAGGCCGAGCGAACCCGCCAGGTGCGCGAGTCCTTCCGTAACCGCCAGAAGAACCTCGCCCAACGTTTCCGCACCGAAGCGGCCCGGTGGTACCCCGCAGAAAAGGCGGCCACCCTCCAGTACCTCGAGGCGTTCGAGATTTGCGAGTACGGCCGCCGACCAGACCAGGCCGAGTTGAAACGGTTGTTCCCGTTCTTCTAAAAGTCGTCCGGCGTGCACGCCCGGCGATCGCTACGTTCCGTAGGGCGTTTGTGCCGGAGCTTATGAATCAACTCACCGGGTTTCTTGAACCAGGGCGTCGACCCTGACCAGGCAATCGACTGTTTGAGCTTCGTCACACCTCACTCATCGGCTCGCCACGCGATGGACTTGAGCGGTTTTCGCATCCGCACAGCCTGACCAACCTGAGCAGCGACCAGCGGGTAGCCGCCAACCCGCCACCTACCCGGAGCAAATCCGGCGCCGCACCAGGGCACCGCCTCAGTCCCCGGCTCCGTCCAGCACCGCGGCTGCCAGGCGCCGGAACTGGCCCCTCAGGTGTTCTCGGGCGCTGAGCCAGTTGAACACGTTGACGGCGCCGGAGGCGAACAGCCAGACCGCGGCGAAGGAACCGCCGAATTGCAGGCCACCGAAGAACAGCAGCGTGAAGCACAACAACCAAGGCACCACTAGGACCCGGAACACAACGGCCATGAACGCCCGGTTCGCCTGGCGGTGCACTAGCCCCAGCCAAAGACCCACCCAGCCCAGCGTGTGCAGATCCCACAGAAACACCACCATGTTCACCAAGGCGAACCAGCCCGCCTCCGACTCCTGCATACCCCTCCCGGACCCCAGCCACAACATCAGCCCTTGGGTCCCCAATACGGCCATACTCGGCCCAAGAAACAAATGCCGTAGCGCCAACCCGTGCCCGCGCAGGATCTCGGACACCGTCAGTGGCGTCGTGAGCAACAGCTCGAAAGCGCCCGATTGCCGGCTCTCGACCCATCGGTGCGTGGCCTCCGAGGCGAGCAACCACTTCAAAGGTGTCTGCAGAAAGTAGGCGATGACGATCGTTGTACCCCAGCTCAGCCAGTCCCCACCGCGCACCCCCGCCCAGAGCACCGCCCAGAGCACCCATCCCAGCGAGCCCAGCCCCGCGAAAGCCCACAGCAAGACCGGCTTCAGCCGCTCCCGTGCACCGAGCCAAAGCAAGGGGTTGCGCTCGAGGTAGCGGCGCCGCCGTTCCCCCCGTTTGCGGCCAACCCCGAACCGCAACCGGTGCCACCGTTCCCTTCCCCGATGGTCCAGCCCGCCGCCTTCAGCCCGCCACCAACGCGGCAGAACCACACTGGTCCAACCCACTAAACCCATCGTGAGCCCAAGAACGCCCAACAGCGGGCGGTGGAACATGCCGGGCTGAGCCGCGTATTGGACAGCCCAGATGTACTCAAATGCCTGCCAGAAATTGAACCAGGCCAGGACCCGACCGAGTGAATTGGCTGCCCGGGAACTGCCCAACTCGGCTTGAAGCCAGGGGAGACACCCCACCAACAAGAACAGGCTGAAGACCGTCACGGCAAACGCGCTTCGCGCATTCACGCTATGGCCCGAAACGGTCAAACCCAACGCCAACGAAAACCCCAGACCGACCGCCAACAGCAGCGCCACCCGCCCCAACTCCACCAGCGCCACGCCCCCCAGCAACAACGACAACGCCATCACCGGCAGGGTCGCCGCCAAACTGAACACCGCCGGCACGGCCGCCGCCGCCAGCTTGCCCAACACAACGTCGTACCCGCGCAGATCGGTGAGGAACAGCAGCCCCAGGGTCCCTTCCCGCTTCTCCTGACTCAAAAGATCGGCGGTGAACAGTGGACCCGCGCCCAGGCAGAACGCCAACGCGATGACGGCCAGGCTCTGAAACAAGGACTTGCCCTGGCTGGCGCCGGTGTGGAAATCGGTCCAGAAAACCAGCATC
>Ga0194113_10004372_pt1 | contig 18545 bp, 19 predicted proteins | sample TA2MahC200mmetaG_FD_146193 | JGI IMG/M metagenome (GOLD analysis project Ga0194113, IMG submission 146193) | Freshwater microbial communities from Lake Tanganyika, Tanzania - TA2015017 Mahale Deep Cast 200m | ecosystem: Environmental > Aquatic > Freshwater > Lake | place: Tanzania: Lake... | reverse complement strand
TACCGTCAAATTCTTTTTTATGCTGTTGATATTGTCTCGGATAATTCACAAACCTGACTTGATATGCCATGCGACCTCCTGATATTGTAGCCCCAATATAACTCAAATGATATTGTCATTCCGAATTTATTGCGGAATCTCGGTTCTATGCCGGGATCCCCCTCATAACAGATTTCACCGCATCAACGATTGTCTTGGAGTAAGGATAATACTCTTTCTCGAGTACCCGGCTTGCTGGAGCAGGCGAATCGGGCAGGGTGACCCGGATGACGGGGGTTTTTAAACATTCGAAAATAGTTTCTGACACCCTTGCTGAAACCTCTGCGGCCATACCAAAGGCCTTCCAGCCTACATCAGCAACAACCAGTCTTCCAGTTTTTTTTACGGATTCAAATAGAAGAGTCTCATCCAAGGGCTTCACCGTTCGAAGATCGATCACCTCTGCATCAATTCCTTCACTCTCTAACTCCTCTGAGGCCTTCATTGATTCGATAACCATGTATGAAACCGCTGCTATGGAAACATTCTTTCCTTTTCTTCGGATGATCCCTTTTCCAATCGGAACGGAATAGATTTCTTCTGGGACTTCCTCCTCCACTGAATACAGCCATCGATCGTCCATATAGACAACAGGATTGTCATCTTTAATGGCTGAGATCATCAGTCCCTTCGCATCATAAGGGGTTGATGGCATGACGACCTTCAATCCCGGGATATGGGCAAATATGGAATGAAGGGCTTGTGAATGTTGGGCTGCTTGTTCCCCTCCTCTGTTAATAATCCCCCAGATCACCACAGGGACCGTTGACTTGCCTCCGAACATATAATGCCAGTTGGCCGCTTCATTAATCACCGGGTCCATGGCAAACATCATAAAATCCACTCGGGGATGGACCACCACCGGCCTCATACCCACCAGGGCTGATCCAACTGCTGCACCAGTAATTGCATTTTCAGAGACGGGGGTATCAATCACCCTTTCGGGCCCAAATCTCTCAAGAAGGCCTTTGGCTGTGTTTCCAACATACCATGGACTCTTCACCCCCTGCCCTATTAAAAAGACAGACGGGTCCTGCTCCATCATTTGATGGATTGCCTCATTAATCGCGAGGGAGTATGTTAGGCGTCGTATGCTCATTCGAGTTTATCCAATCTATTTAGTCCTTCGGGTCTTTTGAGTTTTTTGGGTCTGTTGGGTCTGGTAAGTTTCTTAGGATTTTTGTCGTTGTGAAGCAAATAGGTTATTAAACCACTGTCCATTTTTGATACTTTTTCGGCTTGATTATAAATCTTCTGAAACTCATCTTGAGAAATATACTTCTGATCTAAAGCCACATAGGCTTCACTCTGGACTTCTGTCGCTGAGCTTTTCGACACGAAAAGGAACTGAGTAAACTCTTTATCTGATCTTCGAGAAAAGCCTTCGGCAATGTTGCTCATTGAGGATACTGAGGCGTCAGTAATTTGCCCGGCTAACCTGAAATCTTTTTGAAACTGAGGGTTATTTCTGATAGCTTCATAAACCATATTGACCAATTTCCTCGCTTCCTGCCAACATTGAAGGTCTTCAAACCTCGTAATCTTCATAACTCAATAGACCCAATAGACCCAACAAACCCAATAGACTCTGTAGACTCAATAAACCCAACAGACTCTATCATTTAAATACATATGTCTTAATCTCATTAGGATTCGGATAAGAACTCATCCCTGCGCATCTGTGAGCTTCTTTTACCTCCTCTTCAATTTCCTGATAAATCTTTATTAAATCCTCCTTTTTAAATACCCCATTTCGAATCAAAAATGCCTCAAATCTTTTTATTGGATCCTTCTTCTTCCACTTCTCTATCTCTTCTTTCGGCCGGATATCGGTGTGAGTCCCCTGAATATTATCATCCGGGCCCACATGTCCCCGCAACCTATAGGTCATGAACTCTATAAAAACCGGTCCTCGCCCTTTTCGGCATATCTCTACAGCTCTTTTTGAGGTCTCGTAAACCTTCAAGACATCGTTCCCATCGACCCTATAACTCTGGACGCAAAAAGGCTTTGCTATCTTAGAGATATTCTTTTCCAAACGACACTCTCTAATGGGCATATGGGTGGAATACAAATTGTTTTCGCATGCAAAAAGGATGGGCAGATTTTTAAGGGCGGCGAAATTAAGCGATTCATAGAGTACCCCTTCCCCGGCTGCTCCATCTCCAAAAAAGCTGACCGCCACCCTTTTCTCTTTTCTGATTCTTGAAGCAAGAGCAGCACCCACAGCCAATGAAATTGTGCCTGCTACAATCGGAGCCGACCCGATCATTCCAACCTCGGGAGCAACAATGTGCATGGACCCCCCCCTGCCCTTTGAACATCCGGTCTCCTTACAATAAACTTCCGCAACCAGTTCTCTCAATCCGCCGCCTTTCCCCAGGTAGTGACCGTGAGAACGGTGGGAACTAAAAACATAATCTTTTTCAGTCAACGCGGAGCAGACCCCCGTGGCAATTGCTTCCTGTCCGGTATAAAGATGGACAGGACATTGGATTTCTCCTTTCAGGATGGGTTCAACAAAGCTTTCTTCGCAAACCCGAATCCTAACCATGGTATGGTATAATCTTTCCAGGAATCCTCGTGAATATTTTATTTTAATCTCCTTCAAGTTCCTATTCATTGGTTGTAGGTTTTGGGTTTTAGGTTATAGGTTTTAGAACTTCTTTCTGATTTCCAATTCTCTAATGATCTTTCGAGAGACGTAAGCATTCGTCCACATTCATCATAACGGCCTATTAAATCATTATGTTTATCTTTACCGATATAACCTTTCCTGTATGCCATCTTGAGATGGTGTCTCGTCTCTCTAACCTCACTCTGAGCCCGATTTACCCCCTCAAGATAGATATTAACGTGTCTGTTGTTCCATCCCTCTGCTAAGTTTGCAGGTGCTGAGTTTGATGACCTTCTTAACTGTGAGCCAAGCTCATAAAGCTCAAATTTGGGGAACGTGAAGGTGATTTTACTTACCTCGATATGTAAGTCACATAATTTCTGATAAACCTCTAAATCCTCATAACTCTCAATCTTCTTTTTCATCTATCCACCCATCACCTACAGCTCATCACCTATTCCCTCTGCCCCACCACCCATCACCTATGGCCTACAACCTACGACCTATCACCCATCCCCTATTCTTTTCTCCCAAGAACCGTCGCCAGTGTCTCAAATATAATCTTGAGGTCTACTAAGAACGATCGCTCCCTTACATATTTTAATTGAAGCCTGATTTTCTCGGGTCTTATCTTTTCCATATAGGTCTTTTCAGGGTCAGGACTACCTGCGAGGATCGCACCTTCGTCTGGGTTCCAGATGGAAGCCCAATCCGTGATCCCAGGCCTTACACTTAAGATGGCCCTTTCCTCCTCTGTGAACATATCGACATACATCTGAACCTCTGGCCTCGGTCCGACGATGCTCATTTCTCCCTTCAAGACATTCAGAAGCTGTGGAAGTTCATCCAGTTTGAATTTTCTAATAAATTTTCCCATCTTTGTTATGCGGGGATCGTCGTCCGCAGTGGATGGGCCTCCAAGTTTCTCTGCATTCACAACCATCGTCCTGTACTTAAAGATCCTGAAAGGCTTCCCAAATCTTCCAACCCGAATCCCACGGTAGAATACGGAGCCTCCATCTTCTCGCTTGATCAAAATGGCTATTGCCACTAATAAGGGAGAAAGCAGTATTAACCCAACCAGGGATGACACAAAATCGAATGCTCGCTTCAGCATCTGCAGTTCTTTTCTCTCTTACTTCTTCTGCATCCCGTTCTGTTTCTGCAATCCGAAGAGTCTTGTCCAGAAAGATCCCGAACTCAAGACTTTACAAAGGCCCGACAGGGAGCCCAGTCCATAAGCAAAATGAAGGGATGCAAAAACAAAAGGCATGACAAGCATATACCGGACATTTCGTTTCTCCAGAGCAATTTGAAGAGAAGCTCCGAGATTTGTCAGCCCATAAGAGCAAAGAATGATCAGAAATAAGAAGAGAAGAGGAGTCCAGACAAACCCTAACGCGGCCGATCCGATGAGACTGATTACAAAGATGAGCGGCACAAGATGCCGCCACGATACGGGCATGATCGGACTGTAGAGAAATGGTAGGATTGCCCATACGCCGTTAGCAAAATTGTGCTTCCAAAAGGATTTAATGTCGGAACGTGCATAATAATAGCTCACAATATCAGGAACCAATAGCGTCTTGCCTCCCGCCTTCTTAAGCCTGAGATTAAATTCCATATCCTGGCCTCTTACAAGGTTCTTATTGAAAAGTCCAACCCGATCAAACACTTCCCTTCTATAACATCCTCCAAAAACCGTATCAACCCATTTCGGCTCCTTCGGCATAACTCTGAAATAGGAATTCCCAACACCAAACCGGTGGCTGAGGCTCGCCACGATGGCTTTCCCAATATAGGTGTCCTCACGTGGCAGGGTCCTCATGATTCCGCCCACGTTGTCAGCGCCATATTTCTCAAGAGACTCCACGGATCGAGAGACATAATCTTTCTCATAGCGGTTGTGGGCGCTCATCCAAAGGATAATCTCGCCTTTCGCATTCTTGATACCAATATTTAATGCAACCGGAGTGATTTTCTCTCGGTTCTCAATGAGCCTAATCCATGGATACTGCCTAGCATAACCTTCAATAACAGTCTGCGTCCCATCTTCACTCACCCCATTAATAACCAAGACCTCAAGTCTCCCTTCCGGATAATCATTGGCGATTACGGAGTCGAGGCAATCCCCAATGAATCTTCTTTCGTTTCTGCAGGGGATAATAATCGAAACAAGTGGTAAATGGTCAATAGATAAGTTTTTCATTAACAACCGCTTCTTTCTTTAAAACCCAAAAATCAACATAGAGAAGCTTTTTGAATCTTTCAATTGTAAAACCACTTTTCTTAAACAGTCGGTCCACATTAACGTTTTTGACTGTCCCATCCCCTATCTCCCAGCAATGGTCTGGGTCAATCCATATTTTTCTTTTGATAAATCTTCGGTAAAAAGCGCCAAAGCTCAAGAAACCACTGGGGACTGTAAAAACCCAAGGATCTACCTGCAGAGGTGTCATTAACAAAAAATGACTTCGACGATGTGGAATAGTCACAAGTAATTTCCCCTCTTCTTTTAAGTACGAACAAATATGCTTCAGACTCTGTTCAACATCATCAAAGGGTAGGTGTTCTAAGACATCGGCGATAATGACACAGTCGAAATTATTCTCCAACCCACCTTGATAAGCTCTCACATCCCCAACAAGATCCGGCTTAAGCTTTGGGTTGATATCTAATACCACGTACTTCCTAACGAGAGGTTGAAGACAATTTTTAACAAAACCACTCCCTGTTCCAATCTCCAGGACATCTTTCGGCATGAGATCGGTTACTTCTTTGATGATGAAAAAATACCGATACCAGTTAAGAAAATCTAACTGTTTGAGATAGTAATTTTGTTCGAGATGAAACTGCTTGCTAAACTCAGGCGTTTCAAGCATTAGTGGCCCCTATGCGGATCTCACCCTTTTTCAAACCATCCGACCATTCAATCTACCCGTTACTTAAAAAGGATTTTGCTCAAATACACCCTTTCCCCCAACCACCTAAGACCCTCCGAGGGACAAGATTTCATCTCATCTATTTGCCTGTAATTTGATCTAATAAGCATGCAAACCTCCTCGCCATTGCATTGTAACTATAGTTCATAATCTTTCTTAGATCGCCGTGATAGGTAACTTGTTTGGTTCGATGATACTCTCTGTAGGCGTCCACGATTCTGTCCCCTATTTCTTCCACAGTAGTTGCGTAACTGCCTGCTTTTGTTTCCGTAAGGAATCCTTCGATATCGTCTCCAGGAAATCCACCTACTGCCAGAATTGGCCTCCTGGCTGATAAATATTCAAAGAATTTCAAAGGATAAACACCGCTCTCGTTCTTATCTTCCCAGTTCAAGAGGAGCAAGAGGTGCGATGCTCTTTGCGCTTTGATGGACTCTTGCCTTGATAGGATACCACATGGTTTAACTACGTCCTCTAAACCGTATTCAAATATCTTCCTATTGAACCACTGGTATGACTGACCAAAAAACCTGACCTCCACATCCTCTCTTTGAATCTGTTTTCCATTCAATAAATGGCTGAGAGCCGCTAAGAGTTTCTCCGGATCTTGTTTGCCTGGATAGATGGTTCCCGTATAAGTGATTGTAAATTTCTCCGATAAAAGGTCCTGAGGCACATTCAGACTCTCAGGTTCAAACCCATTGGTAATCATGCGTACATGTCTTTTATGAAAAGCCTCCTGTTTTTTTGCATACAGAGGAGAAGCGGCTGTCATGGCATCGGCCAGTAAGAGGGTCTTCCATTCCAACCTTTCGTCCAGATATTTTCTGACGCGACCGTAGGGATAGTTATGATTTTGGGACCACGGGTCTGGGAAATCGGCAATCCACGGAAGATGGTATTTTTCCTTTAGTGCTTTGGCAATCAAGTGACTGGTCATCGGCCACACGCTAATCATGGCGTCCATCTTTTCTTGTTCTAAGAGCCTGCAAGCTGCTTGAACCGCTGGTTTCTCCCATCTTTTCTCCGAGTCCGGATAAGCAAAGATTTCTTGGTATCGATTAACGAAAGCATCCAGTAAAGTCCTTTCTGAAGTCAAACCAAGGCGTTTTTTGATTTGTTCGCTTATGCTTTCACGAGTATTCAATCCAAAATGGCTTAAAACGTGTCTCCATCTTGAAAAAATATCTCCTGGATAGTCGGTCTCAATGACTTTGCACGGAAGTTCCCCTTTTTCATTCAAAGGAGCGGTAAGGACGACCGGTTCCCAGTCAAGCCGTCCGAGATATTTAGCCAGCCCCCATGTCCGGCCGCTGCCACCCCGAAAGGGCCATAAATAACCAATCACCAGCACTTTTTTCATGGTAGGTCTGCGTCTCGTGCGAGATAAAGGTTCAGATGACCAGCCTCTTCCTTTAGAAGGCCCGTCAGTTGCTCATACTTTGTAATTTTCAATAAGTCCGTCTTCGAATCAGATATGGAATAATCAGAGCCAATCGCGAATACGGAAAATCCTAGATCCTTCATCAGCAATTCGACAAGGTCCTGGGGTGAACTTCCCATTCCCTTGATTAAGAGGGGGAAGAATTCAAGAAATATTTTAACCTTGTGATTCTCCTTCAAAAGCCTTTGCATCCCTCGGATGGCCAAAGCCTCTGCTCCTTCGACATCGATCTTGATCGCGTCAATCTTTTCCGTCTTATCCTCCAGAAAGCTATCAAGCGTCACGACCTCAATTTCTATCTCCCTTGTTTCACCGGTTCGGCCCTGCCTGTACAACTCAATGCCCTCGGGTTGATTGATGGTATGATGCCCTGAATCATACGCGCAGATATATAGTTTGGTTTTTCCGTTTTGATCTGAAACCGCCTTTTGGTAGGCCGATGCATGAGAATAGTGATTCAATGCCAAATTGGTTTTTAGATATTCAAAATTCCTCGGTTCCGGTTCAAAGGAGAATACCTTCCCGTCTTTGCCTACCAATTTGGCAGCTAACAGAGTGAAATATCCAATGTTTGCACCAAGATCCACGACGACATGACCTGGCTTTACTACTTTCTTAAACAAGTTAGTGGTCCCCTCTTCATGGATAAGGTTCATTGCATAAGCTTGAAATGTCTTCCTCATTCGTAAATCAGGATCGTCCGCCCTGATAACCATTTTACTCCCCTGGATTTCAACCACATCTTTCTTAGGCCAAAATATCCTGAAAAAGAAATTCGAAATCCTCCACATATGAGGGACCCGCGTCAGGGGTGTTGAAGCCAATAGGCGATAGGTCTTTTTAAAAACGAGGAACAAATATGATTGTGAGTCTTTTTCCATGAGCGTAGTATGGTTAACCTCCTACAGGACAATTTTGATTACACGTCCAAATTCCTCCCAATCCCTACCCATGTCTTTGAAGCATTCATTTACCGTGATGGATATTCCCGTTCTTTCAACATATCCCCTCAGTAGATTCTCATAGTTCCTCTTCCATCCTCCTAAATTGTATATGCCCAAACCATGAGGATCGTTTTCAGGGCCGTCCACATGCCATTCAATGAGTATCAATGCTTTTCGTCCCAATCTGAGCATTTCCTTGATCACCTTCTTAATTTTATCCGGGCCTACGTAAATCAAAGTGGCGTTAGTAAAAACAATATCGAAACTTCGGTCTGTATACTTTCCTAGGTCATCTGCCTTCCCAGTCTCCAGAAAAACATTGCGAATTCCCTCTTTCTTCATAAATGCACTGCCCTCCGAAATGGCCACGGGGTTTATATCAACACCAACAACATGTACGTCTGGATATCTCTTGCCCAACCAATACAAATTCGGTCCCGTATTGCATCCAATCTCAAGAATATTTGAGAAAGGGGAAAATTCTGCTATCTCTTTATTTATAACCTGACACCGGGGGTGACTCTTGGCTTCCCAATACCCTCCTGTCCATTCATTGCATCTATAAAGGTGTCGGCTGCTCCATATCCACTCTTGGATTCTTGTCCCAAAGACATAGGTCTCCAAGATTTTTCGAGATGCATAGTAAACGGTCCTTAAAGAATGATACATGAAAGGGAAGCGCCTTAGAAATGACTTAATTCGATTCACAGTTTTCTACCCAACTCACTATAGATTCTGTCCATTTTTTCCATCTCTTTGTTGTAGTTGTTTCTTTCCCCGATTATTTTTCTGCCAGACTCACCACACCTTCTCCTCAGATCCTCATGCCTAACTAAATATATAATTTTTTCAGCTAATCTTTCATAATCTCTTTTAGGAAAGATGAAACCGCTTTCTCCATCCTTGACCCACGTGCTGTTTTCTCCGTAATCTGTGATGATTACCGGCAATTCACTTGCCATTGCCTCTGCTGTGCTTGCTGAAAGCCCGGCATCGGAAAGCGAAGTGGATACATAAATATCTGAAGACCTAAGGTAAATCGGCAGCACATCATTTGAAATCTGACCGACAAAGAGTGTACTTTCTGCCACCCCGTAAGATTTAGCTAAGTTCTTCAAATACTCTTCTTGTGAGCCCTTTCCGCCGATTACACATTTTACTCCCGGAACTTCTTCTTTGACCAAGGCAATCGCTTTAATTAAAGTTTCAACATCATATACGGGTTCGAGGCTTCTCAAGCTAATGATCATTGGTGCGTCAGATATCCCTAACTTTTGCCTCAAACTTTTGGATCGCTCCCCTGAATGAAATTTGTTAGTATCCGTACCAAAATAAATGATTTTTATTCTCTCGCCATCCACTCCGAGTTTAATCATTGTATTTCTCATATGCTCTGCATCGCATGTGATTAGGTCAGCCTTGTTTAATGTAAATTTCACCAATGGTCTCTTGATGATCTCTCTCCCTGCCAAGAGAACATCCGATCCCCATGCCGTAACAATAAATGGATGAAATTGAGTCATTGCACCCGCTAGCCCATAGGTTCCCGCGTAGTGAGCATGTAAGATATCGGGTTTACGATTTTTAATGAATTTTCTAACCTTATACACTAACGTAGCCATCGAGAGCACTTTCCCTGGGAATTCCGTAATCTCAGTCAAATTGACATTTTTCGTCTTTTCTCCTACTGTAAGAGGCGTAAGGGAGAACCAATAAATGTTGTTGCCTTTATCGGAAAAGTATTTTATCCAACGATAACTGTGAATTGAATCAGCACCTGCCAAATAACAAATCTTCATATGTTTCTCCACAAACGCAATAAGAATGAATTCTTGTTCAGTAAATCGATTGCTCCATATATTCCAGTGCCCAGGGCTAAGACGAATATTAATGCCCCCAAATTTTTTATTTCAACATATCGGCCTATCCAAAGCAAAATAAGGATCATCAAAGAGGTGGCAATGACGATTTTTATCGTACTGCGCCACGGGAAAACAAAAGAAATGTGCTTCTTCCCCTCCCTTATGATCCAGAATGCCAAAATGCCATTGGACAAAAATGTTGCAATAGCGGCGCCCAAAATACCAATCGCAGGTATGAATATTGTGTTGAAAATGACATTCACAAACAAGCCAACAGCTGAAACCTTCAGGTTGAAAAGTGTTTTATTTGCCAGCAAAATAATATAAATGTTTAAATGGTAAAGGCCAAAACTTCCGATTCCGGCGCCAAGGAAAAAAATAACCTGCCAATTTGATACATATTCATTTTTGGTAAATATTTTAACAAGTGGGGTTCCAAAGTTGGCAAGTAGGGCGATGACTGGAATCGTGCAAAAGAGATAATACTCTGTGGCTTTGTGGAGTGTCTCGGCAGTCCCTATTTTATCCCCGGTGTTCCACAATCTTGTAAGATGCGGATATAACGTATAACCTAATACACTGTAAAAAAGCCCTACAATCGCAGCCAAGGAGTAAGCCACAGCGTAGATACTCACTTGGGTAATATCAAGAAGGTGAAGGATGAAATATCGGTCGACAAAATTGTTGGCCCAGATCACGATACTGTAAGGCACAAGAGGGAGGGAGAAAAACATGATCTTTCTCCAGGGAATATCTATAATGGATATTCGTAGGCCCATCTTCCTAAGAATGTCCTTAACATAGATAAACAATACGAGAATCAGCTGTGCCCCCACAATCCCTGTTATCGCCTGATATAATTCCAAGCGGAGTATCAGTATTCCCATTGCCAGGAGACCAATCTTTACGGTAGCCTTTATAAAATAATAAAATGAGACAAGTTGAATGCTCTTCCTTGCTCTCAAAAAAGCAGCAACCAATTCAAAAAGTGCATCAGACACCAATAAAATTCCAAGGAGAGGAATAAAGGTTGAATATCGAACATCTCCAAATACTAAGTGGCTTAATGGAGGAGCGAAAAAGAAAGCAATCGTGATAACAATAAAAGAGTTGAACAATACGATGGCTACCATCGCATGAAATATCTCACTCCTCTCTCTATTATTTTCTATTCCGGACAAAAAACGCACGACAGCCGTATGGAATCCCATCAGGATGACATTCGAAATTAATCCGGCTGTGATGATCATTTGTGACCACACACCATAAAGTTCCTGGGCAATCAACTTTGTTAAGAGCGGAAGAATCAGGAAGCTGACAATTCTCTCGCAAAGAACCGAAACCCCATAAAAAAGCGTATCGTTTCTCAAAGAAGGAACAAAAAACGGGCTGAACCTTTTTTCCATAAACGACTTCATCCCTCTTTACAAGTCAGCACAGAAGCATTCCATTAGACGGAAAACGAGATGCCCTTCGTCTCTTCTTACTTCAAAAATTTCCCAATGTCCTTTTTGTCGCATTGATTTTTCTCAATCGCTACTGATTTTCATAATCGTTCAATATGAATTTTCTTAACATCAATCCGCTTCTTCAATTCTTCGAAAATCTTCTCTCCATCCGCTAAAGACGTTACGAGCACCACCTCTGGCCGTAAAGAAGTAAGTATTTCAGGCTTTTGCACCCGATAACCGAATAGCTGTTTGCCCTGCAATGTTTCGCTATCATCTAAAATCCCCACCAGTTTCACTTTTAACCCTTGGAGCGTGACATAAGCAACTTCCATTTCGTCACTTACTCCATAAAATGCAACCCGCTTCACACCACGGTTCTGCATCTCAAGAAGTCTTTTCGAAATCGACTTTTTCATTTCCGCATAGTGCTGTATATTATAAGAGAGGAAATGTAACATCAGTTTCGACTTCTCGGTGAATCCTTTTGGGGTTAAATAGTAGGCAATCCTTCGCGGTGGAAACCCTTTCAACCGGATCACCCCCCTTCTGGCCATCCGTTTGATACAGGCGTTGGTTACTCCCAATGCGATTCCGAACTTATTGGAGAGCTCTCTCTGGGAAACTTTGGGGTTCTGTTCAATCTCCTTCAGAAACTGGAGATCGCGCATTCGTTCAGAAGGCTTAAAAAGGTGATTTGGGAGACTATTGTTCATTTTATGAACAATAATAACCCAAAAATATCCTTTGTCAAGGAATTTTTTAAAACCTCCTTGGATCGCTTAAAATTAATTTAAACACGGAATGACAGGGAAAATAGAAATTAAAACCACTTGAAGGCTTAATTTTGAACCAAATAGATCTGTATTTTCTCGGTCGCTCGCTTTCCTTTTATCTCCTGGAGCAGAACCAACCCTGAACGTTTCCAATTTCCCATAAACCCCGGGCAATCTTGTTCGATAGTAGAAGGATCGGTCACTATTAGTCGGACCTTCTTTTCCTGAATTGTTGAGGTTGTTTTTTCCCATGAATCCGGTAACTGTAAAAACTCGGCTTCCGCGTAGAATGCTATCCGAAAATATTTTTGGGGACCCATGACCACCGAACCCTGGTGGCCTTCTTCTCTGAGCCAGAGCCCCGCTTCTTTTTGAAGGAGTTTTCCTCCACTTGTAGAAGGAATTCCCTGGATGAGAAATGCTACTGCGAGTAAAATGGTCATAACGTGGGGAAGATATTGTCTTAACTTGTCATATCTTCCTGTAAGATGATGAAACCTGCGAGGGGCCGCTTCGGATATAAAATTCAATCCATGCCCTGCAAAAAAGAGAGTTGGCAAAACCAGGGTGATGCCGTGCCGGGTACTGAAATAATAAAGTTGCCTGGCATATAATACGGACATTATAAATAAGCCTCCGAAAACAAACAAAAGAAACCCATCGTTGGATTGAAATCCCTCTTTCTTTCTCTTCCAAAATCCCAATAAAATAAATAAAAAAAGCAAGTTCGAAGATTTGACAAATTTATAAATGACCTCTGAGATAGCAAGGAGAATTCGGTGTCGGCTTCCCAATTCAAGAGAGTCCTTAGAAATGTTGGGTAACGAATGATAGTTCTTCTCTCCCATTGCATGAATAGGATCTCGCGGCTTCAGGATTTCAAGAGTATGGCTCTTGATAAAATTTATCGAAAAGGATGTCATTTCTTCGAATGCAAACGCTTTACGGCTCGACTCACCCTTTAATGAAAAGAATCCAATCGAGATGAGAAGAGGAAAAAGAAGGGTGAACAGAGATAGGTTCCATATCTTTTTTCTAACTGAAATCTCCTTTTTTCTTCTGGCCGCTGTATAAACTACAAGGATAAGCCAAACAATGAAACCTTCGACACGGGTCAAAGCCCCTAATCCTGCAGTGATACTCCCAAAACCAAAACATACTGATCGGTGACTCCGGATTCCCTCCCAAATCAACCAGAAGGTAATGGCCATGAAAAACCATAACAGGGGATCTCTCAATACCTGGCTGTCATATTCCAAGAAATTAGGTAGAGTTAGATAAAAGATTGCGGATAACCAGCCTATCTTTTCATCAAACAGGCTCCTGCCCAGAAGAAATACAGGGATGACGGTGAGTGTCCCTGCGGCAAGAGAAATGATCCGTCCGCTTAGTTCCCAATCTCCAAAAAACTTCTGCGCCAAATAAATTAGAAACGGATAAAAATTAAAATAACTTCCCGCAACTCCGGTATACCCCCCCTCTGAAAACAACTTGGCCATTTTTATCCAGAGCACGCCATCCAGCGGCAGGATTTGGGGTTGGATAAAAAAGATAATTCTCGTAAGGAGTGAAACAGCAACAAGAACTATCAATTTGAGATAAAGAGGCATTTTGATCATTTCAGGACATGTTCTGATGTTTCATCATCTGGAGGCTTGTCATAATTCGAATTATCTTCTCCCCTGTCCTTCCATCTCCGAATAAACCCATGCTATCTTTTAAAAATTTCTTTCCCCCTAAACTTTTTACTCCTCGAATAATTTTATCTGTTTCTGCCCCCGCCAGCACATTCCATCCTCTTCGGACAGTCTCAACCCATTCGGTCTCTTCTCGTAAAGTAACGCAGGGAACGCCGAACCAGTAGGCTTCTTTCTGGACGCCTCCGGAGTCGGTCAGGATGGCCCTGGCATGCTTTTCCAGCATGAGCATATTGAGGTAAGACACAGGGGCAATGAGCTTAACATGTCGGGCCTCTTTGGAAAGACGATGAACGCTGATCATCTTCTTGGTCCGGGGATGAAGGGGAAGGATGACAGGATATTTTTTCCCGATTTCGTTGAGGGCTTTTAATATGGATTTAAGCCTTTTGGGATCGTCGGTGTTTTCGGCACGGTGGAGGGTAGCTAAATAATAGTTCGGAGTTCGGAGTTGGGAGTTCGGAGTTAAAAGGCTTAAATCTTTAAGAATTGTCGATTTCTGTTCAGCTAACTTGGAATAGTAAAGGATCGAATCGTACATGACATCGCCTACGTTTTTCACAATCTTTCCTTTACCATTTCTGACTCCCTCTTTTAATAGATTTTGAATGGCTTGAGCAGTGGGACAAAAGAGATAAGTGGAGAGATGGTCAGTGAGGAGGCGGTTGACCTCTTCCGGCATCCTGTGGTTATAACTCCTCAATCCAGCCTCCACATGGGCGACCGGAATATTCAGCTTGGCACTGGCCAACGCCCCTGCCAGGGTCGAGTTCGTATCGCCATAAACAAGAACCACTCCTGGTCTCTCCTTTTGAAGAACGGTCTCAGTTCTTTCAAGTATGACCCCTGTCTGTTTCCCATGGGAACCCGACCCTACCCCCAGATGGTAATGCGGCCTCGGAAGCCCAAGCTCTTCAAAAAAAACTCGATCCATCAGGTAATCGTAGTGTTGACCTGTATGGACCAATATTTCTTGGATCTTTCTCTTCTTCTCGTTGGATAATTGAATGGCCCGGCTGACCGCAGCCGCTTTAATAAATTGGGGTCTTGCACCAACGATGGTAACCATCTTAAAAAAGGGGGACAGGCTACTTTTTTTATTACTTAGCATAAATTTTCCTTGGCCTTCCAATTGGCCTAATTGTAGATTCTAATCCTAAATCTTTACTTAATTGCAATTTCCAAGGTTCATCTCCATACGGAGCCTGTCGAATCACACTTTGTCGAATTCTTTCTAATTCTTTTGCTGTAACCGGTTCATTTACATAATCTTCCCAATCTTTAGGTAATTCTAAAGGAACAGTATCAATCAAAGAACGACTTCTCCTTCCCAATGATTCCTGGCTTGACGACCATAACCAGTCTTTTACTGACTTAACCAACCCAGCTCGCTTTGGATTTCCTTCCACGTAACGCATCACAGTCAATAAATGACTATCCTTTTGAATAAGAAAGCTCTTATAACGTCCCTGCCAAACGTGACCTCTTGTTTCATAATGCCGATGATATCGGCGAACGTGACTTGTCATTAGCCATTGCATCCATCTGCTTAAATCTTCAGCGTGATGAGGCATCAAAACCATATGAAAATGGTTTGGCATAAGACAATAACCAAAAATCTTAACTTTATAACGGTTCTTTGCCTCTTTCATTAATTCTATAAATGCTTCATAATCTTTACCTTTATGAAATACTATTTGGCCGCCATTTCCTCGATTGATGACATGATATATTGATTCATCAACCAATCCTCTTGAAATTCTCGGCATCTAAAACTCCTCTAAAAAAGTAGCCTGTCCCCCTTTTTAAATCAGTCTCACTCCGGCACGGTCTTTTTTATATCGCTTTCCGCAGGCCTTACATATAGCTTTTCCAGACCGGAAGGTGATCTCCACTGCACATTGACAGACCCACCCATTCACTCTACTTGGATTCCCATAAACCAACCCATAGTCCGGCACATCCTTTGTAACAACGGAAGAGGCTCCAATAAAGGCATACTGCCCGATCGTATTACCGCAGATGATCGTCGAATTGGCCCCAATGGTTGCTCCTCTCTTTACCAGTGTCTGTCGGAATTCCTTCTTCCTCGAGATAAAACTCCGAGGGTTAAAGACGTTGGTGAAGACCATCGAAGGACCGCAGAAGACATCATCTTCTAATACCACTCCATCATAGATGGAGACATTGTTTTGGACTTTTATATTATCGCCCAAAATCGCACCACGGCTGATGAAGACATTTTGGCCGATGATACAATTCTTCCCAATCCTCGCCCCTGACATGACGTGAGAAAAATGCCAAATCTGGGTGTTCTCACCGATCTCCGCGGGTTCATCCACCACTGCTGTTGAATGTACAAAATAATTCCTTTCCATTGATCATCTCCCTCACAGACTAATGGGAAATCCCTTCTGCTTAAGGGACTGTTGAGCGGCAACAAGAGCTTTCACCACTTCAAGTCCGTCCTGTCCCCCCGTTTTGGGCTGCTTTCGTGACTGAATGCATTGAATAAAATGTTCAGCCTCGGCCCGAAGGGGTTCCGCCATCTTGATATTCGGAATTGTGATATCCCCAAACCTCAGGCTTAAATACTCCCCATAAGAATCATAGGATAGGTTACCCACCCCTTTATCATAAATCTTCAACTTCTCAGACGCCTCCATGTCATCGAAGACCACCATCTTCTTCGACCCCACGATTGTGATCTTCCTTACCTTGTGTGGATCAAGCCAGCTCAGATGGACATTGGCCATTTTTCCATCTGCAAAGTGAAGGCTAAGGAAAACCACATCCTCGATATCTTTTTGAATATAGCTCTCTCCGTTTGCGGAAACGACCACTGGTGCCTCGCCAAAAAGCTTCAGGACAACAGACAGATCATGGGGGGCAAATGACCAGAGGGCATTTTCGTCCTGACGAATAATGCCGAGATTAACACGTTGCGTATATATATAATGAACTTTTCCTAACTCTCCAGAATCGATCATCTCCTTTAATCGATCGAACACCGGATGGTAAATAAGGAGGTGCCCCACCATAAGAATGCGGTTTTCCCCTTCTGCTATTTTCGCCATTTCCTCTGCATCCTTCACATTTAAAGCCATAGGCTTTTCCACCAGTACGTCCTTTCCCCCCAAGAGGGCTTCTTTAGTCAGGGGGAAATGGGAAATGGCGGATGAGGCAATGACGATTCCTTTAATCTCCGGGTCCTGCAAGATGGGATTTATATTTTCTACCATCTTCGACTGAGGGTAGGACTTCTGGAGCCTGGTGAGCCTGGATGGATCGGAATCGCAAACATACTTCAAATGGACATCGGGGATCTCTGAAAAGACTCGAATATGATTCTTCCCCCACGCTCCGGCTCCCACCACTGCCATGCCAACCATAGAACCCTCCCGCCAAAAATCAGTTCAAAATTAACAATTAGCAATGATCAATTAGCAATTATCCTTTTGAAAAAGATTAATCATAAGAAACATTTTGCAATGCTAATTTTGCAATGACTATTTTTCAATGGTCATTTTAGGGGTTTCAGCCCCATGCTTTCGGGGCATCCTTGAATATGCCACCCCAACAGATAAGCATAATTTAAAAATCTATTTCTCCATCTTTTTACAGCAAACCCCGTCAGGATGCAAACAATGGCCATAGAAAAAAATTCAAACCCTAACTTAATCAATAATCCGACCAAGAGAACAAACCATTGCCAGGCCCCTCGATTCTTTTTAAAAAATCGGTAGCGCGAGCGGTAATATTCAACCTTTGCCCTCTTCTTGTCCTTCTCAGCGCTCTTTCCTTGAAAATGGTAGATTTCTGCCTGTGGGTGATGGTAGATCTTCCAACCCGCATTCTTAACCCGGTAGCACCAGTCGGTCTCTTCTAAAAAAAGGAAGTAATCCTCATCTAACAACCCCACTTTTTCCATCACCTCACGCCTGACCGTCATACAGGCACCGACCACGGAATCAACTTCGATGGGTTCGGAATAGGTTTTCTCTTTCCCGGGAAATGTTTTCGGGAACAACCATCTCAAAACGCTTTTATTAAGCAGCTCTGTGGCGAGAGATGGGAAATTGGCAATGGAATTCTGTTTCGATCCATCTGAATTTAACAGTTGAGCTCCAACCACCCCTGCTTCAGGATGCTTATCCATGAAGGCCTTCAGGGTTTCAATGGACTCTCCCTTCACCTGAGTGTCTGGATTGAGAAGGAGAGTGTACTTTCCTGTTGATAACCTCAGTGCTTGATTATTGGCCCTGGCAAATCCCAGGTTCGATGGGTTGTCGATCAGGATCACCTCGGGGCGTGCCTCTTTCACTGCCTCTCCGCTCCCATCCGTTGATCCATTATCGACTACAAAGATCTCCATTTTCAATCTCTGAAAAGTCTGGTTGAGGGACTTTAGACACTGATTCAATAAATCTTTCGTATTCCAATTCACGATGATGATTGATAAATCCACCGAAGGCAACCTATTTCCAAAATCGTTTGATAAAATCATCGATGGAAGGACTGCAAATAGATTGAATATTTTCCCTCACCCGTTGATCCGGCCAGTCCCACCATCTGATCTTGAGCAGTTGATGGATCGTTTTCTCATCAAAGCGATATCGAATGATCTGGGCAGGATTTCCAGCGACAACCGCATAGGGAGGAACATCTTTGATGACTAAAGAACACGCCCCTATCGCCGCGCCATCTCCGATGGTCACCCCTGAGAGAATGGTGACACCATACCCGATCCACACATCATTTCCGATCACCACATCG
>Ga0194113_10004369_pt1 | contig 18546 bp, 21 predicted proteins | sample TA2MahC200mmetaG_FD_146193 | JGI IMG/M metagenome (GOLD analysis project Ga0194113, IMG submission 146193) | Freshwater microbial communities from Lake Tanganyika, Tanzania - TA2015017 Mahale Deep Cast 200m | ecosystem: Environmental > Aquatic > Freshwater > Lake | place: Tanzania: Lake... | reverse complement strand
TCATAACGTCGTCCACAGTGATATCGGCGCCGAGTTGAGCGCAGGGATGGTCGAGAGCATTCTTTTTGTTTTTGACTGAGGACAGAGCGATTTCTCTTTCAGTAATTCCATGCGCGTTCATATACCTGTTCATTTCCCAGGCAAAGAACCAGAGCAGGCTTGCCTGAAGTGGACTCTCAGTGAACTGGTCCCAGCAGGTGACGAAGGCGGCCTGGGGATGTGGCATGCACGATGACATTTTTTCCTCGCCTATTACCAGGCAGGTGTCAAAGAGACCTGATGCAACATGGTACCAGCCCTGTGCTACGGTGAAAACGCCGGTACCGCCGCCAACGAAGCCTCTCATGGTTGGCTTGCGCCAGCCGCTGGTGCCATCGGTGAGATACTCCGATTTCATGTGGACCATATCGAAGGCATCGGGAGCTGTGCCTACCGCTACAGACTCTATGTCGTTCATGGTAAGACCGCAGGAGTCGAGTGCCATTTTGTTAGCCTCCCAGGCAAGCTCTTTTCCTGTTTCTAGCGCTCGGCGCATGAACTTGGTCATGCCGGCGCCGACTATAGCTACTTTACGCATTGCCATTTTCTCTCTCCTTTTACTCCTTGCTCAATATTATTGTGGTGCCGGTGGTTGTCGGTACGCCTCGCCATGATTGAGCTAAACCGGTGGTTATACCCGGCACCTGCCTTTTTCCGGCTTCGCCGCGCAGTTGGAGTACTATCTCCAGGACACGTTGCAGCCCTGTGGCTTCTCCCAACCAGCCAACACCTAAGCTGCCTCCAGATACGTTTATCGGCAGCTCTCCTTCTCTTTCGGTAGCTCCTTCTTCAACCAGTGAACCAGCCTCACCTTTATGGCAGAGTTTCAGAGCTTCCATGTGCTGGAGCTCTTTGTAGGAAAAAGAATCGTCTATTTCGGCTATGTCTATCTCCTTCCGCGGATGTTTTATACTAGCCATCTTATATGCCATTTCAGCCGACAATCTTGCGTAGGCGGCTTCGCTCCATGGCCTGGTTTCAAGATATGGCGTGTCGGAGCACCAGCCAACGCCACGTATCCAGACGGGCTTTTTAGCAAGGACTTTTGCCTTCTCTTCAGAGGCTAAAACCATGACAATAGACCCATCAGTCGGAGCAGCGGTATCCAGCCGGCTCAGGGGATAAAAAGTTGTTTCTGATTTAAGCACATCGTCTACTGTTATACGGTCGCCGTAGGAAGCTAGCGGGTTGTCTATAGCATTCATCTTGTTTTTAACGCATACCCTGGCACATTGCTCTCTAGTGGCCCCGCTATCGTATAGGTAGCGGTTCATCTCCATGCCGGCGATGTAATTAGCGTTATACCCCAGCGGTTTGTTGAGCACCGGGTCAAGCGCGTGGGTGACCAGATAACCAGGAGTAAGCATGTTAGATAATTTGCTATGAGCCTCCACGGCTACTACTTTGTATTGCCCGGTTTGTATAAGCATATAGCCGACTATAAGCCCGCCGATACCGTCATAACAAACAGTATGTATAGACCGAAGGGCTGCGCCTATGTTGTCGGGGGCTTGAATGTCGAAGATGCTCCTGCCCTCGGTAAAGTCCTCAGCGCAGTCTACAAAACTGTCTATATCATGTCGGGGGTTGACTCCTGCATCTTCGTAGGCTTTAAATGCTGCCTCAAACATCATCTCCTTGAAGGAGACATCGGGGCTTATCGTCCTGAAAGGGGTGTAACCTATGCCTATAATAGCTACCCTACTTGAAATCATGTACAGTTACCTCCTTTAACGAAAAATTGTCAAGCTGCGTTTGCGCTGCTCACGCGACCCAGAGTTCTAATCATGTGGTCTGGACCTTTTTGGTTTTGCCTCTTCGCTTTTAGGCTACGCACTTATGGGTTTACTCATAGACGTGTCTCTACCGAGATTTAAGAGATGACTAATGCGCAGAGAACTGCGTCGTATCTATTTGCAGTTGCCCAGGGCAATAACGAGCACCCGGGAAGGCTGCTGGACATTTTACTATCAGGAAAGGGGATTTGCAACTCCCAAAGGAAACAAAAAGCTGGGCAGTCCAATATCGGCCCTGCCCAGTTTTTTGAAATCCTTACTGCTTAGAGGCGGCTAGCTCTTACCGATGCGGAACATCTTGGTGCCGCAAGATGGGCATACACCCTGAGTAGCAGGCTTGCCGTTCTTCATTTTGATAGTCTTGGCATCCTTCATCTCCTTCTTTGTGCGGCACTTCATACAGTAGGCTTGCATTTAGTTACCTCCCCCTTTTGTATTTGTAATTACAATAGCCATTTCCTCGGCAAAAGTCAATAGTACCAAGGTCATAAGCGAAGCTTTAGGGCAAGTTGGAAGTTGATTTATCGGTCGATTTTGAAGGCTTATCTTTGACTATAGTGCCTAGTGCAGAGTTCAGTCGGTTTCCCGAATACCTTACTGGTATGTGTGGTGGTGAAAGAAGCTACGTGGTGGGCCATTGTGGATTCGAACCACAGACCCCGGTCTTATCAGGACCGTGCTCTAACCAACTGAGCTAATGGCCCGCGTGGGGGGAAGTATAGCTTTTGCTGGAAACAGGTGTCAAGGTTATTGTCTGGCAGGTTTTCTTAGAGGTTAGCCAATGCGGTTTCTATCTCATTCCTGGCAAATTGGGACGTTTCGCGTGGCAGACTGGAGTCTAAGGCTTGTTTAGCCTTTTGACCGCCAAGCTTGCCTAATGCCCAGGCGGCATAACCCCTTACTATTTCTTCTGAATCCTGCATAGCTTTGGCAAGGTGGGGGATGTAGGACACGTCACCGCTGTTGCCCATGGCTATGGCGGCGTTTCTCTGGAAATACTTCTTTTCCCTGATGTAGTTGGGCATCAGCATCTGCACTCTTTTGGCGAAAAATTCATCAGTCATGTTCAGCAGATTGATGAAATTAAAGTCGTTGGCTACTTTGACTAAGTACTCGTCCGGCGCTAGTTTGGCCTTCAGCTTTTTCTGGTTTCTGGGGCAGACCTCCTGGCAGATGTCGCAGCCGTGGAGCCAGCTTCCCATCTTTTCTCTTATGTCCGGCGGTATGTAGCTGTTGACACCTGGGACGTAGTTTTCCTGTGTCATGAATGTATTGAAGGCGATGCAGCGTAGTGGGTTCATCTTCAGTGGTTCGTATAGTGCACCCGTGGGGCAGGCATCGATGCAAGCCGTGCATTTCGGCGGGCACTTGGTTTCAAAAGTAGGCTCGTCGTATTGCAGCTCAGCATCAGTTATGAAAGTGGCAATTATGATAAACGAGCCCATGTCATCGCCGAAAGCAAAGGTATTCCTACCATAGGTGCATATTCCAGCCCTGGCTGCAGCCATGCGGTCCGGCGTAACGACGCGCTGAGCTACATTGATGCCGTTCTTCTCCAGAAAATCTCGCATAAGCTGGCGGCGTGCCCCGTTGATACGGTGGCGTACAGTGAGGTTGGCCCTTGACTGGTAGTGCCGTCCTACCTTACCTGTCAGGTTCTCAGGGAAGGCCTGCTTGAAGATATCATGGGTGAATACGATGATAGACTTAGCTGTCGACATGCAATTTTTGGGTTCGGCGCCCTTCAGGGGCTGGAATACCCCGTCAATATACCAGCCATACATGTCTCGTCTGCCGTTGAGCTCGGCGGTGTATTCTGGGAAGCTATCGGCTGTGGTGATGCCTACGTTACTGTAGCCCAGGTCGAGGCCGAAGTCCTTTATGTCTTCACTTAGCGACACGTTTTTCCTCTTAGTGTGATAATCCTCGGTTGCGCAGTCGTGCTTGTTCCCATGCCTTATAGTTTTCGGCAGGTGTTATCAGCTCTGTATCAGCTCTCAGCTTGAGGTTTAAGGCGTCAGTGGGACAGCCAGTGATGCAGACGCCGCAGCCGATGCATTTGACTTGGTCTATCGAAGCTGTGCCGTTTATCGAGATGGCGTTCATGTGGCAGCGGTCTTCACAAATGCCACAGCTATTGCATTTATCCGGGTCGACGATTGCGAAGTAATTTGCCCTGACGCTGGTGTTCTCGATGCCTAGCTCAAGGATGCCCCTTAAGATGCCGCAGCAACAACCGCAGCAGTTGCATACCCAGTAAAGCCCGTTTTGCTGGTTGGCCACGCAGTGGACTAATCCTGCCTCTTCAGCTTCGTCGAGTAGTTTCAATGCTGCCTCTTTGGTGATTGTGTTTGGGCCTGGGGGCAATTCCACGGGCAAGAAGGAAATGCAGTTTCTGACAGGGAAGTTGCATTTCTTGGTATCCAGCAATTCCTGCTGTCTTCTGCAGATGCAGTTGCGCGCCTGGAAGGATTTTGCTTGCTCCATCAACTTCCTGACGTCGTTGTAGGGCAGGATTGTCTCGGTTTTCTTAAGTGCTTCATGTGCTGGGTCGACACGGTGGGTGTCTGGGTGGTATTTCATTATCCCCTTGCCGCCGCCCTCCATCCAGTAATGTTCAAAAAGATGTGCCAGGTCGTGGTCCATGGTCTCTGACTGTTGCTCATAAAAGCCCACCATAAACGGGGCCAGACGGTATTTCCTTATGCCATCCTTTACCGAGCTCCATATCATGCCCCTGGCCAGCATGGAGGTGAGTTTTGGCTCTACTGCTTCTTTCGGTAGTCCGACTTTCTGTGCTATAGCTTCAACTGTCTCGCTGGTGCCGGCCATGTAGCTGGCGACCTTAGCCTCTTCTACTGAAAACAGCCTTTCCAGGATTTGTAGCTCAACTCTGGATTTGGTGCGGGGGAAGCCTATGGGTAGTTTGCCCAGAGCATCAATGAGCTTCTCGTATGTATCCAGGCTCGTTTGCTTTGTATTCATCGGGTTCTGTCTCCTGTCCTATTTTACTGTCACCATTACTTTCGTAAGTGCGCTACACCAGCCTGGCGGTCTGCCATGTAGCGCATGAAGTAGTCACGTCCTGTCTTAGGTGGGTGCTCAATGGACACCCGCCTTTCGAGTGTTAGCGACTTTGTGGAACACTTGTAGGCGCAGACGCCACAGCCGATGCACAGGTCGGCATTAGCCACCGAAACCTTGCCGGTCTTGTTTTTCAACTGTGTCTGTCCACCGCCGTTTCCACCAGGGACCACTGTGATCCTGCCCTTGGCCTCCGGAAGGTCTTCAAGATGCAGGGCTTCCATGGGACAGCGTTTGACACATAGCCCGCAGCCGATGCATGTTTCCGCATTAGTACCTATGTGGTAATTGGAGGGAGTCAAGCTGGTGGAATGATTCAGCTTGTAGTATGCCTCGAAAAAGATGCAACAGCACTTACAGCAGTTACAGATTGTATCCACCCCCTCCTGGTGGTTTGATATTGCGTGAACAAGCCCAGATTCGGCGCTCAGGCGCAATACGTCTTCAGCTTCCTTGCGGGTAATCTCGCGGCCCAATTCATTTTCCACCATGTAGTGCGCCAGACGGCCGAAGTGCAGGCAAACTTCGGTCGGGTAGGTGCAGTTGGGTGTATCAGGGTCCAGATTCTTCTTGTGCTTGCAAGGGCAGGTGGCAACGGCGAAATAGTCCTGCGAATCGAGCACTTTGACTACCTCTTCGTAGGGGAGGATCTCCTTGGCATCCTTTACCGTCTTTTCGATAGGCAGAACCCTCAGCCCCTTCTGCTCGCTGTAGGCCGATTGATCCATGAATCCGTGGAAGAAGTACCGGTTGGCTATTGGCGCCATGGCTTTGGTTCTGGCATCGGTCCTACCCGGCCAGAATGTAGAACGCTGGATAAAGAAACCGTCATTCAGGCTATAGCGCACGCTGTCATTCTTGACAGTGCGGAAGACAAGTCCCTTCTTGGCCAGGGCATCCAGCTTCTTCTGGAGCTTCTGTGGTTCCACTTGCTTTAATTGTGATAGTTCTTCTAAGCTCTTGCCTCCGAAAGGCATGCTTGTGAGGAACGCTGCCTCCTCAGGGGTGTAAAGGGTCCTCATCATGGGCATTAGCTCGTCGGCGTCGGGCAGGTACCACCAGGTCTGTCTCATCCAGTCGATAAAACGCTGGTAGATTTCCTGTTCAGCTTCGGTGATTTGCTTTGTTTTCGTCTGCTTTGTAGCCATTGTCTCCTCCCTTTATGTTTTTCCTATGTGAAGAACGACGTTACGCTGATCGAGGCATGGTAAAGCTGGTGTTCAGCTTCTCATTCTGGCGCTTCTCCCAATGCTCGGAGTACACGTTCAAAGGTTGCCATTTCATCGGCTGTCGCCAACTGGCGCAGCTTGGAATCTAGTTCGTCGGCGAAATCCAGGATTTTTGGCCCGACGTCACGTGCCTTGTCTGTGAGGAATATCAATATAGACCTACGGTCATCCGGATTTGTTCTACGTTCCACATAGCCGCTTTTCTCCAGCCTGTCGATGATTCCGGTAAGCGTGGAGCTGTCAAGGGAGACGCGTTCTCCCAGCTCGCCGACACTGATACCGTCACCCATCCACAGAGCGTTGAACACGAAGTACTGGGGAGAAGTCAGACCGAAAGGGGTCAGCCGTTTTTCGTAGTGGTCATATACCCGACGCATCACCCGCCCAAGATTGAAGCAGATATGTCTTGTGGCATCATACATAATTGGCACTCCGATAGTTTGTGGTCAATATATTTGTACACATCATAAATGATATTCTAGTGCTTGTCAAGTGCAATTCGAGCGTGTATTGAGACTGCACTTTCCATTCAACCTGCTATAATAGCTTGGTAGTGCATCATGCCCAGAGGTGTGCCAATGCCGATGAGGGAGAATCAGCAGAGCCAGGATGCGCAAAGGTTGAGGGATGCTCTTGGTATGCTTCCTGAACCTGTGGCCGAGCAAGCGTTTGTAGTGGTAAGTGGATTGCCGGGTACGGGCAAGTCCTATTTCTGTCGCAAACTTGCTGAAAAAGCGCCTTTCTGTATCGTGGAGAGCGATGCTTTACGGAAGGTGTTATTCAACTCTCCCTCCTATAGTCAGGAAGAAAGCACACGTCTTTTTGCCGCTTGCCATGCGCTGATAGAGCAACTTCTCCAGGATGGGATACCGGTAATACTCGATGCTACCAATCTTTCGGAGTATCATCGTGAGCATCTATACGCCATCAGCGATAGAACTAAAGCGAGGTTGATATTGGTTCGTGTTGAAGCGCCTTCGGAGCTGGTGTATGAGCGTCTCGGGGCGCGAAATAGCAGTATGGCTAATCCAGAGGATAAATCGGATGCTAATGGGGAAATCTACAGGCGCATGCAGTCCAGGGTGGATAGAATTCGGAGGAATCATCTGGCGGTGGATACCTCGCGTGATATCATGCCAGTCATTGACAGGATAATACGTTTGATAAATTGATGAAGTGCACGAAGTGCGCTTAATAGCATAAAATGGTATGAGGATGAAGGTGGGGGAATGGTGAATTGTAGGCCACATAAATTGTGTGCCAGAGGAGGTGAATTTGAACATAGTTGTTAAAGCAGGTGATATCAGTTCTATCGAGGCTGATGCGGTTGTGGTCGACCTTTTTGAGGGTGTGGGACGCCCTGGTGGGGCCACGGGTGTTGTGGATACGGCGCTCGATGGGGCAATTAGCAAGCTCATCATGCATGGCGAAATAAAAGGGAAACTTAATGAGGTAACCGTAGTTCATAGTTTGGGTAGAGTCCCAGCACGCGTAGTGGCAGTCGTCGGCCTGGGCAAGCAGAAGGACCTGACTCTGGACAAGATACGTGGTCTGGCTGGGGAATTTTGCCGCTCGTTGCGGAGGTTGAATTGCCGTCGAATTGCCACCATTGTGCATGGGGCTGGTGCTGGAGGATTTGAGCCTGAGGTATCAGCCCAAATGATAGTAGAAGGCAGCATACTTGGCCTTTATCGCTTTCGCAAGCATATCAGCAAGGAGCCGGAGAACCATGATGTGGAGGAACTGATAATAGTAGAGAGGGATAAGGCGAAGGCGAAAACCTTAGAGAAAGCTTGCGTCAGGGGCAAGATACTGGCTGGGGCTACCAATCTGGCTCGCGACCTGGTAAACGAGCCGGCTAATATGATGACGCCGAACGATTTAGCGAAGGCTGCGGAACAGGTGGCGAAAACATATCGACTTGGCTTGGCTGTGCTGGATCGGGGGCAAATGGAGAAGGAAGGGATGGGTGCGCTGTTAGGCGTGGCGCGGGGTAGCTGCCAGCCGCCGAAACTGATTATGATTAGCTACAAGGGCGACAAAGGCTCATCTGATACACTCGGTCTTGTGGGCAAGGGCATCACCTTCGATTCTGGGGGTATATCATTGAAGCCGTCAGACAATATGTGGGAAATGAAGGGTGACATGTCAGGGGCTGCAGCAGTGCTGGCTGCTATGAGCGCTATCGCTCAACTAAAGCCCAAGGTCAATGTCGCCGGTGTGATTCCAGCTACCGAAAATCTTCCCAGCGGTGAGGCCACCAAGCCTGGAGACATCCTTAAGGCGGTAAACGGTAAAACTGTCGAAGTGGTGAACACCGATGCCGAGGGGCGTTTAATACTGGCTGATGCTCTTGGGTATGCTGTGAAACAGGGGTTATCTCCATTGGTAGATGTGGCAACTCTTACTGGCGCTTGTCACATAGCGCTGGGGGACTTCCGCAGTGGGCTCTTCGGCAACAACCAGGAGCTTATGGATAAAATCGTTGAAGCTGGTACCGGGGCTGGTGAGCGATTGTGGCAGATGCCCATGGATGAGGAGTACAAGGAGTTGAATAAGAGCGAGGTGGCTGATATAAAAAACTCGGGTGGCAGGTGGGGTGGTGCTGTTACCGCAGCGCAATTCCTGTCTGAATTTGTGGGCGATAAGCCGTGGGCGCATATCGATATAGCAGGGACATTCATGAGCGATAAGGAACGTGGCTACCTGGTGAAAGGTGCCACAGGTGTCAGCGTTCGAACTTTGGTCAACTTAGCTTTGGCCTTTAGCAAGAATTAGGAGGTGTGCTGTGAAGCTGAAATGGTTAGGGCATGCTTGTTTTCTCATTACCTCTGACGGCGGATTACGGATAATCACTGACCCCTATGCTGTGGGAGGTGGTGTGGGCTACTCGCCCATAAGGGAGACTGCTGATATAGTCACTGTTAGCCATGGGCATGCAGACCACAATAATGCTGCGACGATAGCTGGTAATCCCGAGGTGGTCACGGATGTGGGTGTTAGGAAATTGAAGGGTATCGAGGTTAAAGGTGTGGATACCCATCATGATGAGTCTGCGGGCAAAGCTCGGGGTAATAACGTTGTTTTCTGCTTTTCTGTGGACGGAGTGAAAATCTGCCATCTGGGTGACCTGGGGCATAGGCTTAGCTCGCAGCAGGTCGCCGAAATCGGAGCAGTGGATGTGTTGCTTATCCCCGTGGGTGGGTTCTTTACCATTGATGCTGTAGTTGCCAGCCAGGTCTGCGACGACCTGAAACCCAGGGTAGTTGTTCCCATGCACTACAAGACTTCCAAGCTGGAATATCCTGTGGCTGGCGTCGATGATTTTCTGAAAGGAAAGAAAAATGTCAAAAACATCGACTCCAGCGAGGTTGAATTAAAAGCAGGGCAGTTGCCTGGTGCCACGGAGATAATGGTGTTGAAACACGCGATGTGAGCGCTGCCTAGCCCGTTTCATTTAGAGGTCAGTTTTTCCCACGCTGCCTGTGCAGCCTCCATCTCGGCTGCCTTCTTGGTTTTCCCCGACCCTGTTCCCAACAGTTCATTGCCCAGCGCGACCTCGATAACGAAGTATTTATTGTGGGCAGGCCCAGAGGCTTCGATGGTGTGGTAGGTTGGAAGCTGCTTGTATTTGGCTTGGGTGAGTTCTTGCAGGAGAGCCTTGTAATTGCGACTTATCCCTTCGTTTTTGAGTATGGCTATCTGTACATCTAGCTTGTCCAACACGAAACTCTGTGCTGTGTCTAAGCCTTGGTCAAGATAAATGGCCCCTATCAGAGCTTCGAAGACATCTGCCAGATTGGTCCGTCTCTGCCGTCCACCTGTGGATTCTTCGCCTTTGCCCAGTTGCAGATAATCTCCAAGCCTTAGCTCTGCGGCTATCTGTGCCAGAGTCTCCTGGCGCACCAACGAGATGCGCATCTCGGTCAGCTCGCCCTCAGTGAGCTGTGGGAATTCCTGGTATAGCCTTTCGGCAATGGTGAAGCCCAGCAGGGCATCGCCCAGGAACTCCAGGCGTTCGTTGTCAACTGCGGCGGGGTCGGTGTTTTCGTTGACATAAGAAGAATGGACAAAAGCTTGCTGAAGTAGTTCCAGATTTCGGAAGCTGATTCCTACGGATTCCTGTAAGGCTTGCCAATCTTGCATGCCTTTGTTCCTGAGTTGGAGTATAGCAACCGAATCGTAGCTTGGCAAGCTAGCAAGTTTTTGTAGATTTGTGGAGTCTCTTTTTTGTTTGAAGAGCATCGGATTGACAGGTTTGTTGCTGGCGTATAACATGAGATTTGCAGATGGTGTCACAGAGAGGAGATTAACATATGGATATTGGTGAAGCTATAAGTCAGCGAAGGTCAATCAGGGCTTTCAAGCCTACTCCTGTTCCTCAAAAGGTGTTGAAAGAGATAGTGGAACTGGCGTTGCGTGCCCCTTCTTGGGCGAATACACAGCCGTGGGAGTTCGCTATTGTAGGGGGCAAGAAGTTGGAGGAGGTCAGGGAAGGTTTTATGGCCAGGTCGTCGGATATCCCCAACCCCGATATACCCATACCCAAGGAATTCCCTGAGCCTTTTAACACGCGTCGTCGAGCTGTAGGTGCTCGCGTCTTCGAGATTAAGGGGATTGGTAGAGAAGATAAGGAGAAGAGGGTGGCGTGGACTTTGGCAGGGCTACGGCTTTTCGAAGCGCCGAATGCTATCTATATTCTGACTGACCGCTCCTTTTATTTCCAGGGCGGTTCTGTGAATGTATGGCCGATTTTCGACTGTGGCTGCGTGGCCGAGAACATCATGTTGTTGGCTACCAAGCATGGTTTGGGAACGATTGCCCAGATTGCGGCCGTGATGTATCCTGACGTACTGAGGAAAGTACTGGAGATACCTGATTCCAAGGTAATAGTGCTGGGGATAGCCGTCGGTTATCCTGATTGGGATGAACCAATAAATCAATTGCATACCGACCGCGTGCCGCTGGATGAGGTGGCCAAGTGGCATGGGTTCTAGATGTGAGTAGTGCGAGCTTCTAGGACTCTTGGCTTAGGCCTTCGAGCTTTTGGATAGTTGCTCCTGGTAAGCTTTCCAGCCCGGACACCATGTCGTATGCCATCGCCAGATTCTAGCTATTAGTGAATTTGGATTTCTCTCTGCTCGTTTTCGAAGTCCGCAGTCTTCGCAATTTGATTTCATTTCTCATTCTCCTTTAGTCTGGGTCGTTTTGTCGTTATTAGTAAGTGGCTGGGGCTAACCTACTAGCTTTATGGTCAGAAAGGCGGCACCAACATATGCGGAAATGCCAATGAGTACAGAGGGTACGGGTCCCAGCTTGGGCAGTAAGAACATCACGGGGATGACATATAAAAGCCAGGCGGGCAGTAACAGCAGCATGCTCTTGAAGTAGGAGGTGGTGGCGTTCAAGCCGCCGGTGAAGTATATGGTGAACATAGAGAGGACTGTAATGCTGGGGAAGAAAGCCACGAAGGCAGCCAGCAGTCCCTTCCCCTGGCCTCCGAAGTAGGTTACCAGCGTAACAATTGTTCCACCCAGGAAAAAATATAGTATTAGCCACTTGATGTCCATATGTCTCCTCTGGCGAGCGCCATTGTTCAGTTGCTTTGATTATACATCAGATGGGCTGTTTGCTGGTGATACACTCGCATGATATAATCCTAGCCAGTTTGGGGATTCGTCTAGCGGTAGGACAGCGGACTCTGGATCCGTAAGGCCAGGTTCGAATCCTGGATCCCCAGCCAGTTCGTGGCGCATTCGTCTAGGGGTTTAGGACGCCGCCCTCTCAAGGCGGAGATCACGGGTTCGAATCCCGTATGCGCTACCAAATGAATTTGCAGGGGTACAGGTGCTAGCACCTGTACCCTTTTTCATTAGACTTAGATAATTGACCGCTAATGGTATAATTTGGTCAAACCTTAGAAAATAGATAAATATCATTTGGCATGGAGGCTAGGAAATGGATAGGGCAAAATTACCAGATAAACAGTGTAGTGTGTATGCTCTTGTTGATTTGCTTGAGCAAGGGAAGATATGGTTGACACCACCTTACCAAAGGCGACTCGTATGGGGAGAAAAAGATCGAAAACTACTCCTGGACTCCATAGCCAAGGATTATGACATAGGAAAATTTTTTCCGCGCGAAGTCAAAGATAAACCGTACGACTATGAGGTAATTGATGGCCAACAGCGCTTGGACACATTGAGGAGGTTCAAACGTGGCGAAATAGCTTTTCCTGATGATTCAGGCCCCGAGCTAGCAGGTAAAACCTTTACTGCGCTTCAAACTCCCAAGCAGATTGAACTTGGAGGTTATGGGCTTGATGTACTAGTCATCAAAAACGCTGATGAGAACCAGGTGAGAGAAATGTTTCGAAGGTTACAACTAGGCAAACCACTCACATCTGGAGAGAGATTGAAAGCATCATATGGGAAAATGCACGATTTTATTGAAGGTCAAGTGCTAAAGGATGATCTATTCGACGGATTATTAGGGTTCAAAAATAAGCGAGATGTTTACTTCGAGGTGGCTTCACAAATGATGCGATTGTGCTTCGAGGGGCAAGCCTGTGATATCAAATATAAGAATCTTGAGGAAATGTATTACCAAAATCAAAATACGCTAGATGACACAAAGCAGAAGCAATGTTTGAAAGATTTTGAGTTCTACAGCAAGGTTTTGAAGGAAGACGGTGGAACGTTTCACCCAGATAAGGCTAACTCTGTGAGTCTCTTCCTCTTCGTATCTACGATTAGAAGAGGATACGTTGTGGAGCCAGAAGCGCTTATCAAGTTTACAAAGGCGCTAGAACAAAAAAGACACACTTCTCCTCTTTTGGATACAGAGCTGGAGCAGTATAACAAAGCGCTATTTGGAGGTACGGGAGTTAGAAGATCGCTACAATTCCGCTTGAATACACTGATGAAACGATTCCTAGCAGAACATCCAGATGTGCAACAATTAGACGACAAGAGAGTCTTGACTCCAGAGCAACGATTGGCTGTTTACTGGAGAGACAAAGGAAGATGCCAAATATGCAGCGAGCAGGTTTCAGATAAAGAGTTTGAGATACACCATACGGAAGCATGGTACAAAGGAGGCCCTACAACAGTAAATAATAGCCAAACCTTATGCAAAGCTTGCCACAAACAAGTAACAAACCAACAAAAGAAACTCTAATGAAAGTTTAACGGGTCATTACAAGGTAGATTTGCCTGACACGGCTTCCAACAAATCTTTGCATTTTCCTAGGCACCACCTGCCCACAGGTCCTTCACGGGAAGGACTGGTAGCCCTCGAGTCCGTATGGTGGGTTCGAAAACCCACCACCACCTAAATCACGTTCATAAGTTGACCCTCAAAGTTTTAGTTGATAGTCACTTCAATTATTATCTTTGCGTGGTAGCGGGTGGTTTCTTGCCCCGTTGCGGCTGGTATGGCTGTCTGTCTTATTCCCTATCGATGTGGCGCTATCCTTACCATTCAGTCGCGCTGGAAATACAAGTACGCACGGACGATGGGGGAGAACTATGGCACACGGGAAATGTGCCCTTTGCTATATTCCCGAGGGTAAACCATTTCTGTATTTTGGTGGTACGTTTTGGTGAAACCACAACATTTTGGTCGGTGGGGGTTTGAAAACAGAAAGGAGACCTCGCAGAATCCAGAATGGCTGATGGTAGATTTGACAAAATACAGGAGCAATGCCATGCTATACGTAGATACCTATACTAATAGAATCTTGGCGTAGTTTGAGAACTGCGGATGAAAGCAATTGGGGCACTGGAAATTCCACTTTGTAGGGATTGATGGTGCCCTCCTGTTTTATGAAGAATGTGGCAAATTCAAAGGACATATGTGTCAGTATCATGTTAGAGTTGGGGAGCGAGGGTTACTAGATGGAAACTCTGCCCCGACAGAAAGGATGGTAATCAAAAACAGAAATAATGCTAGAGAGAGCTAAAGGGGAAATCAGCGATTAAAAATTTGAATTATGCCTTTTAGGGGGTGGAGAATGAAAGTCAGAAAGTTTTTTTTACTCGTCTTTGCAGTTATCGGACTGGTCGGCTTGTTAGGTTGCAAAATAGAGATAAAACCGCTGACACCAACAGAACAACAACCACCAGCACCACCAGCACCACCAGCACCACAACCACCAACAGAACAACCATCGCCACCAAGTCTACCCAGCGGCAGTTGCAAGCCGGGGTTTGTATGGCGGGAGGCAAGTCCCACTGATAAAGTCTGTGTAACTCCGGAAGCACGTGCGCAGGCACAAGCCGACAATGCCGCTGCGGCTTCACGCCGCGCCGAAGCGCCGTACGGCCCGGACACCTGCAAGCAAGGATACGTATGGCGTGAAGCTTGCCCGGGCGACCATGTCTGCGTGACACCGGAGGTGCGCGCCCAAGCACAAGCCGACAATGCCGCTGCGGCTTCACGCAAGCTACTGCAATACGGCCCGGACACCTGCAAGCAGGGGTATGTCTGGCGCGAGGCTTTCCCGGGCGACCATGTCTGTGTAACACCGGATGTGCGCGCTCAGGCAGCCGCCGACAATGCCGCTGCGGCTTCACGATGGGTATCGGGCGCGTATGGACCTCATACCTGCGTCGCCGGCTATGTGTGGCGCGAAGCACGGCCAGGCGATGACGTTTGTGTCACACCGGGAGTGCGCACGCAGACAGTCGCCGACAATGCTGCCGCGGCTTCACGCCGCGCCGAAGCCCCGTACGGCCCGGACACCTGCAAACAGGGGTATGTGTGGCGTGAAGCTTGCCCGGGCGACCATGTCTGTGTGACACCGGATGTGCGCGCTCAAGCAGCCGCCGACAATGCCGCCTCTGCTTCACGCAAGCTACTGCAATACGGCCCGGACACCTGCAAGCAGGGGTATGTCTGGCGCGAGGCTTTCCCGGGCGACCATGTCTGTGTGACACCAGAGGTGCGCACACAAACGCAACAGGACAATGCCCTCGCCCCCAGCCGCATAGTACCCTAAGCCTAGAATCTTCAAAGCGAAACAAGGGGTTGTCGTAGAACAGGAATAAGACGCTTCTCCCCGAATAAAAATTCGGTGTCCTCCCAATGCGGCCTACCGAATTTTGAATCAAAGAGCCTCAAGTTATGTCAAATAACTCAGGGCTCTTTCTTTTCCTCCTCTTCAGTTGCCACACATGCCCACAGGTCCTTCAAGGGAAAGACAAGTGGCCCTACTTAACAAACAGCCAGTGCAAAGCGGGAATAAACCCTTTCGCCTCAAACACAAGCCCGGGGATTTTCCGGTTAATCAAATGGTGAATGCAGCTTATCGCAGTGTGGACAAGAAATTACCTAACCTACCAGCAAGGCAGCTACTGAGATATCCTCATCAATATCTTTCCAATGTATCCCGATACCTTTACCGATAAGTCGCCACTTTTTTCTTTGTTCGTCACTGGCATTCCGTAGCTTGGGAAACCATTCGACTGGAACACTTATCTCTCTGCCATCCAGGAGACGAACATGCATCATATCGGAATCGAACCACACCTCAGTGGCCATTGCTTCGGAAGTTTTAATGACCGAAGTACTCATACCATCTCCTTTTGAAAACATCGGCATTTTATACTACCAGGTTTCTTATCTCAGTCAACTCCTTTGCGCTGTAGCCGACTGATTTTGCAAGTTGCACTGGCTCCAGCCAGAATTTAGCATACTTATCATCAGATTCAACATGAATATGAACTGGTTCTTTAACCTCATTGCTAAAAAAGAAGAAGAGAAACCCCTTAATCCTTAGCACTGTGGGCATAACATTATTATATCTAACCTGGCATGTTCAATATAGTAGCATCCACTTCCCTGCAACCAAAGCTAAATCTGCGGTTAACTTCTGCAAGTGCGGGTAAGCAACTGCCGCAAAGCTGGAATAAGCTCTTCACCAGGAGCCACCTGCCCACTAGATGATGCAAACAATGACAACCACTCCCTCCGCAAAGCTTCCGATGAAAAACCAAAGGCTTTGTGCTTCTTGTATAATACCAAGCACGGAAGGCATGCCATGAAAATCATAGGGATTTGCGGCTCACCCAGGAAGGGCAACACGGAATGGATGCTGAGAACGCTGATGGAAGAAGCTGCCAAGTATGGTGCTGAGGTTGAGCTGCTGCTACTGAGGAAAATGGATGTCCGTACATGCCGCGGCTGCCTGACCTGTGAGGAGGGAGGCAAAGAACGGAAAGGCATCTGCAAAATCAAGGATGATATGACCGAGACCTATCCGAAGCTGCTATCTGCAGACGCTATTTTATTGGCAACACCGGGTTACTTCGAGATGCTTTCTGGACTGCTCAAGAATTTCCTGGACCGCACCTGCCCTATCTGGCCAAGACTGGAAGGAAAGAAAGTCGTCGGTCTGGCTGTAGCTGAAGAAGGTATTGGTCAGGCAATTCAAAATTTGAAGACTTACGCCTCACTCTGCAAAATGCGTTGGGTCGGTAGCGCTACGGCGTTGGCGAAAACCCCTGGCGAAGTAGCCCAAAATAAGGAACTGGGGCGGCGACTTAAACAGCTAGCAAAAAGATTGGTACATTCTCATTTTGATTAAGGTGTAGATGGAAGAAGAGCTTATAGCTCCTTGTGGGATAAACTGCGGCGTGTGCGCCAGCTATCTAGCGATGAAAAACGACCTGAAAAAGAAGGGGTTTGGGAAGACGTACTGCGCTGGCTGCTTACCACGCGGCAAAAACTGCACCTTCATGAAAAAGCAGTGCGCCCTGCTGGGGAAAGGATCGGTGCGATTCTGCTATGAATGCGGCGATTTCCCCTGCCGCCGACTAAAAACCCTCGATAAGCGCTACCGCACCTTTTATCATATGAGCGTGATAGAGAACCTAGAATTCATAAAAAAGCACGGCATGGAGAGATTCCTGGAAAAGGAAGCGACAAAGTGGCACTGCCCTGAATGTGGCGAGGTGATATGCTGTCATAACGGACTGTGCTTTAATTGCGGCCTCGATAAGCTGCGCCAGAAAAAACACAAGTCCCGGTGGGATGAATCGTGAAAAAACCTTTCCTCAAACTCTTCGTCGCTCTAATTTGCATCCTCCTCATACTCAGCGGTTGTACCACTGCCAAAGGTGAAGGCTTTGCGATTTATTTAACCCGGGATGATATTCCTCCTGCACAGATGGAGGCTTTAAGCCATGTAAACATCGCAGACAAGCCTATCATATCCGCGGAAGATATTATCTCGTACAATGGACAAACGCATGAGATGAAACTCACCGCAAGTTCTTTTGAACGTATCGCTCAGATGGATGTGTCGGTGAGAGGGAAATCGTTTTTAGTTTGTGTTGATAAGGAACCTATATATTGGGGAGCCTTTTGGGCACCCATCTCTTCTATTTCATTCGACGGGGTTACGATATGGAAACCGCTCAGCTCTCAGAAACCCAAAACAGTAACGCTGGAGCTGGGTTATCCATCCTTGTCCCATTACAGAGGTGAAGACCCCAGGAATAACCCAGCAGTGATGAAATCGCTGGAACAAGCGGGCAAATTAATCAACAAGCTGTCAAAAACAGCAATAGATAAGTTGCCCCATTCTTTCAAAGGATACGAGCTTTATTCCTGGCCAGAAAACGGCCAGTGGCATTTCACTTTAATCACAGGTACCAATCGCACTAAGACGCTGAAAGAAATAACTTCTAAAGAGGATTCCACCCCTGAAACTGGGTGGGTAAAAATCCATGTAGTAGGTGTAGACGCAATCAAAGATGTTCTTAGCCGACTTCCTAAGGGTGAGTCAATCTTCTGGTGTGACCAGCTACATATAAGAGAAACGGCAGATACGGATTTACAATTACCGCCTGCACAGATCGTAGATGCGATCAAAAAACATGCTGAGCAGTGCGTTTTAGACTTGGCAATTACAATCCCTTAATGACAAAATAGTGAAAGGTTCACCATCTACTGATCGGATTGCGAATCACGATGCAATCGGGATGTGGTAGTCCCAAAATGAGTAGTAGGGTGGGTTCGAAAACCCACCACCGCACAAATCACGTTATTCTTTCTCCGGCGCCACACATACCCACAGGTCCTTCGTGGGAAGGACAGGTGCCCCTTTCCGGGAGCACCACCTGCCGAAGGCAAATGTCACGTAATAAAGAACTAAAACTTTGGAGCGAGGCCCGCCTGCTTGCACAGTTGGTTGGCAGTTATCCGGTCAAGCAGGCGACACCTCTTTACTGGCACTGTTTTAGTATCGTCTGTGTAGATGGAGTGCTTAGCACCCTCGCGCAGAAGGTAAAACCCATTCGATTCAAGGTATTTCACCAGGTCTCTGCGCTTAACCGACAACCCTATGCCTCGACAAGCACTTGCTCGAGGAGATCTCCGCCAGGTGGTATTTC
>Ga0194113_10004363_pt1 | contig 18562 bp, 12 predicted proteins | sample TA2MahC200mmetaG_FD_146193 | JGI IMG/M metagenome (GOLD analysis project Ga0194113, IMG submission 146193) | Freshwater microbial communities from Lake Tanganyika, Tanzania - TA2015017 Mahale Deep Cast 200m | ecosystem: Environmental > Aquatic > Freshwater > Lake | place: Tanzania: Lake... | reverse complement strand
GAACGATCCGGCGACCACCGAGAGCTGTTCCTGGCCGCGGTCAAAGCCAAGAAGAACGTGTTGCTCGAAAAGCCGATGGCGATCAAACCGAGCGATGTCAAGGCGATGGTCGCCGCCGGGAATAGAGCCAAGAAGGCGGTGATGGTCGCGCAGTGCATCCGCTTCTGGCCCGCGTACGTCCTGCTGAAAGAGTATGTCAGCTCGAAGGAACTCGGCAAGTGCAAGAGCCTCATCCTGCGTCGGCAAGGCGGCAAGGGCCTGTGGAGTCCCTGGTACTTCAAAGCGTCCACTTCCGGCGGCGCGATCTACGATCTGCACGTCCACGACACCGATTTCGTCAATTTCTTGTTCGGCAAGCCCAAGGCCGTCAGTTCCATCGGATCGATCGGCGGCACGACGGATCGCGGCGTCGATCATGTCGTCACGAACTACTACTATCCCAAGAGCAAGGTCGAGGCGGTTACGGCGATTGGCGCATGGCATCAGCATACGACCTGGCCGTTCACCATGGGCTACACGGCGGTGTTCGAACACGGCACGCTCGACTTCGACCTCCCACGGGCTCAGCCGGTGATGCTGTACACCGACGAGGCTGCTCAGGAGGTCGAGATGGGCGCGACGGACGGCTGGTTTGAGGAGATCAAGTACCTGGTCAACTGCGTGGAGCAGGGTGAGAAGCCGTCGCTCAACATGATCGCATCCACCGAGATCTCGATGCGGATCGTGCGTGCCGAGTTGCGATCGATCAAGAGCGGCAAGGTCGAAAAGGTGAAGTGAGTCACCCGACCGCTCGCGCGCATTAGCGGTCATCGGCGTTGATTGGCGGCGTCGTGTTCTGCCGTGACGTCGCCTCGGCCACAAGCCGGATTTCGCTCGGTGAGGTCGCCGGCGCCGGCGGCACTCTCATCCACAACAGGCCGGCCTCATGGTGCAGGCCGCCGTTCGCGCTACCCGGCGCGACGGTCCACACCCCGTCGCGGCCGGCGCCGGGGCAGCGCACTGCCAATCGCAGCTCCGTCCGCCCGACGTATTGGAACACGATGCGGCGGCGCTGCAACCGGAAGGTGAGTTGTGCATCCGGCCAGCGGACCACATGTCCAAAACCGGCGTCCCAGAACGCGTCGGCCACATTGGGCGCCAGCACGATCGAACCGTCCCGTCGCAGATCCACGCCCAGCAGGAACTGATGGACGATACGGATGAAGTTGGCGGGGTATTCGCAGTACTTTTCGGCGCCGGCCGGTACCGGCGCGCCCGTATTGCTGGGGTAGTAGCGTTCGCGCCAGGAATAGCCGTTGGCGCTGCCTTCGCGGGCCACGCGGCGGAGCGTATCGAGCAAGCCCGCGGCATCCTGGCGCCGGCTGCGGGCCCAGCATTCGACGTACCACACGCGTCCCATGGACGCCAGGTCGTGGCGATCCGGATGCGTGAACTCCCAGTCCTCGTACGTGTTCGGACGCGTGCTGATCGCGGTCGGCATGCCTCCGTAGTAGAACTCCGTCGCGCCGCGCAATTGCGGCCACAGGATCTCACGCTGTTGAGGCGTGGCCGAGTCGGTAGCCAGGGCAGCCCAGTCGACGTCGGTCAGGCCGTGCGAGGTAATGAATCCGCGCGTGGGGTGCCAGTGCTCGGCAAAGTGCGTTTGGGCCCAGAAGTCTCGCGTGAAGCACGCCGCGACGCGCGCCGCCAGTTCCTCGAAACGCCGTGCGGTGTCGTCGCGTCCCAGCAGGCGATTGAGTGCGGCGACGCGACGAAATGCGTCGATCGCATGGCACTGAGCCACGCCGTCGCAGGTGACTCGCGTCGGACGCTCGACGTAATAACCGCCTCCTCGCACCATTCCCTCCGGCGTCGTCAGCGAGGCGAGGTAGTCGGCCGCCAGGTTCACTGAGTCGATCTGCGCCGCGAGCCACTGCCGATCGCCCGTGTGACGGAAGATCACGTCCGCGTTCTGGATGTACGTGGGACTTGCCAGCGCCGCCAGCGGATTGCCCGGCACCCAGTGCTCGTAAAGTCCCCCGTTGGCCGCCACGACTGCCTTGGATTCCGCGGAGCCGATTTCCTGACCGGCCAATGACGGTAGAATCGCCAGCGGCAGTCGACCGTCGGCTTGCTGAAACGACCGTACGAAATCCCAGTTCTGCCGGGCGACGTCGAACTGACCCAACCACAGCAGCGCGTCCGTCATCTGGTGCCCGTCCAACGACGGATACGAGTTGCCATATCCGAACCCTTGTCCGTCAGCGCACACAGAGAAATAGCCGGGGAACACGCGCGGGTTCACGGCCTTCAGTACGTTGTCGATCGCCGCACGCCGGTACGTTTCCACAAGCGATTCGTCCGGCAGATCGGGAACCGCGACTCCGGCAGGAGTGTCCTCGGCGAAAGCCCAGACACCTATCGCACCCACAAGGCACGCGGCCAAACCACTGGCCCAACGCGTCTTTGTTTGGTCGTGATTCATGTCAAGTACTCCATCACGCGGCCTGCGGCCGCGCCCAACAAGGGGCCCAAAGTCCGAGACGCGAAACAAATTCGAACGCTCCAAATTCCGCCCCACAAGTGCGCTAATTCACTGCATCAACGACGGAGAGGAGTTCATGTGACCTGACGATCCGGTAGAAGTAACCGGCCCGCACCAGGTCACGGGAAGGCTCGCCATGAACCACCAGGACGCGCTGGATCGTCTGCGACGGGAACGCACGCCGCAGGATGGCCACCTTGCCTTCCACGTCCTTAATGACTCCCACGCCAATGGGGACCAATGAGCACTTCATCTCGCACAACGTCAGCACATTGTCCGCCCGTTGGAACAAGAGATCGATCTGGAGTCCGCTACGGTCTTTCGAGGGGGCGCGAAAATACGGTCCGCATGCGAAGTCGATGCCGGAAAAACCGAGGATTTCCGCCAGCCGTCGGGCATGGCGGATGCACAGGTACTCGAACGCCTTGCCACGCCACGCGTGAAAGCGGCCTGTCTGCGCGAGTTTCGCAAACAGCTCGGACTGCACTCCCTGACGGATCTTCCTCAGGTTAGGTCGGATGAACATGAAATAGAACCGCAAGTAAGAATCGCTCAGATAGTACTTGATGAGCCGGGACTTGGGGCCTTTGTCAAACGGCACGACCGAGGCCGTGAACCCAGCGGCCTCCAGGTCAGCCAGATGCTCGGACAACAGCCCGCCCGCTGCCACACCCGCGCGCTGCGTTAACTGCGGGCGCAACAAGCCTTGCGGGCAGGCTGCCAACGCTTCGATGATCTTGCGGAAGTCCGGGTTCCTGCCGAAATGGCTCGTGAAGATTCGATCGTACTCTTCCAGGAAGTACCCGTTCTCGCGGAATGCCAGCGCATCGACCGCGGCGCGCACCGACGGATGGTCTCGGACAAGTTCAAGGTACTTCGGCACGCCGCCAAAATACAGGCACGCTTCGATGACTTCGTCCAGGCCGAGGTCGGGCAACAGCAGTCGTGCTTCGCGGAGCGGGAACTCCTGGAGATGGATCTCCAGATCCGTGCGGCCGTACAGGGCACTGGATCGGACCACCCGCGTCGTCATGAACGAAGCAATGGACCCGCACAAAATCATTTTGACGCCGGGAACCTTGGACAGGTACTGGTCCCAGACCAGCTTCAGATCGGAGACCATCTCGCGGCGGTAATTGGCCAGCCATTGGAACTCGTCCAACACGAGGCACGCCGGTCGCTGTTCCAGCACCGGCAACAGACGGACCAGGGCTTCACGCCAGTCCTTCGCGTTGCCCGCGGTGTCGGCGATGCGGGATTGCCGGCCGAGTTGAAACAGGAATCCGGCAATCTGTTCCTGTTTCGGGCGGTTCTCCAAGCCTTCGAACGTCAGTGCCGGTCGAGTGCCCAACGCCTGTTGAATGAGCGAACTCTTGCCGATCCGCCGCCGGCCGTAAATCACGCCGATGGCGGGTTCGGTTCGCGCGAGGAAACCGTGCAGGGACCGCAGTTCCGCGGCGCGTCCCACGAAACGGACCGCCATATAAATTCCTCCTATAACTGCCTCCAATGTGCGATATAGGATGGATTTTGTCAACGACCGACAGAAGGGGCGAGCGCAGGGCAGCGCTTCCCCGTACGCGAGAATCGCCCGGGCGAGCACCGGCACGCCATGCGTGGGAGAACGGTTGGCGGCGCATGGTGTGCCGGCGCTCGCCGGGGGCCCGGTTGGTGACACATACCTGTTACCGGCGAGCTTGTCACACCCTACTACCCTGGCGGCGGTTTGGCGTGTGCTCCGAGTCAGTGAATCGGACGGGGCGACCGGCGAGGTTGGCTTTGCCGCCAGCGGGGATTCCGATACACTGCGGTTTCGTGCGATCCACAACGGTCCTGCAAGGGACTCGAACGCCGCGCGCCGGTTGACCGCGGGGCGTGGGGGCAATTGCGTTGGGGTTCGAATGGTCCTGACGAAAGGAGACTTGGTCATGTCGGCAACAACGAGCGGGGTTCGGGGCAAGGTCGTTTCGCTGCTGAGATATCCGGTCAAGTCGATGCTGGGGGAAGAGCTGAGCTGCGTCTGGCTCACGGCGCGTGGTCTGCTGGGCGATCGCGCCTTTGCCTTGATCAGCGCTGGCGACGGCAAGGTCGTCAGCGCCAAGAACCCGCGGAAGTGGCCGCGGATGTTTGAATTCCGCGCATGCTACATCGAACCGACGTGCCCTGAGCGCGCGATACCACCGGTGCGGATCACGCTGCCCGACGGGCGCGTGACGACGAGCACGGACGGCGACATCGATCGCGTGCTGTCGCGCGCTTTGGAGCGCGACGTGAAACTCGCGGCAGCCGCTCCCGAACAGCCGCGACTCGAAGAGTACTGGCCGGACATGGAGGAACTGCCCCACCGGGACACGGTCACGGAGGAATCCATGCCGGCCGGCACGTTCTTCGACGGTGCGGCCGTCCACCTTCTGACGACCGCCACGCTGGGTGCACTGCAAAAGGCCTGTCCGGACGGCCGATTCGAGGCACGCCGATTCAGGCCGAACATCGTCGTCCAACTCGACAACCCAGTCGCCGGTTTCGCCGAGAATGACTGGATCAATCACGTCCTGGCGATTGGCGAAGAGGTTCGGTTGCGGATCAGCGGCCCGTGTCCGCGTTGTGTCATGACCACGCTGGAGCAGTCTGACCTGCCCGCGGACACACGGATTCTGCGCGTGGCAGCCCAGCAAAACAAGGCCCACGTGGGCGTGTACGCCTCGGTGGTGCGCGACGGGCTGATCCGTCGCGGCGACGCGATACGCCTGGAGCAATAGAAGGGCTTGGCGAGGTCGCCGACGTCACGGCCAAATACTGTTCATTTCCCAGGCGTCGAGCCGTTTCAGCACGGCGTCCTGGCCCTTAGCGCGCAGAGAGACTCCCAGGCTGTCTGGGCGCCCCGGATAGACGCGCATGGCCAGATACTGTCTTTCATTCGCAAAGACTTCGACGACGCTGCGGTCGACGAATACCCGCAGCGTCAATGGTCCGCCGCCACGTTCCAGCGTTGCTCGCTCGGGCGGCCGCAGCCAGACGTCACCCAGTTCGCTCGAACGCGATCCATCCAGGCAGATTTCTCCAGGCGTATGATACCAAATGCTCAGCGCCCGGTCGAAGTTGTAGAACGTGATCGACGTCTGTTCCTGTGCACCGGGCGACCGCAGCACGTTCAGCTGCACCCATCGCGCGTCCCGCGGGTCGATTTCCAGCTCGAGTTCGAGCGTATCGCCCTTCACCTGGTCCAGCACGAGTTCCTGGTTCGCCCGCAACGTGGTTTCGCCGACGTGCTGCCGCGCGCCTCGCAGCGTGGCGATGGAAGCCACCGGCGAGATCCGCAGTTGCGAGTCGGGGCCCAAGCTCAGCCGCTGCGGCAGCGAGAGTATCTGGTCCCAGTCGGGGCTGGGTTTTCCGTCGTTGATGTTCAGGATGTTGACGACGCCCCCCTTGCCGTCCGTTGCAGCGCACGGCGCGTGCACGCCACCCGGCGACACGAGGCCGTGATTGAATCGGCCCCGCGCGTAAGGCCGAAATCGATGTCGCGGAGCATCATAATCGCCCAGCAGATACTGGCCGCCTGTCGTGTGGCTGAACGACACTAGCAAGTACTTGTCACCGATCGGCACGAATCCAGGACAAGCCAGGGCATCGCCCAGCGGAAACGGATTCGCCTCCAGGAAGGGGCCGAGCACCGTCCAGTGCAGCAGGTCTTTCGACGACACCAGATGATCCGCCCCCACCAAGCCGAAGTACGTGTCGCCTTCCTTCCAGATGCACGAATCGCCCGTGGGTGACCCATGGACCGGGCCTCCGCCGAGTTTCTCCCAGTTCAACAACAGCGGATCCTGCGACACGGCGACCATCTGCCCGGCGTGAATTCCCGGGTAGAAAGCCACGACCCGGTCCGCCTCGGCCACCGTTCCGCCGGAGAAGCACATCCGTTCGACGCCCGGGTAGATCGCGTAAGGCAGATCCCGCCACCGCACGAGATCGTCGCTTACGGCATGACCCCAATGTTGCCGACGACGCGGGATGTCTTTTGCATCGGGATACTCGTCGGGCGGATAAGCCTGATAGAACAGGTGCCAACGTCCCTGCCAGAAACACAGGCCGTTCGGGTCGTTCAACTGGCTCTCCGGGCTGACGAAGTGATACGCCGGCCGATAGCGGTCGTGAGCCAGCTTCTTGCGGGATGCCGCGAAGCGGCGCATCAACTCGTTGCTCGCAAGCTGTGCTTCCTGCTCGGGCAGCGTTGACGCGAAGACCTGGCGGGGCGTGCGCGAAGCGAAACGTTCCGGCAACGGCTCCGCGGCGGCAACGCACAACTGCGCCGCGCCGCTGGCGATCCCGTCCACGATGGCCGTGTACTCCCCCGCGTCGCTGCTCGCGACCGCGTCGAGTTGGTACGCTGCCGCCGTCGCACCGTGTATCACAGCACCGTTCTTCCGCCACTGAATCGACTTCACACCTTCGACCGGCACCGCGAACGTACAACTGCTCCCCTCCGTGACCGTGGCTCCAGTTGGTTGCAGGGAAGTCGCGCGCGATGCGAGCCCAACCCGACCCTTGATGACGATGTCCGCTTTCACGATGTCGCCCGTGGGATCGCCACAGGCATCCATCGCGAATACCAACTCGTCCCCCTCCCTCACCGCCAACCCTTGGATGTCGTTGACGATCTGTCTGCCGATGTTGCGCAGCGCGACGATCTCCGCATCGGCGCCGCGCGAGCGGCTGGTCAGGCGGAAACCGATCCCGTTGCTGCCGCTGGCGGCCACGCCAAGCGAGAAGCGCACGTCGAGCGAAAGATCGCGCGGGGCCTTCCAGCAGATTGCCAGCCCCGCCGGCATTTCGCCTCCCTTGGGGTGCAGTAAGACTTCACCCGAGGACCATCTGGTCTCGTTCCTGGAGGAAGACAGCTCGCGCCCCGTGTCGTTCCTGCCGATTCCCCAGTAGCCCGCCGCATCGCTCCACATCCGAGGCGGCGCGTCGAAATCGGATCCCCACAGCTCGTTCGCCGTACGGTGGTTTGCCACCAGGAGCGGCCAGGAGCCCGGGGGCGTTGCCTCGTCAACCAGGCGGAAGGACCACAGGCCGCCGGCATCGTTGTGCGTCAACGAGAAACCGTCCGCCAAGGAAAACGTCTCCGGCACGTCGCCGTTCGCGGAATCGTCGCCGCACGCCGCCGTGGCGACCGCCAGGCAGACTATCGTGATCGTGGCGGTTGGCCTGGCACACTTGGCTCGGCGAACCAGAATCGACAGCAGCATCGGCATTCCTCCATTGCGATGGAGCGAGCGAACGGGGAGACGCCGGACAACGCAGCGGGAACTGCGTCATCGTCGCCCTGGCGTTGATGCCATCAGTCGCCTTCCGTTGGTGCTTCGTTGGCGAGTGCAAACACCCTATCTGCCAAGGTCACGATGTCGCCGCGCGGCCAGATGGGCACGCGGAGTGCGGGACGGTCGTCGCTCACCACCGCCAGGATGTCCGCGCGTTCGGCTGCCAGGCAAGTGTTTCCCGCCGCCGAACGCCAGACTTCGATTTTCAGTCCGGGCGCGTCGATGTTCCCCTCCACGATCACAAGGTGGCAATCCGCAAACAGCGGTTCCAATCGCTCGTACAACGGCTCCTCAGGGCGCGGAAGGAACACGCCGATCAAGTCCCGTGTGACGATGGCTGCCGGTTGGGCGCCGGCCTGTCGGTGACGGTGGGAGTCCTTGCCCGGCGTGTCCAGGTCATGCGCATGGCAGGAGTGTTTGATGGTCCCGACGCGGATGCCACGCCGGCAAAACTCCCGAACCAGTTCCGCAATCAGAGTTGTCTTGCCGTGGTTCCTGCGTCCCACGATGTGAAGGCGACGGGCCAAGCGAATTCTCCTTCGACCTCGGGCCAACGGTGTGCCGTCCGCGCTGCCTGCCATGTTGGCAGACCGTTAGGGGGTGTGTCAAGCGAGTTGGTTCCAGGTGCGGAGACGAGGTTCTGTTGTCATCCGGCGGACTGCGTTTGAGAGACTCAGACTGGTAACTCAGACTGGAAACCGTTCGTAATCGGCGCGCGTGCCGAGAGCGGTCCCGTTTCATGCGCGCGAACCCTCATGGGGCAACGAGTGGTTGCGGCGTGCGGGGGGCATGGGCGAGCGGGACCGCGGCTGTGGGCGGCGCGCGGGGCAACGGCCGCCATGGACCGCCGGCGATTCACGCGCATTGGCGCGATTCACGGAGCCGCTCTCGTGACTCGCTCCGTTTGTCCGTTCCTTCTTTCGCAGGAGAACCGTAGATGACACGAAGTACGCTTCTGTGGCTGCTCGCGGCGGCGGGACTCGTCGTGAGTTCCAGCGCGGCCCGCGGCGACGGGGACCCCGGGGACCCGTGCAAATGGGTGCAGCCGCCGGACTTGGACCCGACCGGCATGGACGTGAACGCGACTTGGCTGTGGGACGAAAGCAAGGTCCCGCCGCGCGCGTTCCACCTCGTTCCGTCGGATCCGTTCCTCGGCGGGGACAGCGAAGACGGCCATCCCGCGGAGGACGCAACCGGGCCGTCCGGGAACGCAGTCGGTTTCCAGCCTGACGCACTGCTCGCGCGCCAGATCAAAGTCACGTGGGCGGACGGCGGGACCACCGCCGGCCGGCCAGTTCCGGCAGGGCGATTCACGGCGGAGTACACACGGTGATCGCTCGTCAGCGACCGCGGCAGCCCTGGCAGCCGCCCGCGGCGGGCTCGGCGCGCGCCACGTTGAAGCGTGCCGCCAGCTCGTCCGCGATGCGCACGTATTTCTCGTGCGTGCCCTTGCCCATGTGTTCCGCCTCGACGCGGCCAAACGCCTCGAGCAGCTGCTGTTGATCCGTGGGAGTGAAGGCCTGATCGGCCATGCTGAACAGGAAGTGGTCTTCCTTCTGAATGCGCTCGCGAAGCAGCGCGATGAACGCCTGCGCATGCTCGACGAACCCGCGCGCGGCTGTCGCGTCACCGCCGCGGACGGCCGCTACCGAATCACTCATGCCTCGCACGTGCTGGCGACCCAGTTCGTGTTCGTGCAGCATCACGCCGGTCGGTCCGCCGTGCCGCGCGACCAAGCCGCAGTGAAGGTATGGCAGACCGCACGGCGGATATCCTGGATTCAAATCAACTTCGGCGACCACCAGCCGCGGTGCCCCAATGCCCCGCGTTGGGAAAGCGTCGGCAATCCGCTCGGCGCGGAGAATCGAGCCGCGAGGACGCGTGTTTCGGGCGCGGGTGCCGCCGGCCGAGTTCCCCTCTTGACACGGGCACCGTATTAAAGATAATGCGGACACTGGTTGTCCGAATTAGGGAGGCGGTCGCCCGTGCTGACCAAGACGTCACTGTCGGCCATGCGTGTGTTGACGTATCTGGGATTGCACGGCCACGGCGAGCCGCTCTCGCCGCGGTACCTGGCCGAGCAGTTGGGCGAATCGCCCACGTATCTGGCCAAGGTCGTGCGACATCTGGTGAAGGCCAGAATCCTGCGCGCCCATCGCGGCGTGATGGGCGGTGTGGTCCTCGAGCAATCGCCCGAGGCCATCACGTTGCTCGCGGTGGTCGAGGCGTGTCAGGGGCGGATTTTGGCCGACTTTTGCGAGGACACCGGCAGGCTGTCGCAGACGTGTGCCTTCCATCAAGCAGCGGCGGAATTGCACGACGCGATCGTCTCCGTGCTCTCGCATTGGACTCTGGCGGACCTCTTGAAAAAACCCCACCCATCCAAGTCGCTTGGAAAGAACATGAAGTGCTGCATGGACGCGATTCCGCCGGTGAGACCGTAGGGCAACACCGGAGAAGAGGCGGACGCCGCCGGGCTGGGTAACGGGACGAACGGTATGATCGAACGACCGCGGCTGCGTGTTGACGTGCCGGGTGATGGCTATCACCGGAACCTGATTTCCTGTCAGGTGGCGTGCCCCGTGCATACGGACGCGCGGGGATACGTGCGAGCGATTGCCGACGGCCGGTTCGAAGAGGCCTATCTTCTGGCTCGCGGTCCGAACCCGTTGGCGTCCATTTGTGGTCGCGTGTGCGGAGCGCCGTGCGAGGCGGCCTGTCGCCGCGGCAAGGTGCCTCGCGTGGACGACGACGGCCGGTTCGTGGCCGAGGACCGCCCGATTGCGATTCGCGCGCTGAAGCGATTCGCGTGCGAGCGGTACGGGGCGGAGGCTCGGCCTGCCTCGGAGGTGTTGCGCGCGGTGCGGGATTACGTCCCGGCGATATCCGCGGACGCCGAAGAGATGGCGGCGTTAGTGCGGGCCAGCGTGTCCGGGCAGTTTGCGTTGGCGGCGGGCGAGCGGGTGGCGGTCATTGGTGCGGGTCCGGCAGGGCTGGCCGCGGCACACGACCTGGCGCTGATGGGTTTTTTGACCGTCGTGTTCGAAGCCGAGTCCGTTCCGGCCGGCATGTTGGCGTTGGGTGTGCCCGCCTATCGTCTGCCGCGCGAACTGATCAGGCGGGAAGTGGCGGTCATCGAAGCCTTGGGGGTGGAAGTCCGGTGCGGTGTTGTCGTGGGCCGAGACGTTTCCTTGGCGCAAATACGGCGGGAGCACGTTGCCGTGATTATTGCGGTCGGCGCGAAATCATCGCGCGGATTGGGGCTGCCGGGCGAGCGCGGCCCGCGCGTCTTTGGCGGCGTCGACCTGCTGCGCGCCGTCGCGTTGGGAGTGCCGTTGGACATCGGCCGCGAGGTGGTAGTGATCGGCGGCGGCAACGTGGCCTACGACGTTGCGCGGACAGTCGTGCGGCAGATCGCTTACGACACGGCGCGCACCGCCGCGCGCCTCGCCGGCATCGGCCGCGTCTGCCTGGTTTCACTGGAAACGCTTGACGAGATGCCCGCCGACACGCTGGAGATCCTCGAGGGTGACGAGGAGGGCATCGAGCGGCTCAACGGCTGGGGGCCCGTGGGGATTGACCGTGATCCGGGGGGAGTCGTGCGCGGTGTCGCGTTCCGAAGGTGCGTGCGCGTGTATGACCAGGAGCGGCGTTTCTCGCCGGTTTTTGACGACGACGCCCGCAAGACGGTGCCGTGCGACACGGTGCTGTTGTCCGTGGGACAAATGCCGGACGTCGGCTTCCTGGCGGATGGCGGCGCGGACATCGAACAGCTCCGCCCCGGCTGGCCGAAGGCCGACCTGCGGACGTTGGCGAGCACCGCTCCGGGCGTGTTCATCGCCGGTGACTTGGCACACGGGACGCGTTTGCTGATCGATGCCGTCGCATCCGGCAAGCTGGCGGCCCGTTCGGTGTATGAATACGTGACGGGTCGAGCGATCCGGAGTGAAGCCGTTACGGCGCATCTGCCGCTGGAGCGATACCAGCGCGAGCGGGGCTACGAGTCGATCCGCCGCGTCTCCGTGCCGGTGCGGGATCCGAGTGAGCGATTGGCGCGTCCCGACACGTGCGTGGAAGAGGGGTATGGCGAGACAGCCGCGATGCGTGAGGCGTCGCGGTGCCTGGACTGCGGCGTGACGCCGGTCTTCGACGGAACGCGGTGCGTGCTGTGCGGCGGCTGCGCGGATGTGTGTCCCACGCAATGCCTCAAGCTGGTGTCGCTGTCGGATCTGGAATCGCACGAGGACCTGTCGCACGCGATTCGGGGAGCGTTGGGGCATGTGACCGACGTCGCGGAGCACTCGGCCATTCTGAAGGATGAGGACCGCTGCATACGCTGCGCGCTGTGCGCGATGCGCTGTCCGGCGGATGCGATCACGATGGAACGCGCCACGTGCAACACGAATTGGAGTGTGTCATGAGTCAACCGTCCGCATCGCATTCGTCGCGGCTGGACCCGGAACCGGTGGCGCGGCGGGACTTCCTGGGCCTCGCGTCGCTGGCCGCGGCCGCAGCGGCGATGTTGTTCGCGCTGATCGGCATGCTGCGTCTGCCGCGGGCCGCGGTGCTGTCGTCGCCGTCCAAGAAGTTCCGCGTTGCGTTGCCGGAGTCCTTGACGCCGGGCCAGGCGTTTGTACCACCGGGGCGTTCCGTCGCCTTGTTTCGAGACGCGGAAGGGGTCTATGCGATCTCCACGATCTGCACGCACCTGGGGTGCCTTGTCAAGAGCACGTCCGAAGGTTTCGAATGTCCGTGCCACGGCTCGCGGTTTGCCCCAGACGGGACCGTCACGAAAGGCCCCGCGCCGCTTCCGCTGGCGTGGCACAAGGTGATGGTCAGTGGGGAAACATGGGTGGTGGATGAAGAAGTGACCGTCCCGCCGGGCACCAAGGAGAAGTTATGACAGCCCATCTTCCGGAGCCTTCGGCGCTGCGCGTGTTCCTCGGAAATCTTCGATCGGCCCCGCGGCAAATTTGGCGCGCCGCGTTTCGCGGTGGAAGGCCGACCACCGACCGTTCCCGTTCGCTGTTCATTTTCAACAGCGTGTTCCTGCACGTGCACGCCGTGCGGACGCACCGTTGGAGTCTGCGGTGGACCACGACGATGGGGTTGGGCATCGCGGCCACAGCCGCGTTCCTGATCACGCTGGTGACCGGCGTCCTGTTGATGTTCTACTACAAACCCTATCCGGACGTGGCCTACGACTCGATCAAGGACATCCACTTCATCGTTCCCACCGGCCGGTTCATTCGCAACATCCACCGCTGGGCGGCAAATGTCATGGTGGTGACGGTGCTGCTGCACATGGCGCGCACGTTCTACACGGCGGCCTACCGGCGTCCGCGCGAGTTCAACTGGCTCGTGGGGTTGGGGCTGCTGGTCGTCACGCTCGGTCTTTCCTTCACCGGCTACTTGCTGCCGTGGGATCAGTTGGCCTATTGGGCGATCACCATCGGGGCCAACATTGCCCAGTCACCGCGCGAGGTCACGGATGCGATGGGCATCACGGAGCATTTCGACCCGGGAGGATTCCAGCGGCAGTTGCTCCTGGGCTCGGACGTGGTGGGTGAAGAATCGCTGATACGTTTCTACCTGCTGCACGTCATGATCCTCCCGCTGATGCTGGTAGGACTGCTGGCGGTCCACTTCTGGAGGATCCGCAAGGACGGAGGCATCACACGGCCCGCCGATGCGGACGCCCGACTCGGCCCACCGCCGCCGGACACGTACCCGGTATTCACGGAAGAGCCGGCCAAGACGTACCACCTGGCCGCGATCGTTCGCGGCCGGACGCCGGCCGTGGGGCGCGGGCCGGAGAACACGGTGCCGAGCATGCCGCATCTGCTGTACGCCGAGTTGGGCGTCGTGATGGTGACCGTGTTTGTGTGTTTGGGGCTGGCGATATTGTCCAACGCGCCGCTCAAGGAATTGGCCAATCCCAGCGTGCCGGAGAACCCGGCCAAGGCTCCCTGGTATTTCCTCGGGCTGCAGGAACTCGTGTCCTTCTCGGCGTTCATGGGCGGGACGGGGATTCCGGCCATCGTACTGATTGGGCTGGGGTTGATTCCCTTTCTGGACCGCGAGGAGCGAGGCACGGGCGCGTGGTTTGGCGGGCCGGGTGGCTGGTCGCTCGTGTGGCGGTCCGCGTTGGTGGGTTTGACGGTTTGTGTGGCTGTCGAGGCCTGCGCGATTCGTTTCGGCTGGTTGCGCGAGTGGTTTCCTCACATTCCGCAACTGGTGATCACGTGCGTCAACCCCGGAACTGTTCTGGTTGTCCTCTATTCGGCTTACTCGCTCTGGCTGGTGCGGCGATACAACTCGGCGCGTGCCGGCGCGATCGGATTGTTTACGTGTGCCGTGTGTGGATTTATCGTGCTGACCGTCATTGGCACGCATTTTCGCGGGCCGAACTGGAGCTTCTACTGGTCGCCATCGCAGTGGCCGATGCACTGACCTGCCGGGGGAAGGGATGAACAAGAACAAGCATCTGCTGCTCTGGTCAAGTCTCGGCGTGCTCGGGTTGCTCGTCGTCGCGGCTGTTCAGGAGAACGTCCTCAAGCCGTGGCGAACGATTCAGGCAGCGGCCGGCAATGAGTCGGGGCCCGTCGACGTGCATTTGAGGCAGGTCGTTGTGCCGAAGCTCCGGACTGTCGATCGCTGCGTGACATGCCACGTGGGCATGGCGTCCGGAGAACAGGACGTCACGGGCCCGCGCGTCGTGTTGGCCCATCGGGACGTCGTACACGATCCGACGGAGTACGGCTGCACCGTGTGCCACGCCGGTCAGGGGCGCGCAACTGACAAGGACGACGCGCACGGCGACGTCCACTTCTGGCCACGGCCGATGATTCCGTCCCGGTTCGCATACGCCGGCTGTGGCAGTTGCCACACGCACCTGAGCGTACCGAACCAGACTCACCTGCGTCGTGGACTCGCATTGATCGAACGGTACGACTGCCTGGCTTGTCATCGCCTGGACGGTCGCGGCGCGACGCTGCGCCCCGCCGGCGCCGGGGGCATGGAGGGTCCCGACCTGTCGCGCGTCGGCGCGGCGGGGTACGACCGCGATTGGTATGCGCGGCACGTGCAGCAGTACGAACGGGCGACGGACGGGCCGTGGCGCATTTCGTTCGGACCGGTGGACGCGGGCGATCGGGAGACGATGGAAGCGTTTCTCGCGTCGCGGGTGGGAGCACCGGAGCTGGTGGAGGCCAAGGCGTTGTTTCACTCACTCGGCTGCCGCGGCTGCCACAAGGTGGGAGGCGTGGGTGGGGATGACGGACCCGACTTGACGTTGATGGGCGATCGCGATCCGGCTCGGCTGGACTTCACGCACGTGCCGGGCGAACGGACGCTGGCCAACTGGTTGGCGGAGCACTTTCGTGCACCTGCGCTGGTCGTTCCCGGTTCGCAGATGCCCGCCTTGGGACTGACGGACGAGCAGATCCATCTGCTCGTGCTGTACACGCTTTCGCTGCGTCGCGGCGAGGTCCCGGAGTCGCTCTGGCCGACGGACCGCCTGCGCGCCGAGCGATTGGGGGATCGCGAATTCTCGGTCGATGGCGCGACGCTTTTCGGCACATTTTGTGCCGCTTGCCACGGCACGTCTGGTGAAGGCATGTCGTATCCCGGCATGGTGCGATTCCCGGCGGTGGGGAATCCGGACTTCCTTGCCGTGGCCACGGACGAGTTCATTTCCCGGAGCGTGAGTCACGGGCGGCCGGGGCGGCGGATGCCGGCGTGGGGAACGAAGGACGGCGGTTTGCGACCCGTGGAGATCTCGGCCATCGTCGCGCATCTGCGACAGCAGGGCGGAGTTGCCGCGCCCACCGCGCACCGCGCCGAACGCCGTTGGGTGGACGGCAATGCCGCCGTCGGCGGCCAGCTGTACGCGCGCCACTGCGCCGGCTGCCACGGGGTACTCGGAGAAGGTGTGGAGGCGCCCGCCTTGAACAATCAGAACCTTCTTGCCGAGGCGTCGGACTCGTATCTCGTGGAAACGATCGGGCGTGGCCGGCGCGGCACGCCGATGCACGGATTTCGCGACGCGTCGCCGGTGCATCCGGCGCTGGCGGATGACGACATCGAGTCACTAGTGGCCTTCCTGCGCACCTGGGAGAGACAACCGACACATCCGGAGAATGAGCGATGAACCAACAGGACCTCACACGCCGCGCGTTTCTGGCGGCAGCCAGTGCGGCGGGCTTCGGCGCGCTCGTGGCGTCCGCGACTCGGGCCTGGGGAATCGATGCCGTCTCGAATCCGCTGGCATCCTATCCCGACCGGGGTTGGGAGAAGGCCTACCGGGACCTGTGGAAATACGACTCCACGTTCACCTTCACCTGTGCGCCCAACGACACGCACAATTGCCTGCTCAACGCCTATGTCCGATCGGGCATCATCACGCGGATTGGCCCGACCATGCGGTACGGGGAAGCGGTCGACCTGGCCGGCAACGCCGTGACGCACCGCTGGGATCCGCGAGTCTGCCAGAAGGGGCTCGCCTTGACGCGGCGTTTCTACGGCGATCGGCGCGTGAACCAATGCATGGTGCGTGCGGGATTCAAGAAGTGGCACGATGCCGGCTTTCCGCGCGAAGCGGACGGGTTGCCGCCGCGCGACTACTTCAACCGGGCCCGGGACGAGTGGATCCGCGTGCCGCACGCGGAAGCGGCCGCGATCGTGGCCGCGGCGCTGAAGAACATTGCCGAGACGTACACGGGCGAAGAGGGACGGCGGCGCCTGGAGGCTCAGCACTACGACCCGGCCACGATCGAGGCCACCAAGGGTGTCGGCACGCAAGTGCTCAAGTTCCGTGGCGGCATGCCGCTGTTGGGCATGACACGCGTGTTCGGCATGTATCGGTTCGCCAATTCCATGGCATTGCTCGACGCGCACATCCGCCAGGTGCCGCCGGACCAGGCGATGGGTGCGCGCGGCTTCGACAATTACAGCTGGCACACGGACCTGCCGCCCGGCCACCCGATGGTCACCGGCCAGCAGACGGTGGAGTTTGATCTGAATGCCGTCGAGCACTGCAGGACGATGGTCGTCTGGGGCATGAACTGGATCACGACCAAGATGCCGGACGCGCACTGGCTGACCGAGGCTCGCTTGAAAGGCACGCGGATCGTCGTGATCGCGTGCGAGTACTCGGCGACCGCCACCAAGGGCGACGACGTGATCGTCGTCCGGCCCGGCACGACGCCGGCTCTCGCCCTGGGATTGTCCAATGTCATCTTGCAGGAGAAGCTGTTTGACGCCGACTACGTGAAGCAGTGGACGGACCTGCCCTTACTCGTCCGCATGGACACGTTAAAGCACTTGCGCGCGGCCGAGGTGTTCGGGACGGCGCCGGCCGAACTGGCCAACGCGACGCGTGTCCTGGGCGCGGACGAAACGGAACCGCCGGCTGTCAAACAGCGCGAGATGCTGATTCCGGCGGCGTTGCGCGCCGAGTGGGGGGACTACGTCTGGTGGGATGCGGCGGCGAACGCGCCGCGAGCGCTGACACGCGACGAGGTGGGGGCCAACTCGCGGATCGGCGACCCGCTCCTGGAAGGCGCGATCGAGGTGGCCCTGGCGGACGGCACCAAGGTCCGGTGTCGGCCGGTGTTTGATCTTGTCCGCGAGTACGCCGCGCACTTCGATCCGCAGACCACCGAGGAGCTGACGTGGGCGCCCGCGACGGCGGTGCAGTCGCTGGCGCGCCAGATTGCCCGCGAGCCGGGCACTACGTTGTTCGCCATCGGGATGGGGCCGAATCAGTTCTTCAACAACGACAACAAGGACCGCGACATCTTCCTGCTGGCCGCGCTGACCGGCAACGTGGGCAAGATCAGCGGCAATGTCGGTTCCTATGCCGGCAACTACCGTGTTGCCCTGTTCAACGGCGCTCCGCAGTATATCAATGAGAACCCGTTCGACCTCGAGCTTGATCCCACGAAGCCGGCACGGCCCAAACAGTACTGGAAGCCCGAGTCGGCTCACTATTACAACCACGAGGACCACCCGCTGCGCGTCGGCAACAAACTGCTGACGGGATCGACCCACATGCCGTGCCCGACCAAGTCGCTCTGGTTCGCCAACGCCAACTCCATCCTCGGCAACGTCAAGTGGCACTACAACACCGTGGTGAACGCGCTGCCGCGCATCGAAATGATCTGCGTGAACGAGTGGTGGTGGACGACGTCCTGCGAATGGGCCGACGTGGTGTTTGGCGTGGATTCGTGGTGCGAACTCAAGCAGCCGGACATGACCGCGTCGGTGACCAATCCGTTCCTGTCCGTGTTTCCGCGCACCTCGTTGCCGCGGATCTTCCACACCTTAGGCGATATCGAAGTCATTGCCCTCGTCGCGGAAAAAATGGCTGAGCTGACGAAGGACGAGCGGTTCAACGACTGTTGGAAGTTCGTGCACGAAGGTCGCGCGGACGTGTACCTGCAACGGATCCTGGACTTCTCGACCAACACCAAGGGCTACCAGTTCACGGACCTGGAAGCCAAGGCTCTGCAGGGAATCCCGGCGCTGATGAACAGCCGCACGAACCCGAAAACGGTCGGTTACGAGCAGGTCACGGACTCGCGGCCCTGGTACACGAAGACGGGGCGATTGGAGTTCTATCGCGAGGAGAACGAGTTCATCGAGGCGGGTGAGAACCTGCCCGTGCACCGCGAACCGGTCGACTCGACGTTCTACGAGCCGAATGTCATTGTCG
>Ga0194113_10004361_pt1 | contig 18564 bp, 24 predicted proteins | sample TA2MahC200mmetaG_FD_146193 | JGI IMG/M metagenome (GOLD analysis project Ga0194113, IMG submission 146193) | Freshwater microbial communities from Lake Tanganyika, Tanzania - TA2015017 Mahale Deep Cast 200m | ecosystem: Environmental > Aquatic > Freshwater > Lake | place: Tanzania: Lake... | reverse complement strand
CATGGCCGGACACCTCCCTGTCAAGGCGCCCAGGCTCTATCACAAAGACCGATCCCGTACCAGTCCCCTTTCGTCCAAACCGAAAAAAATTACCTCCAACCGCTGTCCAAAAAGTGCGAAACGCGAGGCAAAACACCTACCCTATACTCACCTTTCCCTGCGCATCCCCATTACTTCCTCGTCCCTTTTCGTCAGGTAATTCACGTACAAATTGTCACGGCGCCGCCTCGGTCCTACGTCGGATCGGGAACCGGATGAAGCAGCTTGCTAATAGGCCCATCAGCGGGAGCAGCATAATGGACTTCAGCGCGGCCGGCGCGCCGAAGTGGTCAGCGATCACTCCAAGAAGAGTCACGCCGATTCCACCGGTCCCAATGGCAAAACCCGCCATGAGACCAGAAGCGATGCCCAGGTTGTTGGGGAGCAGCTCCTGAGCCATGACAATGGTGACCGTAAAACTGGAAATCAGCGCCATGCCGACCACTCCGAGAGTTACAAACAGCATAAGACCGTGCGTCACTAAGATCAGGGGGAGTAACAGACTGGTGAGAGCCAAGGAGAGGATGAGGTACCGCTTGTAACCCCATCGGTCCGCTAGATGCGAGCCCGCCAATGTTCCAATTGCGCCTCCGAGGAGGAAAACCGAGACCAACGTGCCCGCATAGAGAGGATCCCCTTTCTCATAATCGATATAGTAAAAGGGGATGTACGCCATCAGACCGAAGTGGGTCCATGACCTCATAATGACCGTGGCCACCGTCAACCCGACCGAGACATATGCGGCCTTGGACGGGCTGGGGAGCGAGCGCGCTCTAGCGACGGATTGGGTCCGGGCATGGGCGAGCAAAGGCCAACTGTGAGCCAGTAAGAGCACGAATACCAGAGGGAGCGCGAGCAGCAAAGGAAGATAGTCAAAGCCAAAATATGTGGTTATGAAGGTTGCGGCCAAGGGGCCGAGCGCTAAGCCTATGTTTCCACCTACCGTGAATACCGCCAATCCCGTTGCCGTCCTTCTTCCCGTGAAGAAACGGGCTGTCTTGAACCCTTCGGGATGATACGATGCGATCCCGAGGCCGCTAACGATTACCAACAAGAGGACGAATCCATAACGGTCGGGAATGGACAGAAAGGACAACCCAAGTCCGGCGCACAAGCATCCCATGGGAAGCATGAACGCTTTTTCTTTCAGGTCGGACAGGTACCCGAAGAGGGGCTGGATTACCGAGGACGTGATATTGGAAGCCAGCAGTATTACGCCGGCTGTTGTGTAGGACAGGAGCAACTTTGCTTTTAGGAAGGGCAAAACGGCCGGCAACGCGCTTTGGCAGATATCCGTGGCGAGATGGCCGAAGGACAAGACGAGCAGCATTCTGAGATTAAAGTTGTTTTGAGGAGAAGAGTCAGCGCTCATCCTGGATCTCCTTTTCGAAAGCAATCGCCACAGCCCACCACCATAAGTCCGCTGCGAGGCAAAATCAAGCCGCGGGGCCGGGCTGCTCACACTGCCGAAGGCATAAGGACGGGCGGCCGCGGCCAAGAGCGCATGTTCACCGCAAGGAACACAGGTCGAAAACCTTGACAGGGCCCGCGACCGGGGCTAGGATGACCCGTAGGACGCTTCCCTATCCGCGTAATGCCATTGCAAAGATTCAGAATCCGGTACCATCGCCGAACCACGTGTTCGCTCTTTATCGATCCTTTCATCAGTGGCAGGTGCTCAGTAATAATCCCGGTTAGACCGGATAGTTGAGAAAGGTGACGGAACCGTGAAAGAACTCATGTCAGGTAACGAAGCAATTGCCCGCGGGGCGTACGAGGCCGGTGTGATCCTGGCCTCCGCGTATCCCGGGACACCGAGCACGGAGATCCTGGAAAACATCGGACAGCATTACCCCGAGATCCGCGCGGGCTGGGCGCCCAACGAGAAGGTTGCGCTGGAAGTCGCCTCGGGGGGCTCGTACGGCGGCGCCAGGTCCATCGCAGTGATGAAGCACGTGGGTCTCAATGTAGCTGCCGACCCGTTCATGACCCTGTCGTACACAGGGGTGAACGGCGGCCTGGTCATCGTAGTCTGCGACGATCCGGAGATGCACTCGTCCCAGAACGAGCAGGACACCCGTCATTACGCCAGGTTCGGCAAGGCGCCCTGTCTGGAGCCTTCGGACAGCCAGGAAGCCAAAGACATGATGGCCGTGGCGCTGAAGATGAGCGAGGACTTCGATACTCCCGTCATCCTGCGCAGCTCCACGAGGGTGAGTCATTCCATGTCGCCGGTGGAACTGGGCAAACGAACATCAGGGCCTCGTGAGCTGGGACTGAAGAAAGACTTCACCAAGAACGTGATGCTCCCCGCGTTTGCTCGGCGCCGCCACCCGGTGGTGGAGCAACGTCTCAAAGACCTCGCGGAATTCGCTGAAACCTTTCCGTACAATAAGATCATGATGGGGGACGAGTCCATCGGGATCATTTCGGCGGGAATCGCGTACCAGTATGCTCGAGAAGCCATGCCTGACGCGTCTTTTCTGAAGCTCGGCATGACCTGGCCGCTGCCGAAGAAGCTCATTGAGGAGTTTGCCTCCAAGGTGAAACGGCTGGTCGTCATAGAGGAACTCGACCCGATCACCGAAGAAAACGTGCGGCTTATGGGCATCAAGGTAGAAGGAAAAGAGCTGACCGGGCTGTGCGGCGAACTCTCCCCGGAAAAGGTTGAAGCCGCGCTCATGGGCTCATCGTCCGCGAAGCCTGCCGCGGCCATTCAAATGGAGCTGCCGTTGCGGCCGCCCAACATGTGCCCCGGTTGTCCGCACCGGGCCACATTCAGCGCTCTGAAGAAGAATAAGGTTTACGTGTCGGGCGATATCGGTTGCTACACGCTTGGGGCCCTGCCTCCGATGGGGATGCTGGATCACTGCCTATGCATGGGCGCGGGCATCGGGATAGCCTCCGGCCTGGATAGAGCCTTGGGCGATCTGGCCAAAGGCAAGGCCGTCGCGGTCATTGGGGATTCCACGTTTTTCCACTCCGGCATGACCCCTCTACTCGATCTGGCTTACAACGGCGGTTCGACCACCGTGATCATCATGGACAACCGGACCACAGCCATGACCGGGGCTCAGCCGCATCCGGGCACGGGTTACACTCTGCGTGAAGACCCCACCACATCGGTAGACGTGGAAAAATTGGCTGAATCGTTTGGCTTCCGACGAATCCGGACGGTCAATCCCTATCTCGTGATCGAACTGGAGAAGGTGGTGAAAGAAGAGCTTGAAGCAGCCGAGCCTTCCCTCATCATCGCACGTGCGCCGTGCGCGCTGCTGAAGGCGGATCGGATCTTGCCCGATAAGCCTCTCCGGATCAAAGAAGACGTGTGCAAAGGCTGCAAGACCTGTATCAATACGGGATGCCCCGCGCTGGAGTTCGTCAAGTTGGAGAAGAAGATCGAAGGAGACAAGCGCAAGGGTTATTCCCGCATCAATGAGGCTCTCTGTGTCGGATGTCGCACGTGTATGGAGCTGTGCAAGTTCGATGCGATCGAGGAGGCGTCATGAGCGCTAATAACGTCACGAACGTGTTGATAGTGGGAGTTGGAGGCCAAGGGATCATCCTCGCCAGCGACGTGCTTTCCAAGGTCGCCGGTCGCGTGGGGCACGAGGTCAAGAAGAACGAAATCCACGGCATGGCGCAACGAGGAGGGTCGGTCTCCAGCCACGTGAGGTTCGGCAAGACCGTCAGTTCTCCTATCATCAAGGCGGGTGAGGCGGACGTGCTGCTCTCCTTCGAGCAACTGGAGACGATCCGATACTGGCCGTACCTGTCCGCGAAAGGCAAAGTAATCGTCAACGATCACAAGATACTGCCTCCGGCTGTCTTCACCGGCCAGCAGGAGTATCCTCCGGACATTCTGCAACAGATCAAGGAGTGCGTTCCGGACGCGGTCTTCGTAAAAGGAGACGACGTTGCCGGAAAGATCGGGAATCCCCGAGTGGTGAACGTGATCTTACTTGGGGTGCTCTCAAAGTACCTGGACATGCCGGGTGAAGCCTATGAGGAGGTTCTCAAGGAGTCTCTCAAACCCAAACTGGTGGACATCAACCTGAAAGCTTTCCGGCAAGGCCGATCCCTTGGGTGAAGCATGGGGTCCGCTTTGAAAAAGCTTGACAAAAGTCGGCTTTTCTGGATTTATGCTTACAGGAGTGGTGAAATCGTGATATTCACAGGGCATAACAACTGGTGGCGCCGCTGGTTAATCGCTTCGCGGAGGTTTGCCCTGGGTTGACGCTGCTCTGCTAACTGACTGACAAAACGACCAAAGGCGAAAACAAGGGCCACGGGCAAACCCCCGTGGCCCTTTCGCGTGTACAGGCCATGATGAAGGCCCGATTTCCGGCGAGAGATCGAATCGCAACATGGATCAAGAAGAATCGATGAAAGCAAAGGAGAGGATGATGAAAAAGCAGGCTGCCGCACTCAAAGCCGAGACCTCTCGACTCCCCGGCGAAAGCCCCCAGAGCACGCGCGGCGACGGAGGTCCTTCCGTGGGGACTCAGGCTCAAGAAGAATCTTATCTTGAAGACCGTTTCACGCCGGTCGCTCTGAGCCTTGTGATGAAAGAAGCGGCTGATTGAAGAGATCGGGAGTTTGCAGCCGGACGAAGTTCCGCGGCTCCCCTTCCCAGTCGTTTTCCAGTTGATCCGTTTCACAAATGCGGTGTAATGCGCGCCGCGCGCGATGACAGGAATCGCTTGAGCTGCGTGAGCGCCGTTGCCGGATTGCGCAGCCACGCCCGAGGCGCGGTCGTCTCCGAATGCGCGGCTGGGCGAGCCGGCAATGACGCTCACGGGGATTGTTCTTGCCGGTCGGTCTGAGGGCGCGGCAGGTCTGGAAAATAGTTCGGGGAACCCCTTTTCGGACACCGGGGGACCCATCATCCGAACTCTACGTCATGGCGCCGCCCAGGAATGCTTTCTGAACATCGGGATTGTTGATCAGCGCGGATGAGACATCCTCAAGGACGATGTTTCCTGTTTCCAGGATATAGCCGCGCTCCGCGATCTGGAGCGCGGCCCGCGCGTTCTGCTCGACCATGAGGACCGAGATATTACGTTCCGCTCTCAGTTTTCTCATGGTCTCGAAGATGAACTCGACGATCAGTGGGGCTAATCCGAGCGACGGTTCATCCAACAGGAGCATTCTGGGGCGCGACATCAGAGCGCGTCCATGTCAGCCCATTGGGTGAGTCCAACGAACTCCAGGCATTCCCAAGCATTTTCGCGGATGGCCCTCTCGTCTCTTCGGCTCAGGGGTAGCTTGAGAGCGCACGAGAAGAAACCCGACTTTGTCTTGATGTGCCTTGCCACCATCACGTTTTCAAGGGTGCTCATATGCTTGAACAGTCTCAAGTTCTGGTACGTGCGCGCAATGCCCAGCTCAGCCACTCGGTGTGGTGGAAGAGCGGTGATATCTTGTCCTTCGAAAATAACTTTCCCGTCCGTCGGGGTTATGGCCCCGGAAATAACGTTGATGAGCGTCGTCTTACCGGCGCCGTTGGGCCCGATTATGGATGTGACGGATTGCCGCCCCACGTCGCAGGACACGTTGGCCACGGCCATGACCCCACCGAAGCTCACAAAGACACCTTCAACCGATAGGATCGTTGCCACGTTTCACCTTGACAGCTTGGATTTTATCGACGCGGAAAGCCTGTGCGTCAGCCCCACCACGCCGTCCGGCATGAACATCATGATCAGGAGCAAGACCGGACCATATATAAAGATGTCGAAGTCATGAAAGAACCGGAGGCTCTCCGGTAGGCTCGTCATCAGAACGGTCCTAACCACCGCGCCCCACACGTTCATCATACCCCCAACAGCGACCATGACTACGAAGAGGATCGACTCGTTGATAGTGAATGTGTCCGGAGAAATGAACTTCACGTAGTGAGCATACAGTGATCCTCCGAGGGATGCCATGGTCGCGGAGATAACAAAGATGCCGACTTTTAGGGGAGAGGTGTTTAACCTGGATTATTCGGCGGGTAAACAAAGAAAAGTATGTTCTTCCGGTCAACCATATGATATGGTGAATGAAATAGACCGCTATCGAGGCTTGAGAATGAGGTTCTGGGAACCCAAGATGGATTGAATGCGCTCGAAGCCTCTCTGACGAGGTCCAACGACGCGCTCATGAAGCGCAAGAAGAAGCAGCGGTTGATTGTGGACGTTGATTCAACGGAAGATCCGGCTCACGGCAAGCAGGAGAACGTGGCGTTCAACGGTCATTTCGGGAAGAACTGCTTCCACCGGCTCTTCGCGTTCACCAGTGACGGGGACTGCCTGAGGGCGAAGCTGAGGCCCGGCGCCGTGCATTCAGCCGATGGTGTTCTGGAGTTCCTCGATCCGATTGTGAAACGGTATCGGTCTTGATTCATCCTGTTCTGGCTTCGGGGCGATGCGGCGTTTGCCGACCTGGCGTGTACGAGTATTGCGAGCGCGAAAGGGTCACGTGCTTCATCAGGCTGCCGGCCAATGCGGCGCTGAACCGACTCATCCACTCGTAACTGACGCGTCCCGTGGGTCGGCCTCCCAAGAGCGGAGTTCAGATCAGGTTGGTTGATCTCCGGCGCCAGCCTAAGACTTGGGATAGAGAGCGCCGGGTAGTTGCCAAGATAGAGTGGCACGACGGAGAGCTTTTCCCACGGATCGGGTTTATTGTGACCAATTCCAAGCTCCCCGCCGGGAAGGTGGTCAAGGTGTACAACAGACGCGGGGACGTGGAGAATCGGATCAAAGAGGGGAAGAACACTCTGCGTTGGGACAAGACGAGTTGCTATAGATTCGCAGCCAACGAGGCCCGCTTGCTCATGGGAGTGTTGGCTTACAACCTCCTGCGCATGGTCCGGCAATTCTACCTCATGGGCGAAGAAGTGAAACGGTCAATGGAATGGCTCATCAAGCGTCTGATCAAGGTGGGAGCGAAGGTCGCGTATCATGGTCGGATGTGGCAAGCCCATGTGGCTTCAGCTTTCCCCTTGGCTCGGCGCTACCAAGCCGTGTTCGGGTGAAGGCACACGTTCAAGATGGAGGTTGACCGGGGAGCCAAGGGAGTGGTATGCTCAAATCCTGGAAAATGCGCCGCTGATTCGGCAAGAAGGAGAGAATTGGGGTCGCTGGACGAGATGCGGAAGCGCGGCGACGCCGATTCGGCGATCGAACTCCGTCGGATCTCGGTTTTTCGGTATGAAACGACCGGAATTTCGTGGATCGCGGAATAATTCCGGTTCATAAGGAGGGCTGGGAAGTGGAAACAAAAAAACTGCTGCAAGGGAAAAGGGTGTTGATCGTTGACGACGAGCCCGACATTCTTGATATTTTGACTGAGCATCTGAGCATCTGTATGATTGATCGCGCACTTACATTCGAGGAAGCAAGAGAGCTTCTTGAAACATGCAGCTACGACCTTGTGGTTCTTGACATTATGGGCGTTAGGGGATTCGAACTTCTCCAGATTACGAAAGAAAAACACTTCCCTACTCTAATGCTCACCGCCCATGCCTTGGACGAAGACACCTTGAAGAAATCCGCAGAAGAGGGAGCTTCTTACTTTGTTCCCAAGGACAAAATAGGAAACATAGAGGTGTTTGTCGCAGATGTTATTGAGGCCATAGAGAAGAAGAGGAACCCGTGGGTCAAGTGGTTCGAGAGACTCGGCCCTTATTTTCACGAAAGGATGAACTTTGGAGGTCCCAATTGGAGAGAAGATCATAAGAAATTCTGGGATGAGAAACTCAAGCAATTGACAAGCTATTGATACTGAGTGTCATGTTTTGCTTTGGGGTGAATTCTGGGGAACTATAAGCCTACAACGACACTTCATTGACAAGTCGCCGTCTCCCTTTACGGTGGGAAGGCTAAGTCCGATGATCTCTTTGCTGAATCCTCTTGACCAGATCCTATTGTCATTTCGATACCGTACGTTATCCAAGGCAACATCAGCTTCAATTGTATCAAGGATTCCGGGCCGAGCGAAAATTTTCTTTCGCAAAAAGAGCTAGACAAGCCGTTTGGGTCTTGATACTGTTTCAAAGGGACTTTGTCGATAACCTGTTGAATACATAGAACGCCTGTTGGCTAAAAGGGGGTGAGCTTCGGGGGTCAGGAATAGCAGACGCGCGAATCGGAGGAGAGCATCTTGCTGATGCGATTTCAGATAGGTTCAAAACCTCAAGAAAGGGAGGAGAAAAGTGAAGAAACTATCCTTGATCGTGGTAGCAGTACTGCTGGTTATGAGCATGGTTGTTCTTGCGTGGTCTCAGCCCGCCAGTGCTCGCAAGAAGATTCAGCTCGATTTCGCTACTTTCTGGCCCGCCGGCGACTTCCAGGCCGCACTCGGGCACAAGAACTGGATGAAGACCATATCGGACCGTGTTATGGCCGAGACCCCCGACTATGAGGTCGCGTGGACCGAGTTCTACGGCGTGCATCCGGCGAAGCTTCTGGACGGTGTTGAGGCCGGAACTTACAGTGTTGGGACAAGCGGTCCGGGCTATAGTCCCGGCGTATTTCCCTTGTGGGCCGGTCCCGAGTACCCAGGGGAGACTTCCAGAAAGAACGCTTACACGATGTCGTTGACCATACAGGCGCTTCATGAACAGATGCCCGAGCTGCAGGCGCAATTCGCCCCCACAAAAATGAAGCTGCTGCATTTCTGGTCAACTGGACCGGGTTACTTCCTCATGGTGCCGGGTAAAGACATTCGAAAGCAGGCTGACTTCTCAGGTAAGACCGTGAGAGCGGCCAACCCCGCATCCGTGGCCTGTATTGAGACTCTGGGATCAAAACCTCTCTTCGCCCCCATGAGTGTGGCGCTCGAGAGGTTTGAGGCCAAACTGATCGACGGCATACTCTGTCCTACCGACACGCCCAAGGGCTTCGGTCTGGGCTCTTATGTGCGGCATGTTGTCTTCGCTCCATTCAGCTACCACTTCGTGTTCTTCAAGGTAATGAACAAGGCTGCCTATGATGGCCTGCCGGCTAGCGTGAAGAAGATCTTTGATGAGGTCAACGCTGCCTATCCTGCATACTACGGCCAGTTGAGAACATGGGGTGAGGCGGATGGGTTGGAGTACATGAAAAAACTTGAGGGCTACACCTACTTTGACCCCCGCTCAGAGAATCCGACTGAATATGCTAAATGGGTTGCCGCAACAGCCGGTCTCATCGACAAATGGATCGGCGGTGACGCCAAGAAGAAGGCGGTGTGGGACAAGTACCGCGAACTGGACAAGCACTATAGCACGACAGCCCCGTATTCCACGTGGACACACGGGTCTACACCGCCGGCGCCGCCTACCGGGAAGAAATAGGGTATTCAGGGTGGATTTGGCATAATGTGGGTCAAAGGACGGTAAGCAAGTCAGGGTACCCCGGGGAGAGGCCCCGCGGTACCCTGACTCTTTTGCGGGAAAATCTCTCGGGGACTTCTTGTGAAACCGTCCTCTGTCGGTTGCTTGCAAGAAAAGACACAGGAGGGCCGCCGGATGGATGCTTTCGAAAAGGCGCTGGGGTTTGTCACGGAGAAGATGGCCTGGGTTTCCATGCTCGCCATTCTGGCGTGCGTGGCCCTCGTGATGACTGATGTGGTCAGGTATGGACTTGTCGGCGAACCGATTCCCGGCGCTCACGAAATGGTCGAGCTGATAGCGGCTGTGATACTGAGCATGGGCATCGGTTACCTCACGTTTGTGAGAGGACATGTGGCGGTGGGTATCCTGGTGGATACCTTTCGGCCCCGGGTGCAGGCCGTCTACGACGTTGTCGGCGGTGTGGTTGCTCTCGGCTTCACGATCTGGCTCACGGTGGGAGTCTACGAAATGGCCATGCGAAATTACAGATACGGTTGGGTGACGGGGGTTTTGGAAATTCCCAGGTCACCTTTCATGTTCTTGATTGCATTGTCGCTGGCGCTAACATGCGTGGTACTTGTCAGGGACTTGATCCGGGCCGTGATGGCGATTCGACAAGGAGGCGGAGATGGAGCGTGAGTCGATAGGTATTCTGTTCCTGTTTGCCATGATTGTGCTTCTTCTTATCCGCATGCCTGTGGCTTTTGTGATGCTGGTGCTGGGCATGGCCGGTATCGCCTGGATCAAGGGTACGTCGGCCGCGCTGGGAATTGCGGCCTCGACCATGTACGCGACGTTTGCCAATTATGCTCTGGTGGTTGTTCCCCTTTTCACCTGGATGGGCTACATCGGCTTCCACTCCGGCATCAGCGGGCATCTGTACGACGCGGCATACAAACTGGTGGGCCGGCTGAAGGGTGGCCTATGCATGGCTACCACAATAGCCTGCGCCGCTTTCGGCGCCATCTGCGGTTCTACGACGGCCACGTCGGCGACGTTCGCGGCCCTTGCATTGCCCGAGATGAAGAAACGGGGTTACAACCGCTCCCTGGCCACGGCCAATGTCGCGGCCTCGGGTATCCTGGGGGTGCTGATTCCGCCCAGCGTCATCTTCATCGTCTATGCCAGTATCACGGCAGAGAGCGTGGCCCAGCTTTTCATAGCCGGTATCTTTCCCGGCCTGCTTCTGATGGTGCTTTACATGGGCGCCACTTGGGTGGTGGTAGCCCTCGACCCGAAAAAGGCTCCGCCCGGTCCCTCTTTTCCCTGGAAAGAAAGGATGATCGCTCTGGCCAAAGGGGGGATAGAGGTCATCATCATCTTTGCGGCTGTGATCGGGGGGCTGATGGCCGGGTTATTCACGGGCACCGAGGCCGGGTCGGTGGGCTGTTTTGCCACGCTGGTGGTGGTGCTGGCTAGGCGGTCGCTCACCTGGAAGGGCTTTGTGACCTCGCTGAAAGACACAGTCCGCACATCCACCATGGTCATGTTCCTGGTGGGCGCCGCAGCCATCTTCGGGGAGTTTCTCGGTCTGACACGCCTTCCCATGCTCGTGGCGGACTGGGTGGTGGCGCTCCCTCTGCCGCCCTGGGTGATCGCGGTTGCCATTCTTCTCATCCTCATGGCAATGGGCTGCTTTGTCGACGCCCTGGCTATGATCTTGCTGACCATACCCATTTTTTACCCGGCGGCAATGAAGCTGGGTTTCGACGGGAATTGGTTCGGGGTGATCATGACGCTGGCCCTAGGGATGGGCGTGCTGACACCACCCGTGGGCGCCAATGTTTACGTGGTGTACGCCGTGGACAGGGAGACGCCGGTAATGGAGATTTTCAAGGGGGTATGGCCTTACCTCATCAGCCTGTGGATTGCTTGCCTCATCCTGCTGGCTTTCCCCCAGGTTGCCACTTACCTGCCCAGTTTGATTAAGTAGCGCCCGGGGTCGGCCCCTGTTTTTGATGAATAAGTGGTCCGTTTTCCTAAATACGGTCACGTATGCCGCAATGAGATTGCTTCGTCGCTACGCTCCTCGCAATGACACGCTCCGAACCTGTCATTGCGAGCGAAGCGAAGCAATCTCAGGTAATACACATAATTGCCCTTGATGCGGGCCGCTTCGTCGGTAAGGGCTCGTCTCGCCGTGTGAAAACAAGAAAGCGGTAAAAAATACGAGTTGTCCTTTGTGACGCTCGTGACAGGACCGAGCGTCGAGGCGCCTAAGGCCCGCCTTTTCGCTTTTCCCGCGTAAGCAAGGGATGCCGTGTGATTGTCGGCCCCATGGTTCCGACCTTTTCAGGGTTTCTGATCTAGACTCAAAAGAAATTGGTGGACTGTCCATCCATCGCGTCAGGTATAGTGGGTTGAACACCTGCAGGCCCAGTGATCACAAGTGACGCGGAGGATTCCATGACTGAGGAGAAACCCAAATGGACAATGGAGCGTATTCGGAATGAGGTTTATGACGCTCGCACCAAACTGTTTGTGATCGCCAAAGTGCTCGAAACAGGCCAGCCCGATCCGGCTGAGAGTCCGGAGTGGGTGCTGGTAATCAAGCCTCTTCTCAAAGAGGTGATCGACCACGCAAAGGCAATACAGAACCTTATGAAGGACGAACAGGTCGCGGCGGAAAAGAAATAGCGGATCCTGCGGCGCCCGCCGGAAGGAGCCGGAACGTGCCATTGCGAGTCGCGCCCAACGCGCGATGGAGCAATGCTCTGAGCCGCCGCGTGCGCGAAAAAGGGGAAACTCGTTTCGCCACCGTTTCCCCTTTTCCTATGCCGCTTCTCTTGTGCGCCGGCATCCGGTGGACCCGAAAACCGATGCCAAGGACCAGCCGCTCACATGCGTGAGTTACCCGAGCGACCGCGGGCGCAATTCCCGCCTTACTCACTCTTGCCCCACTGAAGTCTTTTGGGCTCTCCTCTGGGTTCCACCTCGATCTGAGGTCTTTGAGGTGTGCCCCCTGTGCTGCGGGAAACCGAAGCTCCCGGCTCCGATCCCACCATACTCGGTCCGGATTCCTTGCCCCATTTCAGTTCTCGTTTGGTTTCGGGCTTCTGATCTTCTTTACCCCACTTGAGCTCACTGCTCCGCGACGGGGAGGGAGGCGCGGTTGACTGCCGCGCTTGGCGCGTCGGCGTCTGCTGTGTGGACCGAGCAGGAGTCTGAACAGTCGTCCTGGAAGGAGCCGGTCGAGTCTGCCGAACTGCCGGCTGAGCCGCGGAGGGGCGACCGGGCGCGGTCTGAATCACTTGGGCAGCCTGCGCAGCCTGTTCCGCCTCTTCACGGGCGGCATCCCTTTGCGGATCCCAGTAAATCTCGTTCTCAACGAGGTTTGTCGGATCCACAGGGGCCGGTAGCGTGCTTACAGTGGACGACGTCTGGCGTGACGCAGGAGAGGCAGATTGAGGTGTGCCTGCCGGCGCTGCCTGACGCGACGCCTGGTAAGCCCGAGGAGGCGTTGGCGCAGCCTGCTGCTGATAGTACGGACCAGGAGCGGGTTGCTGTTGATAGTAAGGATTGGGAGCGGCCTGCTGCTGATAGTACTGACCGGGAGCGCCCTGCTGGTAGGTCTGAGCAGGGCTTGGGGCGCCATAGCCCTGATACTGCTGCAAGTACTGCATGTAATCCCCGTACCCGCCATAACCCGGATAAGTCTGAGCTCCGGGTTGAGTCTGACCGTATTGCTGCCCGTAAGCCTGACCGTATTGCTGGCCATAGGCCTGACCATATGCCTGCGGGCCATATTGCTGCCCGTACGCCTGGCCATATCCCTGCGGAGCATACTGCTGACCGTAGCCGGGATAAGTCGCTCCTTGGCCGGGAGCCCCGTACCCATAATAATCTTGGCAGAACGCCATACCGCCAACGACCACGATAACCGTGATAAGCGCCAGTGCGGCAACACATCGCTTCATTGCACTACTCCTCACGTTTCCCGTCCTAGACGGCGTTATCCTTCCGCCAGGAAACGTTAGTGATTCAGACATACTACATGAATCCCGAAATTTCATCACATTTTAGAGAATTTACGTCAAAAAATCAAGTTGGTTTTCAAGATCCGCGCGCGGCCGTTGACTTGCGCACTAGTCTCCGTCTATTGTTTCCCCATGAGGATAGCTCACCTGTCAGACCTCCATTTCGGCCGCCACGTGGTCTCCGACAGATTGGACGCGCTGCGAACCGATCTTGTGAACGCGCATCCCGAGCTGGTGGTCATTACCGGTGACATCACCGACCGAGGGACAAGACGGCAATTTCACGACGCGCTCCAGTTCCTGCAATCGCTCCGGATCCCGTTCATTAGTGTCCCCGGCAATCGGGAGGTCAGTTTCGATGCGTTTTGGGAATGGGCCTTTCCCAGGCTGGCGCTCTTGCGTTACCAATCCTATTTCGGTCCAAGAGACCGAATCATACACGTCTCAGAAACGCATAAGGTGGTTTTTTTCGGCGTCAACTCTGTTCATCCACTTCCATCTTGGCCGGGCACGTTGGGTCGTAAGAAGCGGGACTGGCTCGGGCAGCGAGCCTCTGACTTTAAGGGCTATTTCAAGGTCCTTTTCTTGCACCATCCCGTGCTGCCCGTTCCGGGAAGTTCTTCCAATTGGGCCCATACCTTTTCCGACGCGGGCAAAGTGCTCAAGATCTGTTCTGAGACCGGCATTTCTCTGATCCTCCAGGGCCATAAGCACCGATCGTCGGTTATGGATCTCCGCATTCCGGACACGAACGCGCGAATTGTGGTCTCGTGCTCGGGCGCGCCTCTCCGGCCCGAATGGGATGCCGTCTACCACCTTATCCGGATTTCGCGGGCATCCGTTTTGGTCGAGCCCCGAGAATTCGTCGAGGAGCGGTTCACCCCCAAGCCCGCGTGCTTGATCTCCCTTGACGGGACCAGCCCTCAGCCATAATTAGACCCTGAGAATTTCCTCATCCTCTAGAGCTTCTTTCCTCCGCGTCCGAGCGGCGTACGTAGAGCGGCGCCAACGAGTGGATCCCTTCCGACTCTCCTGAACGGAAGCTCAGCCATGCGAGGTGGGCGCAAGCTGCGGCCGATGGAACGAGCACCCGGGCCTCCAACCTATTCGGGTCGCCCGCAGCCAGGCGTTCAGCCACAGGATCGCCGCATACTATCGCTCTCGTCGCCTCGTTGGTTGCAGGCAGCGCGGCCGAATCGGCAGGCGCGAGATCAGGACCGGCGCGCCGCTCCAATCGTCCGTTTCGGCGATAATAGAGACCTATATAGACCTCATTGCGCCGCGCGTCGATGACAGGAAAGCCCCTCTCTCCGTCCTGGAGCCCCTGCCAGGCCAAGATATCCAGACTGCTCACGCCCACAACCCGTTTCTTGAGCGCCAGCGCCATTCCTTTCACAGTGGCGATCCCCACCCTTATGCCCGAAAACGAACCCGGACCACGAGCGACGGCGAAACCATCGATACTGGAAGGGCTGAGTCGCGTCCTCGTCAGCAGATCGTCGATGAGAACGGGTAGATTTTCAAGATGCCGCCTGTCCGGCTCAGCCGCGTGTTCAGCCAGAACGCGCTCGTTCTCAGTGATCGCGACACTGAGCGCCGACGATGTGGAATGGACTGCCAAGATAATCACGTCGAAACCTGGGTGAATTAACGGGGCCGCAAGTCCCACCCCTCCGTTACGATCCGATGGATATCATTGTAAAAGACGAGCACCATAAGGAATATGATGAACAGGAGTCCCAATTGGGTGGCGATCTCCCTCGCCTTTCCCGTCACCGGCCGGCGTGTGATCGCCTCGATGAGGAAGAACAGGAGATGCCCGCCGTCAAGTATGGGGACGGGGAGTAGATTAATTACGGCAAGATTGATGCTGATGAAACTCAAGAGGAAGACAAAGCTGTACAGGCCTGCCTTTAGGCTCTCGCCCGAGGCCTGGGCTATGGTGATGGGCCCGCTGAGCGCTTTCGCGCTGATCTCCATCTTTACCAATTTCGCGAGGGTCTCGAAAACCAGCCCCGTCAAATACCACGTGAAGCGGCAACCTTCGCCGATCGCGGCGAAGAAGCCGAGTGTGACCTTCTCTCCGGACGGTATCACGCCGATACGTCCCATTGGCCTGCCGAACGCGTCTTTATCCTCACTCAGGGCAGGAGTCACGGGGAGGGTCGTTCTCAGGCCGTTGCGCTCCACTGTCACCTGGAGCTGATCGTTGGGGCGTTTCTCGATAATCTGGCGCATATCGTCCCAGCGCCATATCGGCTGGTCGTCGACAGCAACGACGCGGTCGCCTTCCTTCAGACCTGCCTGCATGGCAGGTGAGCCTTCCACAACCTTTCCCACGTGGCTCAGGAGCACAGGAAGGCCCGCCACATAGCCCGCGCAGAGGAGCGCCAGCGCAAGGAGATAGTTGGATATGGGGCCGGCAGCGATGATGGCCATCCGAGCCGGCAAGCTCTTACTCGTGAACGCTCTGGGAAGCTCTTCCGGAGCGATCTCTTCGTCGGATTCCGGATCTTCTCCAAGGAGTTTCACATACCCCCCCAAGGGGACCCAACTGAGCACATATTCCGTCTCACCCCAGCGCCGCTTGATGAGAGCAGGCGGGAACCCGAGTGAGAACTTGAGCACCTTCACGTCGAAGAATTTGGCGACCCCGAAATGCCCCAGTTCATGCACAAAGATCAGCACACCCAACAGGACTATGAAACCGATGAAATACTCCAAAATGAGAGCCTCCAGTCATGCTGTGGAGCAGAAGGGACGCCGACGGAGACGATTCCTCTTGCAACCACTTCTGATAAGTATAAAATCTTTCGCGTGGAAAACAACCCCCTTCCAGGCGACAGGAGCGAATTGAAAATCGGGATTCTGGGCGGGACGTTCAATCCCCCGCATATGGGCCACCTGAGACTTGCCGAAGAAGCGGTCTTCGCACACGGTCTGGATCGCGCGGTCTTTATACCTGCTTCCGTTCCTCCCCACAAGGATACAAAAGAGATCGCCGGGTCGCGTCATAGGCTCGAAATGACTCGAAGAGCCTGCCGGGGAAATCCCTGTTTTGAAGTTTCAGACGTGGAACTCACGTTGGAAGGGACATCGTACACCGTAAAGACGCTTCAACTCTTCGCGAAAGATCCGGACAACGAGATCTTCTTTATTCTGGGCGCGGATTCTCTCAGAGAAATCCCTACCTGGAGAGACTATGAAGAGCTATTTTCCCTTTCGAGCTTTATCGTGGTGAACCGGCCGGGAACGGATTTCGAAACGGCCTGGGCCGAGCTGCCTTCCTCGTTGAGACTTAGATTCCGTCAAGGTGACGGTTTTCTGGCGCATTCCAGCTCACATTTGCTCATCCCTTCGCCGGTAAAGGGCCTGGATATCTCGTCCACCAGGATTCGATCCTTGCTCAGGCAAGGGCTGAGCATCCGGTACCTGGTTCCGGAATCGGTCCGGACGTACATCCTGGAAAACCATCTCTACGGGTGTTGAGCATCCATGAGCCATTTTCAAACAAGAGCCGAGGAAACGAGTTCCAAAGAAAAAGCCGAGATCCTCTTACGGGCAGCAGTGGCCAAGAAAGCCATGAACCCGGTTCTGATCGACCTCAAGGGCCTCACTTCACTGACCGACTATTTTCTCATCGTTTCCGCGCGATCCACTCGACACGCAAGAGCGGTCGCGGAAGCAGTGCTCCTGGACGCGAAGAAACAGAAGATCCAGAGATATTCTGCGGAAGGTGTAGACCAGGGAACCTGGGCTCTCCTTGATTATGGAGACGTGGTCGTCCACGTGTTCCACACACCTGTCAGGGAATTCTACGATCTGGAAGGGCTCTGGGCAGAAGCGCCCCGGGAACCCCTGCCGCCCGATATTCTGGAAGAAATGAAAGAGTTGGAGGCCCAACGCCCCGATATTGACGAGGAAAGCGACGAGTCTTGAGCGCTGTAGCTAAGAGCTGCAACGAATCACGGAAGTTTTCGACTTCGACGAGCACTCCGAGGCTTCGCTTCGGAGAATGGCAGTAAGAGCGCATCGTTGCGCAATAGTTTGGAGGGGAGACTCTTCTCCCTTCCAAACCTCCCCATACGTAGACCCAACCACCAGAGCCTCATACCGGCAACGTTCATAGGAAGCGTTGCTACTTCTTGAAGAGCGAGTCGAGTTTCCGACGCGCTTCCGCGGCCTTTTGAGCGGCGGACCCGGACGTTTTGCCCTCACGAAGCCCAAAATACTCGCAGAAATTGCGACGATCCTTCACCGTGACCTTTTCAGCCTGGGACTCCCGGCACTGATTGTGCGCGGACTCATCGTAATTGACACAATTGAGGCAGCAATACACGTCTGAGCCGCAGTCAGGACAAGTGTCCTTTCTGAATACCTTATCCTCGAACTCCAGTGGCCGGCCGCAGTGGTGACAAGATCCTCTTCTCATAGGGAATACCCCTTGCCGAGTTTCCCGCGTGCGGGATATGCTACAGCCTACCACAGAGCGCAGCGCTCAGCAGCAAACTCGCCGCGGCGCAACCTTCCCGATAAGCCGAAGGTGAGGCTTGGAGCAACGCGGTTTTTTTGTGGCATTCAATTCTTGGGAAATGAGAGGAGAGACTGCGATGCCCGAGCCTTTTCTCGTCCGCCTGCCCACCGGCGGGGACCTCCTGGAGTCCATAGCGGAAGCCTTTCGCAGGAGATCGATCCGGAACGGCGCGTTCGGTGTGATCGGCGCGGTGACCAAGGGTGTGATCGGGTTCTTTGATCACAAAACACGACAGTACATCAATAAGGAGCTGGAAGGCGTGTACGAAATCGTGGCCTGCGCAGGGAATATCTCTGAGCGGGACAACGACATATTTGTCCACGCGCACATCGTTCTGTCCGACGAGGAGTTTCAGTGCTTCGGCGGGCATCTGATGCCCGGCACTGTGACATTTGTGGGGGAGCTTCACGGCATGGAGGTTCCAGGACCGGTTCCGATCCGCACACTCCGTGAAGATATCGGACTGGCCCTGTGGGACGAAGAGCCTTAGAAGTAGTCTCGAAGCCTGTGATGGCCGCGATAAAGGACGCAGTTCGCCGAATTATTCATAAGTTTGTGGCGATTGCAGGTTTCACAAGCGCTGAAAGCGCTTGCAAGAGCCGGGAGTTTTTGGTGGAGGGGTCCGGGGAGGCCCCTTTTTTGAAAAAAGGGGC
>Ga0194113_10004359_pt1 | contig 18566 bp, 13 predicted proteins | sample TA2MahC200mmetaG_FD_146193 | JGI IMG/M metagenome (GOLD analysis project Ga0194113, IMG submission 146193) | Freshwater microbial communities from Lake Tanganyika, Tanzania - TA2015017 Mahale Deep Cast 200m | ecosystem: Environmental > Aquatic > Freshwater > Lake | place: Tanzania: Lake... | reverse complement strand
GTCCAGGATTGAATTTTCTTCCAAAATAATACCTGGAAATGGAGGCGGGTAGATGGGTGATTTTGGCGATTCGTCAAACAACGCATCAAGGGTGGCATCATCGAACTGTCCGGTAATTTCCAGGCGATTCCAGTATTGGAAGTGACGTATGGCTGCTTCCGTCTGCGGCGTGATCATACCATCAATCCACCCAACTTCACTATAACCCAATTCAAGCAGACGAGCTTGCGCCTCGGAAACATTACTTTCTTCCGGTTCTGTATGCACTTCGGTGGCAACTGGTTCAGGGGTCGCCACCTCATCGCTTGTTGGATGATGCGGTTGTGTTGCCAATTTCGTGGGAGGTGGTAGAGTCTTCCCAACAGGTGTATCCTGAGACGTCTGGCGAATAATCATCTCTGAGGGCGCTGGATCAGTTTCCAGGTTAGCAGTACGGCAACCAACCAGAAGAACACCAAAGAGTATCACTAAAATGCCCCAAATCCAAACCAGGTAAGCATTATTGCATCTGACCATTGAATACCTCTCCAAGTACCATTGTAATGAATACTTCACCAATTATAATGTAGCGCCAATTGGTTACCATCCAATATCTCCTCAAATAATTTCCGGGCATACCTGGCTGCTACCCTTCCGACACATTCCTATCAGGGGTAATTGTAAGTTAGCTGTAAGTTCATCTTTGATTCTATGTTTGAATAATGATTTCAGATCATTGTTAACAATTCAGGAGATGAATATGACATTCCGAACAAAACAAAGAGGGCAAGGCTTATTGGAATATGCCCTTTTGATAGCCCTGGTAGCTGTATTGATCGCATTAACCTTGAATGCAATGGGTATCTCTATTGCGGATGTTTACTCCAAAGCTGTCGCTGCACTGGAGGGTGATACAAGCGGCGAGGATGATCTGGATTGTAAGCCACTGGCTGTTGCCACAGATGAATGGAAAAACCTTGAGGATAAATTTTGGCGCGGCGGGATTAAACAAGGTGATGGCGAGTTTTACGTCTGCCCATTGTGTGGCGGTCTGCTGCCCGGTTTTTCCGGCAACGACTACGTGATAGATCTTTCGGACGTTAAAGTATCCAATGTGTTACCTTCCTGGAACGGCTACGGCGTTGCCTTTCGTGCTGATTATCAAAAATCTGGTTTGAATGGCTACATGTTTGAGATCGAACGTGTCAATAAAAACCTTTCCACCCAGATTTATTTTAGCAAATGGGTGAATGGCAAACAAATCAAGCCGCCCCTGGCAACAATTACCGCCCCAGCCAACTTTGACTGGGATAACCCGCCATCCATGACAGTCAAAGTAGAGGGCGATCAAATGATCGCCTACCTGAATGGAGTGGAGGTGCTGCGAGCCAGTGACTCTACCTATGCTGAAGGAAGCTCAGGCGTAATAGCCAACATGGGTACTCAGTTACAATTTAACGATTTCTATGCAACACCCCCGCGATGTATGGAGATAAAATAATGCCCCTGGAAGATTCACCTTCTCTTGATTACTATAAAGATGGGCTGCCAGAGAAATTACCGGACCCACAACATAAGCGCAGAAATATTTGGAAACTGATCCTGAGCTTAATGGTTCTTAGCCTGGCTATGGTGTTCATACATCTTTGGCAAGACGGCGCCATAGCAAGCGTGGTGGGAACTGGAACAGTAAATGGAAGAGTTTATGATGATAACGGAAATCCAATTGCAGCCGAAGTATTCGTTTTTGGTACCAATCTTTCCGCGCAAGCAAATACAGATGGATATTTTTCCTTAAATAGTGTGCCCAATGGTGAGCGAACCATCATCATAGCCCATCGTATGGTGGGTCGTGAATTTAAAATAAACGTTGTTGCCGGTCAAATCGTCAATATGGGAGACTTGCGTTTTCAGTCAGAAGATTTTCAGAACGGCTGGAGCCAACTCATGGAGTGAGGTTAGCCCTGCCACGGCAAGCGATCCAGGTCGACATTGCCACCAGAGAGGATCACTCCAATTCGCAATCCGGAAAGATCTATCTTTCTTTCCCGCAGCAAACCAACGGGGGTTGCCGCCGATGGCTCAATCACAATCTTAAGACGTTCCCATATATATTTCATTTCCCTAATGATAGCCGCTTCACTCACCGTGACAATTTGTTCCACATGTTGGTGAATAATTGGAAATGTCAGGTCACCCAGCGAAGTGAGCAGCCCATCAGCAACAGTCTGCGGGTTGGTGGAGGGAATAATCCGTCCCGCTGCCAGTGAGCGGTAAGCATCATCTGCCATTTCTGGTTCAGCGCCAATCACCCGAATGGCTGGATTGATCCCTTTGGCAGCCAATGCTGTGCCGCTCAGCAATCCCCCCCCACCCACTGGCGCAATCACCACCTCCAGATCAGGAACATCCTGGAGCAATTCCATGGTGGCGGTTGCCTGGCCTGCAATCACGGCATAGTTATTGTAAGGATGCACCTCCACTGCACCATGCTCAGCAATTAATCTCGCCTGGGTGGCTTCCCTGGCAGCCAGCGTTGGCTCGCAGAAAGTGATCCTGCCCCCATAACCGGCCACCGCAGCTTTTTTTACCACCGGCGCGTTATCTGGCATAACGATGTAAGCCGGAATGCCACGGGTACGAGCTGCCAATGCCAGCGCCTGGGCATGGTTACCAGAAGAATGCGCCACAACTCCACGCCTGGCATCGCCCTCACTTAATGAAAAAACCGCATTGCATGCGCCACGAAATTTAAATGCCCCTACTTTTTGGAAATTTTCACATTTGAAAAAAACCTGTGCGCCTACCTCTTTATTTACACTGGCGCTGGTCAATACCGGTGTGCGGTGTGCATACTCGCGAATACGCTCGGCTGCAGTAGTGATGGTGGTTAGATCAGGAAGTGTCATCATAATGAAATTATAAACCAGACTGACCATAGAAATAATAATAAATCTGGCAAGCATAGCCATGGTTCAACTCCCAAGAAAGCATCCAATAGCCTGGTAGAGATGATTATCCAAACAGCATCCCCTCACTGGCGGTATAATCCAGCTTGTTGACAATCATATCCTTAAAAATAAATATCACGGAATACTATTCATGCATCTCTCTTACAAACCCCTCACTTTAGACTTAATCATACCCTTCCGTATCGCTCATGGCGTCAGCACGCAGCGGCATAATGTTCTGGTGCAAATCGAGGATGGTATTGGTGAAGCGGCAGCCGTACCACATTACCAGGAATCCCAAAACGGGATTATGGAATATCTGGCAGGTGTATCCGATCAACTCGGAGATGATCCTTTATTAATCGAAGACATACTGCAACGTTTACCTGCCGGAAGCCTGGCTGCACGTTGTGCGATCGATATTGCTCTTCACGACCTGCTAGGTAAACGGGCGGGCATGCCATTGTACCGTTTGCTGGGATTAAATCCGGCTTCCTGTCCTCCGACCTCCTATACCATCAGCATAGATGAACCACACATCATGGCGCAACGCGCCCGAGAATGTGGTTTTGACTACCTCAAGATAAAACTCGGCAGTGGGGATGATTTAGCCATGCTGCGGGCAGTGCGTTCAGCTACTTCAGCCCGCTTGCGCGTTGATGCCAACGCAGGTTGGACACGCCAGCAGGCTATGGATTTAATCCCGAAGATGGAAGAACTGGACCTGGAATTTGTTGAGCAACCGCTGGATGGCCGGGATGTTGAAGGCTTAAGGTGGTTGCGCTCTCAGTTGCAATCCCAAAAAGTCAAACTGCCGCTGTTCGCTGATGAGAGTGTTCGCACCGCTCGTGATGTTGCAAATTTACAGGGGGCGGTAGATGGGGTAGTGATCAAGTTGATGAAAGCCTGCGGCATTCGAGAAGCATTGCGCGCCATCCATACTGCCCGCTCCCTGGATATGCAAATCATGCTCTCCTGCATGGTCGAATCGTCCATCTCAGTCACTGCCGCTGCCCACCTGGCGCCGCTGGTAGATTACATCGACCTTGATTCGCCATTAATGCTAAGGAACGACCCCTACCAGGGAATCACTTACCATGGCAGCCGGGTGAGCCTACCAGAAGCTCCCGGGTTGGGTCTTACTTTACGCTAAATCTTGATCGGAAGCTCAAAAATGTTGACATCCATAGCCAGATATGCTATATTGCATTCGGTAATCGTTTCCACATTTCTCATAAAAAACTTTTGGCGCGGCATATCCTGCCCACTCCCAACTGGATAGATACCTTAAGGAGCCAACCATGAATACCGATAACTTCATAAGATTTCAAGAAACCATGAAAGCAAAGGGGTATCAGGCTGCCCTGCTTTCAAACCCGGCTACTCTCACCTGGCTGACCGGTTATGCCCCTCCCATTCAAACTGGTCCCAATCCATTCGAGGGGGGACCCGCATTGGGATGGTGGCAAGACCAACAACTCACCATAGTAGCATCCGATGCAGAAGCTGGTGCATTCCCTGGCAATGACCATCTTCAAATAATAGATTATGTATCCTATACCATTGACGAACCGATGGTAGCTGCGGAACGCCAGGCAGTTGCGCTGCAAACCACCTTAACCCCTGCACAAACCTTGAAGGGAAAAGTGGGCGTAGAATTAAATTTTTTACCCGCCAGGATGGCAACTATCTTTCACCAACTGGTACCAGGAGTTATCACCGAGCCACTGGATGGTGCATTCGATAAATTGCGAGCCATAAAATCCAAAGAAGAGATTGCAAAAATCCAGGCATCTTTAAAACTATGCGACCAGGCGCAACGCTTTGTGTCTAAACAGGCAAGAGCTGGCATGAGTGAAATTGAGTTGTGGGGTGCATTAAAAACAGACCTGGAAATCACTGTTGGTTCACGTTTGCCCATTTTAGCGGATCTGGTTGTGGGTTTACGCACCGCTGAGATTGGGGGGCTTCCTGGTGAGTCTATCCTACAAACCGGCGACCCGATTATCGCAGATATTGTCCCCCGGCTAAATGGTTATTGGGGAGATAATGCAGGAACTCATTTCGTTGGAGAACCATCTGCTGAATTACAAAAAATGTATACTATCGTACGAAATACCCTCCGTAAGGGCGTGGAAGCAATCAAACCAGGCGTACTGGCCGGCGATCTGGATACCATGCTGCGTGCAGAAATTGCATCACAGGGGTACCCGGTCTACCCGCACCATTCAGGACATGGTATAGGTGCAACCTTCCACGAAGAACCTCGCCTGGTTCCCGGCAATAACCTGCCACTGGCGCTGGGGATGATCGTAGCATTAGAACCAGGCATCTATTTGCCCGATGTGGGCGGTGTACGCCTGGAAGATGTAGTCCTGGTGACGGCAGATGGCTCAGAATTACTCACCACGCATTTGCTATAACACCTGGCTTCGCTAATACTTTCTAATCAACATAGGAAAAAAGGATAAAAAGGCAATGACAGAGCGTAAAAAAGTTGTTGTTACCGGCGCATCATCTGGCATCGGCAAAGCTACCGCCGAGCGCTTCGCCAATGAAGGCTGGGATGTCTGCATCACCGCCCGTAGGGAAAAAGAATTGCAAACCCTGGCAGCTCTCTTCCCAACAGGTGACCATTTGATCGTGCCTGGCGATTACAGCGACCCCAACACAGCCCAACAGATCCACCAGTCCATCGAGAAAAACTGGGGGAACCTTGACACATTGGCAAACATCGCCGGGGTGTACATGGCTGCTCATTCGATCGATTCACCTCTGGATGAATGGCGAAGACCTTTTGATACCATGATGAACGGTGCAGTCTACATGACCCGCATGGCAGTGCCCTGGATGAAAAACGGTGGACGGATCATTCACTGCACATCCATTCATGGAGAGCGAGCCGAGATTGGAGCAAGCGCCTATGCCTCAGCCAAAGCAGCCATAAACCAGTATTGCCGCGGGCTGGCGTTGGAACTGGCGCCGTGTGGAATTCTTGTCAACGCCCTGGCGCCTGGCTTTATTCGTACCCCCATGAGTGTGGTGGATGGTGTGAATGAACTGGATGGTGAATGGTTCTTGAAAAATTATGTGGAAGGGCACCATTTGCCGCTGAAACGCGCCGGGTTACCGGAAGAAGTAGCCGGAGTGGTTTACTTCCTGGCTGGGCCCGATTCAAGTTACCTCACCGGTCAGGTGATCACAGTGGATGGCGGTTTGACGATTACTTTCTAAAATGATCACCCATAGTACCCTGAATGGTCATCCGGTTATCTGGCTGGAAAATGAGTGGCTAAAGCTGGCAGTCTTGCCAGAAAAAGGTGCAGATATCCCACTGCTTTACCACCAACCCAGTGGTGTTCAAGTGCTGATGGAAACACCTAAGGGACTGCAACCTCCATCAAACCAACCACCGGTTGATTTCTTGGAGAATTATGAAGGTGGCTGGCAAGAGTTGTTTCCGAATGGGAATGACGCTTGTGTGGTGCATGGTGTGGAAATTCCTTTTCATGGAGAAACAGCTCTCCTTAAATGGGATGTGGATGTTATCAATGAAACCTCCTTACACTTGTGGTGCACCTGTCGCAATACCCCTTTCAAATTGGAGCGCTTTATCCATTTAAACCAATCAACATTGGAATTCGATGGCAAAGTGACCAACCTGAGCGACGAAACATGGCCCTTTTGTTGGGGTCAGCATGTCGTCCTGGGAGGGGATTTTCTGGAACAAGGTTGCCAACTCGAGATTCCCGCCAGCTTTATCGCCACACCCGCAGATTTATATGAGCCTGCCACCGCCCGCCTGGCGGAAAACCAGTGGGAATCCTGGCCCCTTGCTCGCGGACGCCAAGCCGGTAAGATGATTGATCTGCGGCATATACCCGCTGCCGACGCGCATTGCCATGACGACACCTACCTGACCGGATTTGAACAAGGCGCCTGGCGCGTCACCAACCCGCGACTGGGTCTACGGGTTGGTTTTGATTGGGACAAGGATGTCTTTCCCTGGGTGGTGTTATGGATGCCGTATGGCGGCGCAGACCTGCCACCGCTCACTGGTGTTTATGGAGTTGGCATAGAACCCTGGGTCTCGCGCTATCACCTGTCAAAAGCCGTTGAAGTGGGAGAAGCCAGGTGGCTGGCTGGTGGTGAATCCTTCCATACAAGCTGGCAGGTAAGGATTGATAAGGTCTAAACTCTTAACCTGCAGCTCGTGCAGCTCGTTTAACAGCCATTTTCTGGCAATGACTCGCCAGGCGCTCTAGTTCAATGACCTGCTCTCGGGTAAGCAGTTGCGGGTGATGCGTATCGAGCAGCTTGCGCGCCTGTTCATTAGCTCGCTGGCGCATATCCTTACCACTGTATAGCCGCTGCCATTCATCCCAACCCAGGCGGGTGGTGAGAGCCGGTTGCCACTGGTGTTTTCGATAATGATACAGGGTGTAATCTTGATTAAGAAAGTTGCCACCCACACCTACCTGGCGGATCTGCTCCACAGCCAGTGTTTCTGGTGATACTTCAAATCCCTGGCCAAGTCGGAAAGCGGCGGTTAAGATTTCATTATCGATCACTGCCAGGTCATAGCTGGAAGTGATCAATTGATCCAACATTCCCAATGCCAGGTGAATGAAATTCACCCCGGCCATCATCATTGGCGCCACCTGTAACATTCGTTCGTAGCCAGCCTGGGCGTCTGGTAAACAGGAATCTACCCCGCTGCCGCCTTCAAAAGGGATACCATAGGTATGCATCAACTGCGCAGTGGCGCAGTGCAGCAATACAGCTTCCGGCGAGGCAGCCACATAGGTTCCATGCCGCATGTTAAACCCTCCCGAAGCCACCCCTATGATGCAGCGGTGACCAGGATTCAGCAGTTGCATTAATACCAGCCCAACCAGTGCATTGGCTGTATGTTCAACCAATGCGCCTGCAATCGAGATGGGAGCTGTGGCGCCCATCATATTGGTTGGTTCCAACCATACCGGTATATTGTATTTGGCAAGTTCCATCATTTCCTGCACTCGTTCCGGTGTATGGTGTAATGGGGAATTGAAACATACCACAAAGCTGAAATGCGGATGGTTTCGCACCCGCTCGTTATCCCCCTGGAGGACAATCGCCATTTCGACCTGGTCATGGACACTACTACCCCCCTGTCCTTGAGAGTAATAGTGTTTACGTGTATGTTGCATGATTTTGTTGAACAGGAAACGATCAAAACCTGGTTGCGGAATATCTTGCGGGATCACCATGGCATGCATGATGTGTGCCTGGTCTAATGCATCGATTAAACGGGTGAAATCGATCAGATCCTGGGTAACGGCTGGGCGGCGATTTCCATCCAGATCCAGCACATACAAAGCCGAGGAACCAGCTATGGTGTACACGTCATCCAGGGTCACATGCAAATCAAATTCTGGCTCTGGCGCACATAGGGTAAATTCAGAAGGCGTCGATTCCAATGCCTGGTTTAAAATCTGTTCCGGAATCCTTACTTCCTGGCGCGAAAAATCCACCGGGCAACCACATGCTTCAAATACTTCCAGTGCTGGTTGCCATTCCACCCTCACCCCGACCTCATTGAGTACTTTGAGAACTGCCTGGTGAACCTGTGATATCTGTTCGGTTGACAATACCTTCAACCACTGACACTTGAGAGAGCGAACCGGCATCTTTGCCTCCATTGTAATGATCACCATTGCGGAAAACTTGACATGGCTATTGTTTTATGCTATCATAAATATGCTGTAAACGTTTACATAATACCATTAATTTTTCTGGCGTGTGATCCCAATTGCTACGTATTTCTACCTGATTCTGTTCGCGAGAGGAGGTGCAGCCAATCCAATCCCCGACCCTGGTTTCTCAAAGTATATACCTTTACAACAATTCCTGCTAACTAGAAACTATCATGGAGAGTGAAGAATGAATAAGTACTTTCAAATCATCTGCTTGCTGGTAGCGGTAGCCATGCTGGTATCCTGCACCACCCCGGCTACCCCACCCCCGGCAGTGGAACAACCTGCCGCGCAAAAACCAGCCGAAGCGCCTGCTGAAAAAGTAAAACTGGTCATCTGGTGGTGGGGCGAGCAAGAAGCTCCTGGTGCGCAGCAGTGGATGGATGAAACCATCGCCAAGTACCAGGAAATGAACCCCAATATTACCATCGAAGCGGTTTTACAATCCACCGATTCGCTGATCCCGGCGTTTAAGTCCGCTGCTGCTGCTAAGGAAGGTCCGGATATTCAATACTTCTGGGGTGGTGTATGGACCCTGGAAGATGCTTGGGAAGGCTCATTGGTGCCAATTGACGACCTGATTCCAGCCGACGAGCGAAATCACTACATTAATAACTTCGAACGCACCTGGAATGGCAAAATCTGGGGGGTGCCCTGGTATCTCTCCGGTAACCCCATGGTTTTCAACCCGGACCTGTTCACTCAGGCTGGTCTGGATCCTGCCAACCCACCCCAAACCTGGGATGCTCTAATTGACGCCTGCGGAAAACTCAATGGGATTAACGTTGTGCCGATTGCTGGCGGTTTGAAAGATGGTTGGTTTGGTGGCTGGATGTTCTCCATCCTGGCGCGCCAACCACATGACAGTGAAAAAGCCTTCATGGAAGCCTCCGTGGGCAATGCCAAGTTCACAGATCCAAAATTCGCAGAATGGTGGGAACGCCTGAACGAATTGAAGGAAGCTGGTTGTTGGAATAAAGACATCAACTCGTTGGATTACCAACAAGGACAGGACTTGTTCGTCCAGGGTAAAGCAGCCATGATCTTCGGGAATGACACCTTCCTGAAGGGCTGGGCTGATACCATTACCTGGGAAAAAATGGATGTTATGCGCGTTCCCAAATATGGCAATGGAAAACTGGCTGATACTTACATCGTGACTGCACAGGGTTTGGGAATCACCTCCTGGTCGAAGCACCCCAAAGAAGCCGCTGATTTCTTGATGTACATGCACACCACAGACCGTTTGAACGCCTGGTTTGAGTATACTGGCGTCTTCCCCGCAGACAATCGCCTGGATACCAGCTTGATCACCCAACCCATCCTGAAAAAGATCTTTGAATGGGATACCACTGCCGCTGGTCCCAACCTGGAAAACTTCATCCCCAGCATGTTGGATGAACAATCTAACTTTGCTGGTACCCAGTTGCTCTTCTCTGGTGACAACACACCTGCAGAACTCGCCCAACTGGCTGAGGAGATCATAACCAAGTGGCGTGAACAAAACCCGGATGCAGTAAAGAATTTTGAATCCTGGTTAAAGTAAATTGAGACCGAACATTGCTTTGAAGAGGGGAGGTTCATCCTCCCCTCTTTTCCCTGTAAAACGCATTAATATTTGGCACAAGCTGGAACCCTGGTTGTTTTTATTACCAATGCTGGTGACTATTGTGTTTGTGTTTGGATACCCGGTGGTGAGACTGGTTATGTTAAGCTTCCAACGCCGGGTGGCTGGTGTGGATACTTTTTCGGGTTTTAGTAATTATCTATTTTTATTTAAAGATCAGGTCTTTATCACCGCCGCACAAAATAACTTAAAACTGTTAATTACCGTCCCGATTATGGTGGTAGTTTCTTTGATCCTGGCAATTTTTTTATTCGAGCGCATCCGTGGTTGGCAATTCTACCGTACCACATTGTTCCTTCCCTATCTTCTCCCTATCACGGTAGTGGGGCTAATTTTCTCCTACATCTTCCAGCTTTCGGGTGTATTGAACGAATTCTTGACAGTGGTTGGATTAGAAAACCTGGCATTGGACTGGTTGGGTAGTACCCGGCTGGCATTACCCACCTTAATGTTCGTCATCATATGGAAAGAAGTAGGCTTTGGCATCGTGCTGTTCCTGGCGAGATTAATGTCAGTGGAAGAGGAACTTTTCGACGCAGCCAAGATCGATGGCGCCAATTGGTGGCAATTACAATGGTATATCACCGTACCGCAGTTAGCCACAGTGATTGAATTCTTCTCAGTGGTCTCGGTAATCACCATGTTATCCTGGGTCTTCAATTATGTATATGTGATGACCGGTGGTGGTCCCGGCAACTCAACCATGGTCACTGAACTTTTTGTCTACCTGACGGGCTTTCGTTACAACCAGATGAACATTGCCTCGGCAGTATCGGTGTTGCTTCTGTTGGTCACGGGCATCTTCATTTTCCTTGAACTTCGCTTGCGCCAGCAAAGCGAAGCTATGGAGTTTTAAGATGAGCAATAAAGATCGATTCAACCAATTGCTCGCCACAATCATTCGCCAGGTATCGGTGCTTTTGGCAACCTTCCTTTCGCTTTTCCCTATTTATTTCATGAGTGCATCGGCATTCAAGACCAAGAGCGAATACATTCTCAATAAATGGGGATTACCCACATCATTTTTCCTGGATAATTTTAACACCGCCCTGGCTGGAGAAAAATTTTTCTTACGCTTTGCCAACAGCGCCATACTGACAGTTGGCGCTGTTGGTGTATCGCTACTCATTGCCTGCCTGGCAGCTTTTGCATTTGCCCGCATGCGTTTTCCTGGCAAGCAAACACTTTTCAATATCGTTCTTTCCCTGATGGTCATCCCACCAGTTGTCATGGTGGTGCCATTGTTTGTCTCCATGGTTCGCTGGGGATTGGTAAACACCTACCAGGGAACCATCATCATCTACGTGGGATTGCTGCTGCCTTTCTCGGTTTACCTGATGACCAATTTTTTCCGCACCATCCCCGGCGAAATCATCGAGGCAGCGCGCATGGATGGTTGCTCCAACCTGGGTGTTTTCTGGCGTATTATGATGCCGTTATCTGCTCCAGCCGTGATTACGCTGATAGTGGTCAACGCGCTGTGGGTCTGGAATGAATTGCTGATCGCTTTGATCTTCTTGCAAAAAGATGAAATGAAAACCCTCATGGTGGGTATAGCCGCGCTACGTTCACGCAATTATGTGGATATTCCAGCCACAATGGCGGGATTATTGATTGCTACAATCCCCATCATCATCCTCTATATGTTTGGTCAGCGATATTTCATCCGCGGTCTTACGGGGGGCGCGGTCAAGTAAACCTGGCTTTTGTCACAATTTTCTCGGGAGATCCAAGATGTCTATGTACCAGGCTGCGCTTACAGCCATGAACCGTAAAATGCCTGAGCGCATTCCCTTCATTACTCGCCTGGAGACCTGGCACAAGTCTCACCGTCGTACCCACTCTTTGCCGCAGGAATACCAACAACTCACACTGGAAGAATTGCACACCCAACTAGGCATTGGGCAATTGAAGTTTATGGCGCCTTATGCCTTCCATTTACGTCATGTCGAAGTGATTGCCACCCGAGAGCATGAAAAAATCTTCCACCAGTATGAGCCTGTCATTGAAAACTTCCCAGGCATGTGGGATTTTATTGCCAATGATAAACCAGGTATTACCCATACCGAGATCATTACGCCGGTGGGTAACCTACACCTGGAACATCAACTCCTTGAGGAGAATGTACTCACCGGCACCGAACCATATCTAAAAGAACACCTGATCAAAGAAGAAGTTGATTACCGCACGGTGGAGTACATCCTGCAACATGCCGAATTTGTCCCTCGCTTTGAGCAAGTGTATCGAGAACAAGAACGGCTTGGCAATAACGCGTTTGTTGTCCCATTACTCCACCGCATTCCATTTCAGCAAGTTCTGTTGGAATACCTGGGGGAAACCAGTTGCTTTTTCGCTTTGTACGATGCCACTCACCAGGTTGAACGCCTGCTCAACATATTGGACGAGCAACTCAAAGAGAGTTTAAACCAATTGAGCCAGTTTCAGTCACCTTACGTAGAATTCCCCGATAACCTGCATGGGATGATGACCAATCCCCGGCTATTTCGAAAGTATTGCCTGCCGGCATACCAACAGTACACCTCCACATTACACACGCAGGGGAAAAAAGTAGGCTCACACACCGATGGAGACGTACAACCGCTGCTTGGTTTATTGGTGGAATCCGGGCTGGATGTATGCGAGTCCGTCTCCCCCGCACCGCTAACACCTGCCACGTTGGAAGAAATATGGAATGCCTGGCGTGGTGGTCCACTGATTTGGGGTGCCATCCCTACCCCCATCCTGGAGCAACGCACGACGGATGATGAGTTTAACACGTACCTGGATCGTCTTTTCCAGCTTACCCAAGAAGGTCCGGTCATCCTGGGGCTGGTGGATCTGTTTATGCGACACAATTCCATCGAAAGAGTAAAACAAATTGCTGGCAGGGTATAATACAGGCTCACTTCCGAGGTTTAGTAATGAATGACACTCGCCGACCGAACATCAAAGACGTTGCTGCACTGGCGGGTACTTCCGTAGCCACCGCCTCACGCGTCTTAAACCAAACTGGTTATACCGCCAGGGAAACTCGGTCGCGCGTATTAAAAGCCGCAGAAGCCATCAAGTACCAACCCAACCTGCGCGCCAAAGGATTGCGCCGCGGCTCTACACGCACCATTGGTATCTTGATACCCAACCTGGAAAATGCACACTACGTTGCCCTGGCGGATGTCATCAGCCAGTTACTCGCCGAAAGCGGTTATCAGTTGCTGCTCTCATCCACGCGCGATGACCCAACGCTTGAATGGAACGCTGTACGCTCGATGGTCGGCCATGATGTGGATGGGTTAATCTGGGTGCCCACCGAGTGCTCACCGGAAATCCTGGATTACGTACATAGCCAGAAAGTACCAGCCATCTCGTTGGTGCGTCGCTTCAAAGAAGGCGCCATTGATACAGTTGTTTTTGAGGACTTTCAAGGCAGTAAGGCTGCCACACAACACCTGATTCAACTGGGACACCAGCGCATCGGCTTCATCGCCGGAGATATTCATTACAGCAGCAATCACGACCGCTGGCAGGGATACCAGGCCGCCTTGCGTGAAGCCGGGCTGCCGGTTGATCCGGCTTTGGTCAAGCTGGGTCCAGTACGTTCATCCTGGGGTTCCGTCGCTACCAATGAATTGCTGCCGCTATTCCCGACTGCATTATTTGTCGCCAGCAATGCCATCATGGCTGGTGTAATCAAAACCCTCCACCAACATAAGATTGAAATACCCAACCAACTTTCGCTGATCGGCTTCGATGATCTGGATTGGTTCTCCTACTCATCGCCACCCATTTCTGCGGTAGCCATTAACGCCGAACGCAGTGCGGAAGCTGCTGTGGATTTATTGATGCGCCGGCTTCAAGAGCCATACAACGACCAACGCCAGCCGGTAATCCTCCAGCTCAGCTTTGAACTGGTCATTCGCGAATCGACTGCTCCTCTGAAATAAACAAAAGTAATTGGCTACTTATCACCCGGGGGTAGATCACAAAAGTTTCCTGCTTGCAATTCACCATATTTTTGTGTATTCTTTAAGTAGTTTCGTCAATATAAAAAAAAGCAATAACCAACAGGAGGAAGCATGGCTACCAAACGTGTTTTGTTCTCTTTGGTGTTGGCTTTGGGGGGGCTGGCATTTTTATTCATCCTGATACAACCAGCAGCTTCCCATCCCGGTTTCTCTCCTGCACCCGCTCCCGACGCGCCTGCCGCTGCCACGGCCGTGATCTCATGGGAATACGACCAGCTCAAGCCGGGTGTTGCTTATGGCAACCAGGCAGGCAAATACCTTGTGGTTTGGGAGGATCATCACTGGGGTTACGGGCAAGATTGGGATATCTATGCGCGCTACATCTATAGCAATGGAACACCCACCAGCAGCGCCTTTGCGCTCTCCTGGCTTGGCGAGAACGATCGCTTTGCTCCGCAAGTAGCCTATAACAGCCAGCAGCATGAATTCCTGGTGGTCTGGGAGGTGAAATACACCTCCGGCAATGCGGATCACGATATCCACGCCCGCCGTGTCTCACCCAGCGGCAGCCTGTACGAGGAGGTAGTGATCCACAATCCGGCTTCACTGCAGGCAAATCCTGCCCTGGCATACGATTCGGAGAATAATCGCTACCTGGTGGTTTGGGAGGAGGACGGAGGCGATATCTACGGAAAGGTCATCGACAGCAGCGGCGGTGGCATCAGTGAAGTGCTGGTTTTAGCGAGTGGTGCGGACAGCCAGCTAGCGCCTGCAGTTGCTTTCAGCCCGCACGACGAGATGTACCTGGTAGTATGGCAGCATCGTACCTACGCCACCGAAAATACCGACCTGCGCGCCCGTTGGGTATCAACAGATGGATCTTTTCCCAGCCGTGATTTTGTGATCTCCAATGCTTCCTATGATCAACTCCATCCGCGGCTGGTGTATAACCCACATACCAACCAATACCTGATCGTGTGGCAAGACCATCGAGATGGAGCAGGAGGATATGCCGACATCTATGGGCAGTTTGTTAACTGGGAAAGCGGGTTGGTCGGCAGCGCCTTTACCATTAGCCCGGCGGAAAACAAACACCAGATCCAACCTGATGTGGCATGTGATGCCTTTACAGGTGAATACATGGTCACCTGGGAATATGTATATGATCAGGCTAATGATGACTATGACATTCACCGGAGACGGGTGAGCATGAACGGTGAATTACCAGAAACACGGCAGATCGTTACTCAATCAGGTGTGCGTGAAGCCCGACCAGCCATCGCCAGCAATGACTATCTCTCCTTCCTAGTCACCTGGGAGGATTCCCGTAACACAGCCATGCTGGTGGACATCTATAGCGACATTGCTAATCTACACCTGCTTTCCGGCAAGGTATTTGCCGGCAATACTGGAGACGAAAGCAGCCCATTGGCAGACGTGAACGTATCGCTATACGCATCCAACAACCTTGAACAACTGGGCAACCTGGTGGGCAGCGCCAACACCAATACCGAGGGCTGGTATGGCATCCTGGCGCCACTTGGATACGAATATTACAACCTGGTTGCCAGTGATCTTCCCTGGTACACCTCGATGGGCGCCAGCAGCATGGGCGGTGTGGTGGTCAATGCAAACCATATTCGCTATACCGGTCCATTGGAAGGTAAAACGCATAGCGGTAATAAATATTGGGATATGCTCTCCGATTTGGAAATGCTGCAATTGACACTGGATCCGGCAGTTTCCACACCAGATCAACCGGTGGTCTTCTTTGCCACCCTGCGCAACAATGGACCCGGCACGTACACCAACATTCCATTATATTTTACCCAAGGTGAGACACCCTTTGGCATGGTGGAATTAGGGTCACTGGCTGCTGGTGAAACCATTATGATCACCTATACCCACACCTTCACCGAAACCGATTTTTATCAGCTTTCAGCAATCGTCAATCTTTTTGGCGAACTGGTGGAACGCAACTATGGCAACAACAAGGCAAGTGCTGATTTGAATGTGGTTTTTGAAGCTGGTCCTGGTTGGTCTAAACCGGACCTGGCTTTAGCTGACCTGAGTTTTTCACCCAGGCGACCCGCGCCTGGATCACCGCTGCAAGTGAGCGCCAGGCTGAGCAACGCCAGCCGCATGGATGTAATCACCGTCACGGTGGGGTTGCTGGTGAATGGATTGATGAGCACCTCCCAGGTCATCGAAGACCTGCCCGCTGGGGTGGAGAAGCAGGTGATTTTCAACCTGACCACCCCGGCATCTGGTCGCCATAGCATGACGATGTTGATCGATCCGGACATGAAACTGGAAGAAAAATCAAGAGCCAACAACCAGGCAATGGATTGGTTGCGCGTCTCCGGTTCACCATCGCCGTTGCCAGACTTGGAAGTAGCAAAGCTAAATTTTGGTGGAATACCTGCCAGCGCTGGAGATAGCCTGGTGATCACTCCCACGGTATGCAATGAAGGGTACGCTGCCGCCATCAATCTACCTATGGCGGTACTGGTGGATGGGCGAGAGATTTCCCGCCAGGTAATTGCCAACCTGCAACCAGACACCTGCGCCGATATCCCCGTGGAATGGAGAAATATCAGCGAGGGCGAGCATATGTTCACTGTAATTGCAGATATAGACGATATCCTGCCGGATGATAGCATTTTTGGACAGGTAACATTCGGCGTGGTGGTGCCAGGCGCACAATACCTGGCACCGCCAGCCATTACCCCACTACATTGGGAAGCCATTGGTCCCATTACAATCGATAATAACGCTTATGTTGGGCGTATCGATAGTATCGATATTTCAACACAAAGCAGCAATCGCATTGTGGTGGGCGCGCCTGCCGGCGGTGTGTGGTTGAGTGACTACGCCGGAACGGATTGGAAGGTAATCGCTGACCGCTTGAAATCACCTGGTTTTCCGGTGGTGCTGTTTGACCCCACCGATGACAACATCATCTATGCAGCCTCAGGCTCCTCCCTGTGGGGTGGCGGCAGTGGGCTGTATAAATCGAAGGATGGCGGCGCTACCTGGACATTGTTCGCCGATACCTGGATCGGTAATGGCTACGGAGGGTTAATCTTACGGTATACATCGCCTTCTTTATTAACCATCCTGGCTGGTACAGACACCGGCGTATGGGTATGGCAAGGGTCGAAAACCATCACCCAAACCCAGCAGGCGCAGTGGACGCTCGCCTGGTCCAACACCACCCCGGGCAAAGGCTCTAAGGTGATGGATATGCTGGTGACCAGTGAAGCCACGCCGCGCTTGTATATAGCTGTGGCAGAAGACACCGTCTATCGCGTGAATGCCAATACTCCTACTGCTGCCTGGACACGGCTCAACGAAGGTTTTCCCACAGATGTGAGAACCATCAAGCTGGGCAATTCTCCCGCCAGCGCTGATTTAATCTATGCTGCGGTCGAGCCGCCGGGCAAGTGTAATCCCAATGATGACCGCTCCGCGCTGCTGGAACTCTATACCCGGCGTACCTCTGAAAGCACCTGGACAAATGTAAGTCGTCCTACGGATGAATCACACCTGTGTGGCAATACCTACAATGCCTATATCAAAGTGCATCCTACCAATGCCAATATTGTCTATATCGGAGGCGTCAAGGGTTGGCGATCCAACGATGGCGGAGCCACCTTCCCCTATACCATTCCCTTTGTCCACGATGATTACAAAGCCATGACCTTTGACCCGGCAAACAGCTCAATTGCCTGGTTTGTCACCGATGGTGGCGCCTATCGCTGCGATACCAATACAGGAAACATGAATTGCAGCGGGCGCAACTACAACCTGGCGGTCACCATGTTTTACGATTTTGCTCTCACCCACAACAACCCAAACCGCATACTGGGAGGCACGCAGGATAACGGCAACATCCTCACCACCGGCGGGCTTGCCTGGCAGAAGCTTTCCTTCGGGGGAGATGGCAAGTATTGCGCCTTCGATCCAACCAATGCCAACATAATGGTGGCACAGTATCAATATGCCGATAGCACCGCTCGTTCCACCGATGGCGGCTTAAAATTCAATCTCATTAACAGCGGGCTTCCCAAAGCCAAAGACTACAGCGGCGATTCCTTCCTAAAAATGCATCCCACCAATGGGAACATCATGTTGGTCACCGCAATAAAAGTGTACCGCTCGACCAATGCTGGCGGGCAGTGGGTGGATATTGGTCCCACAACCCTGGCATCCGGTGAGCAGGTGCGGCGGGTGGACATCGACGCGGTGAACAACCGTTACTACACCGGCACCACCTCCGGCAGGGTCTTTGCCACGCGCGGCGATA
>Ga0194113_10004355_pt1 | contig 18572 bp, 10 predicted proteins | sample TA2MahC200mmetaG_FD_146193 | JGI IMG/M metagenome (GOLD analysis project Ga0194113, IMG submission 146193) | Freshwater microbial communities from Lake Tanganyika, Tanzania - TA2015017 Mahale Deep Cast 200m | ecosystem: Environmental > Aquatic > Freshwater > Lake | place: Tanzania: Lake... | reverse complement strand
CGCGCCATCTCAAGGGCGCGACGTGAGTTCCGTCCAACACCGGCCGAACAAAACCGCATGCGTTCGACAACGCGTGGCATCGGTCGCGTCGGCGTGTCACTGACCGGCCGAGGGGCCCGGTGTCTCTTTGAGCCAGCGGGTGAGGAACCGCAGGCCGCTGTCGACGTGGGTCTCGTGACCGCCGTCACGCAGGTCCATCTCGATGCGGTCCTCGACGCCCAGTCGGCGATGCCGAAGTTGCGTTCCGGAAAGCTGCCGATGCCGTGTTGCACGATCACCAAGGGCACGCGGTTGTCGGGGGATGCCTGCGGCGGAGCGGCCAGGATGCCTTCGGCCGTCAGCTGCCCCATGGGCACCGTCAGCCACTGGGCCTGGAGATCGGACAAAGGTGCGTGAGGCTGCCGCTGCGCTTCGCCCGTCACCACTAACGTTGGCGGCTTGATCACGGTCCGCCATGCTTCTCGATTCCGTTCGATACTCTTTTCGTACGCCTCGATACTGGAATAGTCGCGGTTCCATGCCTTGGCCGCCCGGTCCGGATATTGTGCGACCAGGTAGTCGCGCAGCCAGGCCTCCAGCTGTGCCGCGTACTCGTCATTGCGTTTCGATTCCAGTTTCTGGAACGCGTCGTCCGGCGAGGCGGCGGCAGGTTCACCTGCCGAAGCAGGCAGCACACCCATCGTCATCGTGACGACCAGTAAGGACACCGACAAGCGAATTTGTGACATGGCAGCGACTCCTCGCGCAAACAGCGGCAGCACACAGATCAAGGTCCACGACCCGACAGTCGAAATCCGTTGTGCGCAACAAATCCAAATCACCATCATCCAGAACGTCAGAACGACCCGCCCCGCGCAGTCGGCCATCATAGCCTCCGCGAAGGCTGGGAAACAAGCACGTCCCGACCGCCGGGCAAGTGCACGATGTCGGTGCACTTGGGGGCACAAGCTGGTGCGTTTGAGCCAGTCTTTGCGCGACGACGGTCCTGTTCGGCGAGCGTCTTTACGCCGCGATTCTGCTGCACCGCACCAAGTCTGGACAGCGGCTCCGCGAACTGGGACCATGTACGATCAGGTGACGAGCGAGGCGGCGCTATGGGACGGCGACGGTCGTCACGCTGCTGGTCGCCGACCGGGTTACACATCCGTTTGCTGTTGCGTTTCCGCGCGGCCTGACAAGGGTCGGTGATGTAGCACTTGCGGCGATGCCACCTGGTTTCGAAGCGGCCCTCACGCAGCCGATGGCGGACGAAGAGGTCTGGAAGGCCCTGCAGAAGATCGTGGCCGACGTCCTCGGCGTACGACTAGAGCAGGTCACGCCATCAGCGCGCTTCGTGGAAGATCTGGGTGCGGGCTGACGTCGAGTACGATGCGGAACACGGAATGCGAAAACCAGACATGTGATAAGGTGACATTCATGAATACGACGTTCCGCAAGGTCATGTTCTGCTGGTTGGCGGCGATGAGTGGGCTTGCGGCGATTGCGCGTGCGCAGTTGAGCCCGCCGGAGATGACTGCCGATGAAGAGGCGGGGCGGCTGCGCGTCGTCCACGTCGGCTTGACCGCTCCGGACGTGCTCGCCGTCGTCATGCGCGCGGGTCGCATCGAGCACGGCAGTCAGCAACCCTATGAGAAACGGGAAGGTGATGTGATTCGCCGCGAAGGTCACCAGCGATGGTTGTATCGCGACGGGCGCTGGGTCGGATCGCTCGTCGGCAAGGATGAGAAGGTCACCATGCGGGCCGACCGGTACGTCGGTGATCGGTTGGACGCCGAATGGGCATCCCGGCCAGCGTCATTTCAACTTGGGTCGTCGGACGACCCTCGCTGCAAGCCCTTCGTGCAGCCGAAATCGGTCTGGCGGAAGACAAAGCCCTGCGACATCGGTCGCGTCGGGCCCCGGCACCCCTGGGAGTTCGACTGCCCGACCGAGAGCGTCATCTATCTGGAGTTTCCATTCGCATTGGGCGAGGGCCGGCCCTATGAACTGCGGTTCCCAGACTGTTCCCTCCCGCCGGCGGCAGTGACCGTAGATGCTGTCCGCTCGCGCAGTGAGGCTGTGCACGTCTCGCACATCGGCTTTCACCCAGCAGATCCCGTGAAGGTCGCGTTCTTGTCGTGCTGGCGCGGCAATGGTGGCCCGCAGCGCTATCCGGAAGGTCTGGCATTTTCCGTCGTGCGTACGACGGACAGCAAGGCGATTGCGAAGGGCCGCACGCGATTGGCGAAGTCCGCCGCGGACAAGACGGAGGATGCTTACGGGCGGAACTACAACGGGACCGATGTCTTCGAGATGGATTTCTCTGAGGTCAGAGAACCCGGCCAGTACGTGGTGGCCGTCGAGGGCGTGGGCTGTTCCTATCCGTTTCCGATTGCCGAGCGCGTGTGGCGGGATGCGTTCACCATATCCGCCAGAGGGTTCTATCACCAGCGCAGCGGTATCGCACTCGGCCCGCCGCACACACCGCTCACGCGACCGCGTCCCTTTCATCCTGACGATGGCATGGTGGTACATGCCTCGACTTGCCCGCTGTTGAACAGCGGCAACGGCCTCAACTACCAGGGCACGGACAAGGACAATTTCGGCAACCTGGTGGCCGGCCGCACCGACGTGGTCGTGCCGGACGCGTGGGGCGGCTACATGGACGCCGGAGACTGGGACCGCCGCATCCAGCACCTGGTCGTGTCCCGCTATCTTCTCGAACTCGCCGAGCTGTTTCCCGACACGTTCGGCAGCGTGAACCTGAATATTCCCGAGTCCGGCAGTGGCTTGCCCGATATCGTGTCGGAAGCCCTGTTCAATCTCGATTGTTACCGGCGGATGCAGGGGGCGGACGGCGGCATTCGTGGCGGGATCGAATCGTCCGAGCATCCGCGGGAGGGCGAGGGATCCTGGCAAGAGTCGCTGGACGTGTTCGCCTACGCGCCCGACGTTTGGTCGAGCCACTGGTATGCCGGGGTCGCGGCGCGGGCCGCCTTCGTGCTCCGCGAACTCCGATCCGAGTTGAGTCCGGTCTACCGCGACAGCGCGCTGCGCGCGATGGAGTACGCGGAACGACATTGGGCGGAACTCGGCGAACCCAAGCCCACGGGCGAAGGCGTAATCGACCAGCGCAACATGGCCGCCGCCGAACTCTATCGCCTCACGAGTGACGAACGTTGGCACCGCTTGTTCGTGGCGACCACCGTCTTCCGGGATCCGAAAGCTATGCTCTTCGAATGGCCCAAGCACAACCAGCGTGACAACGCGTGGGCCTACGCGCGCACTCCGCACGCAAGCAGCGACGCCGCCCTGCAGGCCAATTGCCGCCAGGCGATCCTGGCCGAGGCCGACGCGCGCGCCGCCGTCTGCCAGCGCACCGGGTTTCGTTGGACGAAGTACGAGTGGCAACCGCCGGCCTACGGCGCCTTCACGCGTCCGGACGGCCTCAGCCTGGCCCGCGCTCACGCGCTGACCGGCGATGCGAAGTACCTGCGAGCACTGCTCCTCGCCTGCCAACACGGCCTGGGCGCCAACCCGTTGAATCTCTGCTATACGACGGGCGTCGGCCACGCGTCTCCCCGGCACCCGCTGCACATCGACTCCGCCGTCACGCATCAGTTGCCGCCGCCCGGCCTGACGGTGTTCGGCCCCATCGGTTACGAACAGGGAAAAGACGAGTGGGGGCAGAAGCTGGTCAACCCGCACCTGTTTCCCGCGTTCGAGCAGTGGCCGACCCTGGAAGCATACTGGGACATCTTCTGGTATCCGCCGATGAGCGAGTTCACGGTCCAGAGTCCGATGGCCGAGACGGCGTATGTCTGGGGCTATCTGGCGGCCGCTCCACGTACCTCGCGAAATACACAGGTTCCGAAGCGGTGACCGTGTGATTGGCACTGCGAGTTCCGAGACGGCAGCTTCCTGGATCGCCTCTGGTTCGTGGGTTTTCTGTCGAAGCGTTTGACGAGCCACATCCAGCAACGCACTGGCTCCGCTCGCCGTTCGGATCTTCGCCGATGGTGGGACGCACTCGGCTCGCTCAGCCAGTGGCACCGGACGAGCCACATCCAGCAACGCACTGGCTCCGCTCGCCGTTCGGATCTTCGCCGATGGTGGGACGCACTCGGCTCGCTCAGGATAGTGGCATCCGGCGATTCAATCCAGCGCGTCGAGGAGTTCCCGTCGCACCTGGCGGAACGTCGCGGCGTCACGAACGTAGTCGGTGAACGACGCGACCACGCGTTCGGCCAACGCCGCGGCTTTCGCGGGGTCTCGTTCGGCCAACACGCTCAGCAGCTCGCAGTCCTCCACGCCGTCGCGCATGGCTTCGTGCCGAATCGAGTCGAGCAGCTGTCGATCGCCCGGGTAGACGATCCACGCGTCGCCGGGCGGTAGGAACGTCGAGCCGCCGTGCGGTGGCTCCAGCACCGTGAACGAGTCTCCGCCGCGCCACTGGTTGAAGCCCCAGTGCAGGTATCCCGTGAAACCCCAACGGAAGTTGATCCAGTGCAGCACGCGGGTCTTGATCAACGGATAGTCCACGAACCGGTTAGGATAGGCACCGTTGGGGAACAAGCAGGTGTAGATCCACACTTCTCTGCCGTTGGCCAGCCGCCGCAGCATGCGATCGAGTGATCGATCGAAGCGTCCGAGCTGAGGCACCCACACGTCGCAGTGTTTCTCGAAGAACTCGAAATCGTCCTTGACGTCCAGCGCCTCCATGATGGCGAACTCCGGAGCAAACTCGCGGATATAGCCGGCGATGACGGCGTACGGCTGCAACTGGTGGCCGTGAGGTTCGTCCGTGATGTGAATCCGGAAGCGGTTCAGCCAATCCTTCGCTTTCAGATGGTCGCGCAGCGCAGTCAGGAAGACGCGGTATCCATCGCGTGCCGCAGAATCGCCGACTTCGATGATTGCCTGTTGGGGTTTACCGTCCACGACGTGCCAGATGCGGGCTTTGACGTGCCCGTCGTAACCTTGCCGCCAGGCAATCGGTTGGCCCTCGATATACGTCTTCCGCTCTCCGCCGCGAGGTTTCGAGAATGCCTCGACCCAGGCGTCGAAGAGCGTGAAGTCGAAACCCAACTGCCCGTTGTCCAGAACCACGGGTTTGATGAACGGAGGGCCGAGCGGCGTCCAGAACATGTTCTGGCGATGCGCCCACATGCTGTCGAACAGCTGATTGGCACAAGCCCACCAATCCTCGCTCCCTGCTGGCGCGTCGCCGTATTTCATCTCTTTGGGACGCACCGAGAACCAGTTCGTCAGCAGCAGCCGGCCTTCAAACGGGACGGCGGCCTGATGGACTTTCAGCACCAGCGGCATCTCCAACGCCGCGTCCCCGGCTTTCACTTCAACCCGGCTGTGATACTCGCCCGGTGCCGCATTCGCGGGCACGGTCACGTCCAACCAAAAACACTCCGTGCGGTTGGCCGGCAGATCTCGCGCGTCGCCGGGGAACAAGGGATCCGGTAACTCCACGGGCGGCTCGGCGACGCGTTCCTGTTTCGGCGTATGGTGGGTTCCGCGCACGATCGGCACGCGACCCACCATGCGGACGCGGATTTCCAGGCCGGAACCGAACGGCGGGGCATGGAGCCGCACCTGGCACGCTTCAGGACTGCGCACGGCTATCTGAATCGCCTCGCACTCGCCCCGCGCGGCATGCAGCTCGCCGGCCGTACTTGAGGCGGGCATCGACTCGTCGACCAGCACCTGTCGGAGCGAGTCGACCCACCACGCCTGCACGCGCGCGGCGGGCTCGCCAGCCGGCAACGCGGAACCCGCACACAATAGGACGCATTCCGTCAGCACGAATCGCATCATGAAAGCACTCCCTTCCCTTCGACCAATCGTCGATCGTCTCGTCGAACCTGCGGAAACACGACGGTGCCAGTATCTCGCGCCGCGCCGGCACCGTCAACGTTTCAGGTTGCACACGGTCCGGACGGAGACGCGAATGCAGCCGAGAGTCAAGTGCACTCGGAGACCGAATCTGGTACATTCGAGATGCCTTCCAACAACGTGTGCGATTTGAATTATCGGACCATTGATCGGGTGAATTGATGCGGTTCTTCAAACCGCACGACTGACGTGTACTTTGCGGCAAGTGTTTTGCCTCCGGTCGGTTGCCAGTCGTGGTGGGTGATGCACACTGTCCCCATTGCGGCCAATGGGTCTGGACGGTGAAACCGTTTCCCGGGCCGCTTGGCCGGTCGAGGCCGATCACACCCGACTATCGCCTTCCCATCCGAGCGAGTCATCTTCCGATAACGAGGAGAGGCCGTTGGCTGGCGAGACTATGCGTGCGTCTCTTTCCGAATCGCGTCGGTCGCTTGCTGGCTCGCAGGGAAGAGCGGGCAACTGTCCATATCGACGGCCTTTTCACGCGACTCCAAACCTGTCGGAGTCGGCGGGAATACGAGGCGGTGCTGGGGAAGCCAGCGTACATTATCTCGGGAAAAGGATTCGGCAAGCTCGGGCGAGACGGAAACGTACGCGACGAACCAGACCTCATCGAGCACTACGAATGCGGCGACTGTTGCATCGAGTTGTCGTTCAAGGACGACAGGATTCGCGAGAAATGCGGAACCTTGAGACTCACGCAGCTGTACGTCGCGTTTCACCGTTGAAAGGCCAGTTTGTGAGTGAACAAGGAGACGGACCATGTTCGTTCGATCGTCAGCGTGCGTGCTATTTCTGATGGTCCTGGCACGGCCGATTCCGCAGGTTGTTGCCCAACAAGAGGAGATCGACTGGACTAAGGCTAAACTGCTGCATCAGAGATTCGTCCGGGGAGAGAAGCTCACCGAAGAGGAGCAGGCATACCACGACCAAGCCGCCCAGGCGCTTCGGGTCAAAGCCGGGGCAAAACGCCCAACATTCCAGCCGAGCCAGCCTCCGGGCGGTTTGAAGCCGCTGAGCGACATGACTGCCGGTGACCGTTACAAGGAGCAAGACGGCGGACTTTACGGTGGCGGCAGCAACGAACCGCCGGACAAACACCTCCAGGCAGCACTGCAACAGGCTAAGGCCATTCAGCCGCTCGACGCCAAGGGACAACCCGCTGAGGCAGGCAAGATCGGCTTCCTCTCCATCGGCATGTCGAACACGACTCAAGAGTTCTCGATGTTCGTGCTGCTGGCGAACGCCGACTCCGCCAAGTCGCCGAACGTGGTGATCGTGGACGGGGCACAGGGCGGCATGGATGCGCGCGCCTGGGCGGATCCTGGCAGCGTGAACCGACCGGGAGCCAGGACCCCGTGGGATGTGCTGGACGAACGACTTCAGCGGATGCAAGTGGCGGACGAGCAGGTTCAGGTGGCCTGGGTCAAGCAGGCTCGAATGGCACCGGGAACGATCGGCGAGTTTCCACGGCACGCCGAGGAGATGAAGGGTCACATGGTCACGATCCTCAACAGCCTAAAGGAACGATTTCCCAACCTGCGCATCGCCTATCTGTCCAGTCGGATCTACGGAGGGTACGCCACGACAGCGCTGAATCCCGAGCCGTACGCCTACGAGTCGGCCTTCGTTGTCCGCTGGCTGATCCAGGACCAGATCAACGGTGATTCCAGGTTGAACTTCGATCCGGCAAAGGGCGCGGTGACGTCGCCGCTCCTCTTGTGGGGGCTGTACTTGTGGGCCGACGGCAAAAACGGTCGGAAGTCCGATGATCTCGTCTGGACGCCGGACGACTTCCGTCCCGATGGGACCCACCCGAGTGACAGCGGGCGACGGAAGGTGGCCGAGCAACTGCTGCGGTTCGTGAAGACCGACCCTTCGGCGAAGCTGTGGTTCATCGGCGAGGATTAGTGTCGTTGTGTGTATCATGCGCGCGCCGTGCGCGCGCGTTTGTGACCCGGTTCTTCGAGTGGATGGAGTTCTCCGCGCAATCCCGCCGCGGAGCGGCGGACCACCTTGATTGCAGGGACGGGCCGCGACGCAACGAGACACGTGCGAGCGATCATCACGGCGCGTCGAAGTACTTCTTGCGAATCCACTCGGGTTGGTTCGGATCGGGCTCGCGCTTCTGGCCGGTGAGATCGATGGCTGGCGGCGTCTTGTTCTCAGTGGGAACTTCGAGCGTGTCGCCGACCTTGGCCTGCCAGTGACGCATCAGTGTCAGTAGACGCTGCACGTGTTCGTTGCATTCCGGATGCTCGACCAGGTTGGTTGTTTCATGCGGGTCATTCTGCAAGTCGAACAGTTGCAGGTGGCTGATCTTGGGGTAGGCGATCAACTTCCAGCGGTCGTCGCGCACGGCGCGCTGGATGTCGAGGAAGGGCAGGAACACGGAGTCCCGCACGCGGTCCTTCGTGCCTTCCCACAGCGGACGCAGGCTGTCGCCTTCGAGACCCGCGGGCGGGTTCAGCGCAATCACGTCGCAGATCGTCGGAAACAGGTCGTGGAGGTAGGTGAAGGCGGTGGTGGACTGGTTCTGGGGAATGCCGGGCCCGGCGATGATCAGCGGCACCCGCATGCTGTGCTCGAACACGCTCTGTTTCCCCAACAGGCCGTGGCTGCCCAGCGCCAGGCCGTTGTCGGCGGCGTAGATGACGATCGTGTTGCGGGCCCGGCCCGTCTGCTCGAGGACCGCGAGGATGCGGCCCACCTGGTCGTCCAGGTGGGTGATCATGCCGTAGTATTCAGCCAGTTGATCACGAATGACGGCCTCGGTGCGCGGCCAGGGCGCGAGATCCTCGTCGCGGATCCGCTTCATCATGCCGTTGTCGAAGGGAAGTTGAGGCAGGAAGTTCGGCGGCAGCGGGGGCAGGCTCCGGTAATACGGCTCGCGGTACGCTTCGGGCGGCTGCCTCGGGTCGTGAGGCGCGGTGAAGGCGACATAGGCAAGGAACGGCTTCTCCCCGTCGTAATTCGCCAGGAACTCGATCGCGGTGTCCGCGAACAGTTCGCTCGAGAACTTCTCGCCGGTTCTCGTGGGCGTCAGTGTGCCATCCGTTCCGAGGTCCCGGATCGGCACGCGCGTGTGGTCTGACATGCCGCCGAAGAAGACGCACTTGCCCCGCTCAAATGCGCGAAGCCACGACGGTTCGCCGTTATGCCATTTGCCCGTGCCGAAGGTGACGTAACCGTTCGCTCGCAGCAGCTCGGGCAGCAACGTGACGCCCGAAAGTTGTGCCGTGTCCAGCTTGAGCCACGTTCTGCCGCTCATCAGCATCGCGCGGCTCGGCACGCAGACAGCAGCGCTGTTGCCGCCGAAAATGTAGTTGCCGCGAAAACTGAAGCCCGCGCGCGCAAGCCCGTCGATGTGTGGCGTGGTAATGTGTGGATTACCGTGGGCGGCAACCGTGTCGGCTCGCTGGTCGTCGGCGAAAAGGAACAAGATGTTCGGTCTGGTGTCCGACACGGGGTCGTCGGACGCGAGCAGCGGCGTGGAAAGAAGGATCAAAGGCAGGAGACATCGTGACATGGTCGCGCCTTTTTGATTGAGAATCGGTTGCTACCACAGCGTACCGCGGGTGGCGGTCGGCGAACAGCTCCCACGGCGGAACCCCCTCGGGCGAAGGTGTGCGTTCGGCCGCCGCGCGCGCTGTTGGGCAGTGGTTGAAGACCCCTGGACGGCCTCCACCTCAGACGTCTGCTCGATCGCGCTACGCCAGGCGGCGATAGAGACAGTCGGGCAGCAGCCGCATCAGCCACGCGATCAGGATCCAACGCCGCGTGACGTAGGCTCGACGCTTGCGCCGGCAGATGGCCGAGTAGATCTGCTCGGCCGCCAACTCGGGCGACGACACCCAAAACCGCTGAGGCGACTGGCCCATGGCGGTATCGACCCAACCCGGCCGTACGTCGGTCACGGCGATGGGCAGTCGCAGACGCCACGCCCGATACCGCAGGCCGTCCAGATAGGTCGACAGGAACGCCTTCGACGCGCAGTATGCGACCGCCCGGCTGTTCCCTCGCACGCCGGCCACGGACGAGATGCCCACCAAGTGCCCCGACCGGCGCTGGATGAAATAGCGCATGGCCACGTTTCCCAACGCGGCGATCCCGTGCACGTTGACCCGGATCGTCTCGTCGTCCCAGTCCCAACGCAGATCCGGGTTCGTGTGGCCCGTCCCCGCGTTGAGCACAACCAGATCCACGTCACCCAACTCTTGAATCCAATCGGCCAACTCGGTCATCGCCCGTGGCACGTCGGCCACATCCAGAGGCTTCACCAAGGCGCGATCGCCGAGTTCCTGTTGGAGTTCCTCCAGCAGTGGCACGCGGCGCGCCGCGATCACGACGACGTAACCCTCCCGCACGAGCACCTTGGCCAACGCTCGGCCAATGCCCGAAGACGCTCCGATTAGAATCGCTCTTCTCATGGTTGATCTGCCATCTGCCGGGGAACAATGCGCGCACCAACAATACTTGACGCGGCCGGTGGCCGCAACCGAAACGATACCCAGAAAGGGGAAATTCGAAATTCAAAATTTGAAAATTCGAAACGGATACGCAGTTCACAATACGATGATCCCAGATGGCAGACGCGTGGTGCGCTTCGCCACCAATCCTGCCCGCCACGGGCTGAGACATTTGGATTCCGGACATCAGGATCCGGTTCGGAGCAGCGTGCTTCGGCCGCTCCGTACGTGCACGATCGGCGGGGTTCCCGTCTCCGTGATCGCAGTGGATTTGCGGCCGGTGGCTGCTTGACACGGCCCCCTTTGATGAACGACGATCTGGATGGACGCTGTTTGCGTTGCATGCTCGCCGCGCGGTGGCGCCGCGCGAGACCACGCCGGATTCATGCCAGCCAATTCACTTTTGGGAGAAGGGCCATGCCAGACACGACGGCACTTTCGCGTCGCGGGTTTCTCAAGACGGCGGCCGGGGCCAGCGCCCTGGCGGCCGTGCCGTATTTCGTTCCGGCCGCGGTGCTCGGCAGAGGCGGCGCGGTGCCGCCGAGCGAGAAGATCCTCGTCGGCGGCATTGGTATCCGGGGTCGTGGGATGCATGATCTGCAGTGGATCATGGGCAATGCGGACGTGCAATTCGTGGCCATCTGCGACCTGCAGAAGAAACAGCGACTGGTGGTCAAGGAGTTCGTCGACAATCGTTACGGCACGCAGGACTGTGCCATGTACCCGGAGATCAACGGCTTTCTGGCGGAGCGCACGGACCTCGACGCGGTACTGATCACGACGGGCGATCGGTGGCACGCCCTGGCCTCGATCCTGGCCATGCGGGCCGGGAAGGACGTGTTCACCGAGAAGCCTTCATGCATGACGATTGCCGAGGGGCGCGCCGTGGTGGAGACGGCTCGGCGCTACGGCCGCGTCTATCAGACGGGCACGCAGCGGCTGAGCGAGTCGAACCACGTGTTCTGCATCGAGATGGCGCGGACTGGCCGGCTCGGGAAAATCCACACGGCGTATGCGCACATCGCTCCCTGGGACGCGGCCGAGATGCGCCACGATTGGCTCCCGGCCGTGGCCGAGCCGCCCAAGGACGAGATGGACTGGGACGCCTGGTTGGGCCCCTGTCCCTGGCGGCCGTACCACCCCAGCTACGTCACCGGCGGATGGCGGGGCTTCTATGACTTTCACACCAGCTGTATTGGCGAGTGGGGGGCGCACACGTTCGCCCAGGCGCAGGCCGGCCTGGACTGTGGCGAGTCGTCGCCCGTCGAGTACGAATACGTTGCCAATGACAGCGGCGACGGCATGGTCACTCACTTCGCCAACGGCGTGCGAATGATCCTGTCTCGCGGCAACAAGCACTGGCACGGGTCCTGCGGCGAACGGTTCGATGGCGACGAGGGTTGGGTCGCCGCCGCCGACGGCTATGCTCAACCCGATGTGTCTTCACCGGCATTGCTCGGCGAGTTCAACCGCGTCATCGGCCAGTACGTCGCCCGCACCGGCCGCGCGCTGGACCACATGCGGAACTTCCTGGACTGCGTCAGGAGCCGCGAGCGAACGGTGGCCAACCCCGAGGTCATGCACCATTCCATGACCACGGTCCACGCCGCCAACATCTGCATGTGGCTCAAGCGGAGCCTCAAGTTCGACCCGGTCAAGGAAGCGTTCGTGGGCGACGACGAGGCCAACCGGCTGCGATCGCGCGCCATGCGGGAACCGTACGTCTATTAGTGCTTCGGCGGAACGCCTTCGCCGGTACCAACCGGCTTGCCCACCATCACGGAGAATTCGCCACCATGCGGAAAACATACGAATGTCTGCTGCTCGCCACCGTCCTGCTGCTCGCCATTGCCGCACGTGCACCGGCCCAGGAGTCCGAGTTGCTGGCCGTGCTTCGATCGGACGCGACCGTGCAGGAGAAATCCGCCGCGTGCCGGCAACTGGCGCGTGTTGCCACAAAGGAGGCCGTTCCCACGTTGGCCGCGCTGCTGGGCGACGAGAAACTCTCGCACATGGCGCGGTATGCTCTGGAAACGATCCGCGACCCTTCGGCCGACGACGCCTTGCGCGAAGCGCTCGGCAAGGTGCAGGGCAGGCCGCGGCTGGGAGTGATTGGAAGTCTCGGCGTGCGGCGCGATGTCAAGGCCGTTGCGGTTCTGGCCGGCCTGCTCGAGGATCCCGACACCGACACCGCGCAGGCCGCCGCACGCGCGCTCGGCTGCATCGGAAACGCCGAGGCCGCCAAGGCGCTGACGGACGTGTTGCCAGAGACATCTGGCGCGAACCGGTTGGCCGTCTGCGAAGGCCTGCTCCGCGGTGCGGAGGCGTTGACGCCGGGCGGTCGGGGCGATTCGTCGCGCGCCATCTACGACGCTCTCCGCGCCTTGCCGGATGCACCGCAGCACGTCCGCGCGGCGGCTCTTCGCGGCGCGATCCTCTGCCGCGGGAAGGACGGCGTTCCGCTCCTGCTTGAGGCGATCCAAGGCCCCGATTACGCGCTGGCCGCCGCGGCCGTGCGGTCGGCCATGGAGTTGCCGGGCGCGGAGATCACCGACGCGCTCGTGGCCGCGTTACCGACGGCATCGCCGGAGCGGCAGGGCCTGCTGATCCCGGCGCTGGCCAACCGCGGCGAACCCCAGGTTCTGCCCGCCGTGCTCCAGGCGTTGCAGAGCAGCGAGGGGGAGCTGCGCATCCTCGCGCTTCGCACCCTGAAACGCGTGGGCAACGCCTCGTGTGTCCCCGCGCTGCTCGAGGCGGCGGTGGGCGGCAGCGCCGAGGTGTCGCAAGCCGCCATGGAGTCGCTGGAGAACCTGCAGGAGAAAGCGGTCGATGACCAGGTTGTGATGCGATTGGCGCAAGCCCAGGGGAGGACGCGAATCGTGCTGATCGATTTGGCCATGCGGCGGCGCACGACCGCTGCCGTTCCCGCGCTGTGGCGCGCCGCCGATGATGCGGAGCCCGCCGTCCGCGCCGCGGCTTTGGCCGGCCTTGGCGCCGTGCTCGACCCGGCGGACTTGCCGAAACTCATTGCACGACTGGCCGTTGCCAAAGAGGACAGTGAGGTGAAGGCCTTGGACAAGGCGGTTTGCGACGTGTGCCTGAGATCGCCCGATCGCGAAGCCGCCGCGGCACAGCTTGCCGCGGCACAGTCAACGGCAAGCGGGCCCGTGAAGGTCAGGATCTTCGAGTCGCTGAAAGTCGTGGGCGGAACAACGTCGCTCAAGGCGGTCGCCCAGGCCGCCCGATCCAGTGATGAAGTCCTGCGCGACGCGGCGTTCCGGGTGCTGGGGGAGTGGAACTCGGTCGACGCGGCGCCCGTACTCCTCGAGCTGCACAAGGCGGCAAGCGATGAGCGGCTGAAGGTCCGCGCGATCCGAGGCTACATCCGCATCGCGCGGCAATTCGACATGCCGGCGGATCTCCGAGCGGCCATGTGCCGCACGATCCTGGAAACGGCCGATCGCTCCGCGGACAGACGCCTGGTGCTCGAGATCCTCCTCCGCTATCCCGACGATCAAATGAAGGCCATCGCCCTGGAGGCGGCCGAGGATCCGGAGTTGAAGGAAGAGGCCATGTTCGTGGTGGTCGCCATGTCCAGCAAGGGCGCCAATCGCGCCGAACTCGGAAGAGCCATGGCTCAGGCCGGTCACAAACCGGTGCAGCTCGAAATCATCAAGGCCGAGTACGGCGCGGGTGATAAAATCAAGGATGTCACGGCCGTCCTCCGCCAGTATGCCAAGAACTACCGCATCATCTTCCTGCCCAGTGCCAGCTACAACGAGAGCCTTGGTGGCGATCCGGCCCCGGGTATCGCGAAACAGCTGAAGATCCAATACCGGATCGACGGCAAGGAAGGCGAGGTCTCGCTGCCCGAAAACGCTTGGGTCGTGCTGCCGTTGCCGAAATAACGCAGGTGTGGGGCAGGACGCGGGGCAGTTGAGTTGAGGCTCGTGAGGCAGGCGATTTGGATGGTGGGAATCCATCGTGGCAGCTGTCGGACACCACCAGATCGCTTTTCTCACGCCGTTTTTCCGGGCGACTGGTGCGTCGTGGCAGCGCTTGGTGCGCCGGCGCTCGCCGCTGCATCTGTTGGTGACATATATGTGTCATAGCACCGCACGTCGCTGGCTGAGCGAGCCGAGTGGGTATTTCGCCACTGGCAGCGGGCCTCACGGCGAGCGGAGCCAGTGTGGAGCGGCGGTGCCGCATCGAACCGTCAGCCCTCGGAGCAGGTCCGTTCGGGGCCATTGTGCCAGGCAGTGGCAGGTTCCAGGCCAGTCACGTGGCTATCGCCGTTGATTGGCATTTCTGTTTTCGCAACAGGACGCGGCGCAGCCACGCACTGGCTCCGCTCGCCCCTCAATTCCCCGCCCATGGTGGACGCACTCGGCTCGCTCAGGAAAGTGGCACTCGGCTGCTCCATCCACCTTGGTCCGGAGCAGCGCTCGAGGAGCCTGCCACCGCGTCTTGGCTACCTCCCAAAGGCTCGGCCGATATCCGCGTCGGACGGCACCCACGTTGGTAGTCTCTGCACGAATGGAAACCCTGCGTGAACGGTCCAATATCCCGCTGTCGTTCTCTGCACGATGACCTGAGTCTGCTTCTCGATCATCAACCCGGCATCGCTGACGTATTGAACGGTGTAGTACACCGAGTAGAGGCCCAGGCCGGACCACCGGTCTCCCCACCTCGGGTCGATCTGGGTTTCGCCTTCAGTCAAGTAGGCGGCGGACTTGATCAGGCCCTTATCCAGCAATGCCTGGACGTAGTAATCGCCTGTGGTCCGCGGGGTCACCAGAGTCTTCCTGCACCACTCCTCGTATTCCTTGTTCGCCGCGATCTGGGCGCGTTTCCTTTCGTCCTCCTTGAGTTCAGCCTCCGTCAGCAGTCGCCCGTCAACCTCTGTGTAGGGGGCGTCCTGCCCTTTCACTAGAACCGTCGCTCGTCGCAAGGACTGGTCGAGTTCTTGTTGCACACGCGCGATCTCTTTCCCTATTCGCTCCCGTTCGTCGCGAATGAGACGGTCGACCTGGATGTCTCTGTTGAAGTCGCGCTTCGTGAATTCCCCGGATTCCCAGCGTTTGATGTCCTCCTTCACCTCGGCCAGCTCCTTCTCATAGAGCTTCCGGTCAGCTGGTCCCGCGTTGTCCAACCCATCCTTGAGGTCGGCTTCAACTTCCTTCAGGAAGGCGATCATCAGTTGCCTGACCGATTCGCTCTGGTATTTGTTGGGCACTTCGAGAGCCGAGGCCGCCTCCAGGTCCTTTGCCCGCTTCTCGAGCGCAAGCAACTTCGCTCTGCACCTGCGTTTGTATTCTCGATCCAACACGGTGATCCGAGTAGGATCCGACATCGACTCCCACGAGGCGACGTACTTCTGATCCTCGGCACTCAACTTGTCGAGCGGAACCTCGATTACCGCATGATCTTCGGACTTCTCCAGGAGCACGTTTTCTCCGACATGATCCACCAAAGTCGCCAGAATGGTGAAGGATCCGGACGCGTCTTTCCATGACCGTTCGACGCCGAGTTTCCACCGGTACTCTTTCGGCGGCGCGGGTTCCGGTTCCTTCGGTGACTCGGACCCAGTCTTGGCGGCATGCCGAGCCTTCCACTTTTTCAACGCCGGATGATCGGGATTGTTCTTCACCCACTGTTTCGTCTGAGGAGCATCCGGGTGGTTCTTCATCCATTCGAGCTGCTTCTTCGTTTGTGCGGAGAGCGTACGACAAGCCAGTAGCAGCAGCAAGAAGACAAGACAGTTCCGCATGGCATGGTCCTGTGGATCGGCGCACCGAAGACGGCTCGTATATCCCAGAGTAACGCGACGGTTGGCGCCGGAAATCAAATCGCAATTCACTCGACGCAAACTCAGGCGACGAGCGTGCTCGCACGGCGTCCTCGCCATGCGCTGGAACATGACATCTTGGGGATACGTCGCGGCATTGAGATGATCAGCACACGGTGCAGCGTACCGCCGCCAAGCCGGTGGACACGGCGCAGCCAAATTGGCCGGTCGCGCCTAATGGTATCTCGCGAGTGTCCGTGCTGCAAGCGTGCGCGAGTGGTGGTTGAGAAGGTTCGCCTGGACACGAGCGGTTGCGTGCAGCCGGCGTGTAGCTGACGAGACTGGCGTCCCCACGAGCCAAGCTCGTGGGGGACGTGGAGGCGCGAGCGGGCGGCGTGTAGCTGACGAGACTGGCGTCCCCACGAGCCGAGCTCGTGGGGGACGTGGAGGCGCGAGCGGCCGGCGTGTAGCTGACGAGACTGGCGTCCCCACGAGCCAAGCTCGTGGGGGACGTGGAGGCGCGAGCGGCCGGCGTTGGTGCCAAGAATCCCGCAGCGTCCGCCACGCGCAACTCGCCAGCAGTTACAATGCCAGGAAGCCGCGGCCAGTGAATTGGCGAGTGATTGCCTCGCAGCTGGAAGACCGCTGCCCGGTTTCGAGATGGCCGACTATCGGGCCTTCCACGACAAGATGCTGGAAATCATCGCGCGCGTACCCGATCGCGATTTCGCGACGCTGGGCCGCTTCACCTGGACGGGCCCGTCCTGGACGCTGAGTGATTACATTCGCGCGAATACCGCCAGTCACTACCGTTGGGCCTGCAAGCACATTCGACGATGGCTGCGGGCACAAGCGAAGGCCAAAACTCGAAAGGCAAGACAATGAGTCGTCTGACAGTTCTGCTGGTCATGGCGGCGGCGAGTGGGGCCGTCGCCGAAGACTTCGCCGACATGCGCGGCGCCAACTACGTGCCTTCCTATGCTCGCAACGATGTGCAGCTCTGGATGGACTACGACCCTGCCGTGATCGACAGGGAGTTGGGTTACGCCGCACGGCTGAAGCTCAACACGGTGCGGGTCTTTCTGCAATTCGCCGTCTACGAGCGCGATCCCGCGCTCTTCCTGCAACGCTTCGAGAACTTCCTCAGCCTGTGCGAGAAGCACCAGATCCGCATGATGCCGGTCGTCTTCGATTCCTGTTTCGGCGAGTTCCCTGACCTGGTCAACTACAAGGACAAGAACTGGATGGCCAACCCCGGCCAGAACCGGCTCGGGCGGGAGCACTGGCCGAAGCTGGAGCACTACGTGCGTGATGTGGTCGGCGGCCACAGGGACGACCGGCGAATCGTGATGTGGGACGTGATGAACGAGCCGACCTGCACATCGTTCAACAAGCCGGAGGACAAAGAGCTGATCTGGACCTTCCTGCGGCACTTCCTCGATTACGTCAAGCAGGTCGACCCGAATCACCCGCTCACCGTCGGGGTCGAGCACAGCAGTCTCATCCCCCAAGTGCTCGACAAAATCGATGTGTTGGCGACGCACAATTATCGGACGGACCTGCGCGAAGACCTGCGTGCCGTCAAGGCGCTGGCGCAACCGCACGGCAAAGCGGTCATCATCAACGAGGTGGCGGGGCGCCCGAAACAGCCTTACTCCTACGTCATGCCGATCCTGGCCGAGGAGAAAGTCGGTTGGTGCTTCTGGGAGCTGATGATCGGTCGCACTCAGTTCAGCCAGGGCACGGCGCCGTACCAGGGTGTGATCTACCCGGACGGCACCTGCTACGACGCGGCCGAAGTGATGCACATCGTCTATCCGGGCCAGGCCGGCCTCGAGCCGAGGAAGGTGGCCGCCGAGTTGGGTCTGCCCCAAACGGGCCCCAGCAAAATCCCGAACACCGACCGCATCTTCCAGTACTCTGATGGATGGACCCTCTGGACGGGCAGTGGGCCGTGGCCGGGAACACTGCGCTACAACAACTCCGCCGGCGGCTGGGTGGACGTTGACTTCGAGGGAACGGCCGTGCATCTTGTGCACAAGGTGGGTCCGGATTGCGGCCTGGCCCAAGTGTTTATCGATGGGAAGCCTGCCACCGCGCAACACGGCGGCCAGCTGAAAGCCGATGCCAGGGGCGACACCTTCCTTGACACGTATGGATCGGCCGTCGATTGGAACCGCCGGACGACCGTCGCTCGCGGCCTGCCGCCGGGAAAGCACAAGCTGACGATCGTCGTCACCGGCGACAAGGACTATTGGTCCTCAGACTGCTACGTGCAGATCGTCGGCGTGGACGTCGAATACTCCGAATGACTGTCTCACACTGCTAGCGCGCGTTTAACCTGATATTCCGCTACCTCGTTGTGACAACAAACCGGCATGAGCGTGGCGAGTGACAATTGAACGAACGACGACGGCTAAGAGCGGCGT
>Ga0194113_10004353_pt1 | contig 18574 bp, 19 predicted proteins | sample TA2MahC200mmetaG_FD_146193 | JGI IMG/M metagenome (GOLD analysis project Ga0194113, IMG submission 146193) | Freshwater microbial communities from Lake Tanganyika, Tanzania - TA2015017 Mahale Deep Cast 200m | ecosystem: Environmental > Aquatic > Freshwater > Lake | place: Tanzania: Lake... | reverse complement strand
ACGGGTGGACTGGGACGACGGCGACACCGCAGACTGGACCGGGCCGTTCCGCTCCGGCGACACCGTCACGCTCGAACACGTCTGGGCGACCGCCCGCGACTACAAAGTCTCGGCCTGGGCCCGGGACGAGAAAGGCGCGCTCTCGCCCTGGTCCAACTGGCACGAAATCACCATCGAAGACACGGTCAACCTCCCGCCCGGGACCCCGAGCGTGCCGGCCGGACCGGACTCCGGCCTGGTTGACTCGGTCTACAGCTTCACGACCGTCACCGGCGACCCGAACCGCGACCGGGTCCGCTACCGGATGGACTGGGGTGACGGCGACACCACCGACTGGACCGACCTGATACCCGAGAGCCTCGAGGCGACCTTCACCCATGCCTGGGACCTGCCCGGCGAGTACTTCGTCCAGGCCCAGGCCCGGGACGAAAAGGGCCTCGAATCCAACTGGACCATGCCGCACGTCATCGTCATCGCCGACTCGCTCCGCTAGCGTCCGGCCGCCTTTCTCGTTCTGACAACCGGGGCGCCCCCGAAGGGGCGCCCCGGCAAGCTGCGGAACGAAACTGACTACTCGACGAGCAGAACCTTGGTCAGGCTCTCGCTGTCCGGTGTCCTGACGTTGAGGAAGTATATCCCCGCGGCCAGGGCGCCCGGCTGCCAGACATAGCGTCCGGCCCCGGGCCGCACCACCAGCGTGCGCTGGTCAACCAGCCGGCCGGCAGCGTCGAAGGCCTCGACTCTCAGTTCGCCCGCGGTCCGGCAGACGTAGTCAATGAAGGTCCCTCTGCTGAACAGGCTCGGCCCGACCTTGACCACGGTGCCGGGCTTCGCCGGCGAGACGTTCTCGGCCAGTCCGACCGGCATGCCCCGGTCGTACCACGACTGGACGGTGTCGGCATTGGCCCGGCAGTCGGCCTCGCTCGTGCCGCCGCAGAACGCCACGGCAAGCCGATAGGTCTCGCCAACGCCCAGGTCGAACGGCCCGACCGAGGTCACCGTTGACCAGTCGAACGCCCGGTTCGAGTTACGGTTGACAATCGCGCCGCTCAGGAACCGGTGCTTCTGGTTGTCGGTGACGCAGGAGTCAGGATAGACCCAGACCGCGTGGTCAACCGAGGTCAGGTTCTTGAACGACTCAGGCTCCAGGATCTTGACGCCGATTGACGGGTTGGCCGTGGTTGACTGCCGCATCACGACAATCCGGCGCACCGTGTCCGCCACCGTGGTCGTCTGGTTGCTCGTACCCATGTCGAAGTCGGTGAACGTTCCGGCATACAGACCGTTGACCGCAGACGCGCCCTGGTTCTCGATGTCGAAGACCATCACGACCGCATTCCGATATCCCGGCATCTTGGTCGCGTAGCTGTTCTGGGTCACCTTGAGGCCCTTGGGCGACGGATGCTGGGCGTCGGTGTAGCTGGCCCGGAAGTGCTGGTCGGCATACGCCGGCGGCACAATCGGCGCGACGCTGTCCACCGGCCGGAAGTCGTTGTTCGGCGGGCTGGTGGGCGGGTTTGAGAAATAGCGGTCAACGACGTAGTCCGGCGCGTTCGAAATCGCCAGCGAGCCGAAGTACAGCCAGTCGGCGCTCGTCTTGGGCCACTTGAACCCGCTGCCTCCCTCGGGCGGCACGTCATGGCCGATCGCGCCGAAGCAGGTCACGGTCAGCCGGCAGTTGCCGGTGTCATGGTCGGCAAAGGGCAGGACCGCCACGGTATTCGTCACCTGCGTGGTCGTGTCGTTGGCCTGGTTCGGGTCGCCGCTCAGGCTCGTGAACATCCGGACCGTATAGCTGTTGCGGGCCGGCCCGGTAGTCCAGTTCGGGAACGAAATCACCGCCCGGTTGCCCGGCGGCAGCGGACCGGCAAAGTTCGCGCTCTGGTTGTAGATGTGCTGGCCGGCCGAGTCAATCCAGCAGGTCACCGGGATGTTGCTCACCGGCGCCGTGCCGAAGTTGACAATCCGCGCCCTCGGCTGATACGTGCCGGGCGGTACCGACATTGCCGGACTCATCACCCGGGTCACGCCGACGTCGTTCGCCTGTCCGGGCACGCCGGCGACAATCGCCCGCACGTTCCAGTTGTAGTTCAGGCCCGAGCTGAGCAGGGTCCGCCAGCCCGCGCCGGTCGAGATGAAACCGCCGCGGTTCGGCACCATCGGCCCGGAATCGGTGCCCAGCGGGAACGCGCCCGAGTCGTGAGTGACGCGCACGCAGGCCCAGAAGTCGCTGCCCGCCATCACCACCGGCCGGTTCGGCAGGTTGACGCGCTTCCACTGCATCCCGCCGCTGCCGGTGTACGGTGCGGAATCGAGGATGCCGCCCGGGTTGGTATCGTTGTCCTCGGCAAACGCGAAGACGTACTCGTTCTGGGACACGTCGCGCTGGTAGAACAGTATCGCCTTGACCGTGCACGTCGCGACCGGCGTGAAGCGCACTGCTCCGCGATAGGTCCCGCCGCGGGTCAGGCCGATGCCGTTGTAGTTGCCGCCGTCGTAGCGCAGGGTCTCGTCCGGATTATCCACCGGCTCAAGACCACCGGCCCACGGCTCAAGCACGGCCTCGCCCCGACTCACCGACAGCTCAGGGCCGCCCGGGTTTTCCGGACTCGCAAGCTGCGCCGGGCCGCGGGCGGCCAAAGCCAGCCCGGCGACAAGCATCAGGGCAATCACCATGATGCTCTTTTTCATAAGTTGCCTCCTCCGTGGCACTTTGGTTGCTTCTCTGACTGTGCGCCCGGCCGGCAGAGCCGCTGCCGGACACACCTGTGCTAGAAGCATAGTCAGCTATCCGCGTTTGTCAATCTTGCTGGTGTCGGCCTTGACTTCGCTCGGGCGTCGCCTATTCTTAGGCAACTGTTGGGGGATCGTCTAACTGGCAGGACGGCTGGCTCTGGACCAGCTAGTTGGGGTTCGAATCCCTATCCCCCAGTACCGGCCCGGGTCGTCAGCTCTGACTGCCGGCCCGGGCTTCGTCCAGCCCGAGCGCCACCTGCTCCAGCGTCGCCATGAAAACCGCCAGGTTCTTCTCCGGTATCCGGCGCATCATCCGGGCCAGCCCCCGACGCTGAGTCGCCACCAGACGCCGGGCCGCGCGCCCGCCCGACCGGCTCAGCCGGACCCGCACCACCCGCCGGTCAAGGACGCTCCGCTCCCGCTCAACCAGCCCCCGCCGCACCAGCCGCTCAACCAGCCCGGTCGCATTCGCCTTCGAGAGCCCGAGAGACCGGGCCAGGTCATTCATCCGCATCTCCCGGTGAATCAAGAGCACCTGCAGCACCATCGTCTGGGAAAACGAATAATCCTCGCCCATTGCCTCGACCGAGCCGAGCAGCCCAAGCCCGCGCACCAGTATCGGCCCGAGCCACTCCAGTTGACCGAGATACAGCTTCTCATTCGCTCGCGCGCGCACGCCCGATTATCGCCGATTCCCGCACCGTGTCAAGCCACACCGGCGCCGGGCGCTCGGTGCGGGCGTACCTGGCGATGGCATGAATGTTGCCTTAGACGGCCTTGGGGTAGCCCCGGGGCCGGCCTCCCTTGACAACCGGAGCGGTTCCGGCCGACAGGCGCGGGCCGATGGTACGAGGGCGCCGGGCCGGCAACTCGGCTACCCTGCGGCCCGGCCGCTGCGGCACGAACCGCGGGGCGGGGCGGTTCGCGAACGGGCGGGGAATCCGGTTGCGGCACCGGTGACGGAGTACGTCACGACCATCATACCGATGGCGGACGAGACAAGGCAGTTGGCGTGTCGGCCCTGTCCCCCGCGCCGCTGAATCGGCGCCTGACCTCAGCGGGGTGACAGGTTGACGACGATGGCAGGCGACCAGGTCTCGCCCTGCCATGTGGCGAAGACCCGGCCGTAGTCTTTGACCCCGACGAGCTTCACCCGGAACGGAAACGGCAGGGTATCTTCCGGGATGAAGACATAGACCAGCCGCGTGAACGAGTAGCGCTGCCCGGGCCTGAGCAGGACGGTGTCGTCGGGTTTCAGCCAGGTGGCGGTGTTCACCCGGCCCGGCCACTCGACCATGAAGCTGTCGAGCGGGTTGAGGTGGTAGAAGACGAGCTGCTCGCGCCAGTCGCGGCGCAGGAGCAAGAGCCGGTCGCCGGTATTGGTCGCACTGACCGTGACGCGGAAGGTGTCGCCCGGATGGTAGCTCGCCCGGTCCGGCCTGACCTCAAGCGCCAGGGGCGAGTCGTGATAGACCCCGTGCCACTGGGCCATGAGGGAGGAATGAGGAACGAGGAGTGCGGACAGAGGAATGAGGATGATGACGATAGACCATCTGACCATCGGGCCGCTGCTCACTATTCGATTTCGATACTCTCAACCGTCAGTTCCTGACCCGAGACCACGTCTGCCCCGGCATTGCAGGAACAGAGGTCCTCAAGTCTTGCGAACTCTGCGCCGCACTTCGGACAGCGCAGTCGCAGCTCGGCAGTGCGGAACTGAAGCCGGGCCTCGGCCGCACAGGTACCCTGCTTCATCTGGTCGAAGTAGAACCGGACGCAGTCGGGCACGACCCCGGCCGCCTCGCCGACCGCCAGTCTGATGCCGGTCACCCGGGCCGCACCGTGCTCCCGGGCCGAGGCCAGGACCTGGTCCAGCATGCTCCGGGTAATCGCCAGTTCATGCACGGGCCCGCTCACTCGCCCCTGGTTCGCTCTTCCAGGATATGTCCTTGAGCATCTGTTGGGCAGTCGGGTCGGCCGGGTTGCGCCGCAGCCAGTCCTCTATCAGGGTTCGTGCCCGGTTGGTGTCATACAGGTCCTCAAGGTAGAGCCGAAACAGGGCGTTGACCGGTTCGAACCTTGACCCATCCTGGGTCATGGCCTCGCGGTAGGCCTTCTCGGCCTGGTCGAGCTCGCCTCTGCCGTGCCGGGCGATGCCCCGGCGGATTGACAACTCGGCGTCCCGGAACCCGCGCTCCTCAACCGAATCGAGGCAGGCAAGTGCCACGTCGTAGTCGCCGGCGAGCGTCGCGAATATCGAGGTGTGGTAGAAGAGCGGCACCTTCCGGTCCGGGTCGAGGTCGAACTTCAACGCGGTCATCAGCACTTCCTGGGCCTCGCGGTTGCGGCCCATCTTCTGGTATTCGCCGGCCAGAGCCAGATAGGTCGCGGCGTAGTTGATGAGCAGGCCCCGGGTGTTGTCGTCTTTCTCGACGCGCGGGTCGGTCATCGAGCTCATCTGGTACACATTGTCGACCAGATGGCGGGTGCGCGCGACGTCAACCTGGTTCTGCCCCTCCTGGCCGACAACCCGGTTCACCAGTCCTTCGAGCCGGAGGAACGGCTCGACGTCGCGCAGGTTGTCGCGCGAGACCGTGGTGGCAAAGTAGACCGGATTCCTGGACACGTACCGGCCGCGACGGAAGACCTTGTTCATGAACTCCTCGGAGGTCGAGCCGTAGTCGTCCGGCCACTTGAGCTTCACTCCGGCGCTCGTGGCGACTATGTCGCGCGTCATCACGTCCTTGAGCAGGAAGGTCCGGCCGCCGCGCCCCTGGAACCCCTGAGGCAGTCGGTCAATCTCCGACTCGGAAAAGGAAATCGGTGCGCCCCAGCGTTTCATCTGTTTGCAGTACCAAGCCGTATTCAGCAAGGACAGGTTGGCGACCGAGACGTTCTTGCCGAACGTGGTATCGTAGCCGGCGATACGCGACGGCACGGTCTGCATGAACCAGAGGGGAAACGTGTCGTTGTCGCCGTTGGTGAAGATGACCGCTTTCTCCCCGGGACACGAGACGAGCATGTTATAGCCGTACTCGGCCGGTATCCAGTTGTGGCGTCGGGTCACGGTCTTGTAGTTCAGGACCATCGGCACGAACCCGAAAAGCACCAGCACGGACCCGGCCAGTTGCATCGGCAGCCGGCGCGCACGCACCAGGGTATGGACCCGGCGCAGCAGGGCGTACGCGCCCACACCGATGAAGATGGTGAAGAAGACAAACGAGAACGCGTAGAAGTAGTCTCGCTCGCGGACCTCAAGGAAACCGAGCTTACCCTGGGCCGGGTCCCCGCGCCGCGGGTCGGACGGTGAGTACTTCAGATTCAGGTACGTAATCAGCCCGACCGAGGCAACAAGGAACGCAACGAGGATGAGCACGAACGAGCGCTTCTCGTTCCTGAACTGGTGCCACATGCCCCAGACTCCGACCAGCGGCGGAATCAGCCCGAGCAGCGCCTGCCACTTTATGCCGAGGAAGATGTCGAAGAACCGTTCGTTGCCCCACTGCCAGAAGAAGTAGCGCAGGTAGAACTTCACCTGCTCGAAGTAGGCAACCGCCAGGCTGAACCGGGCGTTCTCGTTCATCCGCCAGTCCTGCTCGGTAAGGAACTGGGTCTTGCGCGGGAACAACTTCATCGGGTCGTACTGCTCCCGCTTCAGCACCGATACGAAGTCGCGCCAGGTCGAGGGGTCAACTTCGTTGATGCTGGGCCCGAGCCGGGCCCGGATGAGCATGATGAACTGAACCGTGCCGGCCGCGAGAACCAGACCGAGCATCAACAGGACGTACCTTGGGCTGAGCCGCCCCTGCCGGTGGAGCCAGTAGAGGTAGCCGCCATAGCCCAGGGCAAACAGCACGACGAGCACCGGCGACTGCACCCAGCGCTCGATGAACGCGACGGTCGGCGACGCGAGGAAAAGCACCGTATCGTCCATGATGCGGTTGCCGGCCGCGACATAGCCGATGACGAAGACCATCCCGAGCAGCCCGAGCCCGAGCATCTCCTTCCACCACCGGTCCGAATCCTCGATGACCTTGATGCCGTACCACATCGCGGCCAGCATCGCGAGCACGGTGACAAACGTACCCGGCTTGAGCCCCATCTCGCCCGCGGTCAGGATGATGAGGTAACCGCTGATCAGCTCGAACAGCCGCAGTTGAAGAACCGACTGGCGGTCAACGACCAGGGCAAAGACGAGCACCGCGAACACGGTCATCATCGGCGTGAAGTGAATCCCGGTCGAGAGGAAGAGCAGGAAAATGGCAGCGAGAATCACCCGGTTGTCGCCGCCGGCTTCGGCCTGCTCGCGCCAGACCAGGGCCATGTACAGCACCGACAAAGCCACGACCACGCACGGGCCGTACACTTCGGCCTCGACGCAGTTGCCCCAGTACGAATAGGCGAAACCACACGCCAGCGCGGCAAAGACCCCGGACACGTGCGGCAGCCAGCGGAACCGCTCGCGGTCCGCACCGCCGCACAAGGCGATGAGCTTCAGCACCAGCAGATAGATGATGCCGCACGAGAGCGCGCCGAAGAAGACCGGGATGAGATTCACCCGGAAGGCATACTCCGGGCTCAGAGGCAGCATTGAGAAGATGCGGCCGATGGTGACGAACAACGGCGTACCGGGCGGATGGGGTACGCCCATGATGTGGGAGACAGCAATCAGCTCGCCGCAGTCCCAGAACGCGGCCGTGGGCGCAGCGCTGTAGTAGTAGACCGCGCCGACCACCGCAAACACCGCGACAAAGATAACCAGACGAAGTCTTCGGTCGTTCATCAAATTGGCCTCCTGGCTGGACTGGGCGAGCCCATCCAAACAAAGCTGCTGACGGCCCTGGCGCCGATAAGTGACATCAACCGGTGATATTATCGTCCTCCTGCTGCCCAGTCAAATCCGCCCGGCGCACTGCCACCGGCGAACCGCCCCTGCGCTTCAGGAGCCCGGCTCGATTGGCCTGCGCCGGCTGAAGTGAACCGGCACGATACCCGGACCCCGAAGCCGGTCCCGGACTGCGGCGAGGCCCTTTCCCGCGTCCTCAGGCCGGTGCGCATCCGAGCCGATGGTGAAGACCCTCACTCCGGCCCTGACCCCCTGCTCCAGCAGGCTGACCGAAGGATAGGGTTCATTCGAACCACGGCGCAGGGCCGAGCAGTTGACTTCGAGTCCGGTCCCCGATATCGCCACCTGCCTGAGGACTTGGGGCATGCCCTCATCGATCGCGCGGCCGAAGCCATCGTCCAGCACGACCTGAATGTACTTACGGTAGATGTCGAGATGGGCAAGGCAGTCGAAGAGCTGTGAGCCGGCAGCCGCGGCGAGGTGTCGGCAGTAGCGCCGGGCAACAAAGTCGCCCCCGCGTACCGCGTACTCACTCTTGAACTGCTCCAGCTCGTCCCCGGCGGTAATCGCCACATGGTCCAGGCAGTGAATCGCACCGAGCACAAAGTCGAACTCGTATCGGGACAGGAAGTCGTGGATGAGGCCCTCAAGTCCGGGCTCATACCCGACCTCAACCCCGGCCCCGATGAACAACGCCGGGAACGCGGCCCGGGCCTGCTCAATCGCTGCGAAGTAGGCCTCGGGCCAGTCTGAAGCCACCGGCCGGGACTGTCCGGCCACAAGCACCCGTTCGCGGTCCGAGCGCGCCGGGTCAGGTTCAAAGTGAGTCGTGAAGCAAAGGCCGTCAAGCCCGATGCGCTCTGCCTGCGCGCAGTACTCTTCGACCGAGCCCCGCGCGTCAGGCGAGAAGTCGGGATGGACGTGGCAGTCAATCACCCTTTGCCGCCAGTTCCAGTTGCGCGGCCGCATCCAGGTTCGGGCCCGCACTCCAGGTGCATCCGACCTTCAGCCCGAGCCGGCCGTACCCCGCGAAACCGACTCCCGCACTCGCGGCCGCACGCCAGCCCGAGCGATCGGTGCGATACGAACCGCCGGCGCGCATCGCGCCCGGTTCGGCAGTACTCATCGTGATGCCGGAACCGGTGATGACGAACCGTGCCGCAGACAGGCCCCCGGAAAACCGGCGCCGGCGCACGGTGGTCATCAGGCCGAGCGCCAGGCCCCGGCCGGGCTTCGACTCCGGCCGCTCATCGGCGATGGTGACAACGACCCGGCTGTCTCGGCCCGGCTCGGCCTCAACCCTCAACCGGCTGCTGCGGTATCGTCCTTCCCCGGCCCGGAACACCCGGCCCAGTTCCAACCCTGCCCCGAACCGGCCGATGCGCTGGCCGAGGTCTGCTGCCAGTCTGGCCGGAAGCGAATCGAACTCGAAGTCACGATAGGTACTGCCTCTGAGGTTGGCTCCGAAACCGCCTGCCCGATACCCGAACCGGACCGAACCGTCGAGTCGTTCGCGGCTGGTGGTCATGCTCGACCAGCGGCCGTGCGGAGAGAAGAACCCGGGGCCACGCCGGCGCAGGTTCAGTCCGGTAGTGACGCCGCGCCAGTTGCCCGAGACCTCAAGCGCACCGGCCGCTCCTCGACTGCTCGAACCTGCCAGCTCAAGACCGACTGCGTAGCCGTGAGTCAGCCACTCCGCGCTCATCCCGCCGACCGACAGGGCCCGCCCGGAGAAGGCACGGGCAGAATCCCTGGGCGCAATCGGACGGCTGTACCTGACGTGCACGACCGACGCCCCGAACATGACCTTCTGCCAGCGACCATGGATGACACCACCGGCCGAGTACTCGGTCAGTGTCCCCTTCTCGGCCCGCGACGCGGAGTCAAGGTGTCTACCGCCGGTCGTGATGTCCTCAACCGCTCCGTCGGCATCGAGCCGCGCGTCCCGGTTCGAGGCCGCGGCCCAGCCCGAGCCGCTCAGTCTTCCCGACCCGACTTCCAGACCGAGCCCCCGCAGACCCGAACCCTCGTTCGCCGAGACCGGCAGTCCCAGCCTGCCCTTGGCCCATGCCTGGTCGCTCAGCCAACTGCCGCTGCGCCGGCCGACTGAGCTCAGCACCAGACCGCGACCGGTCCCCAGTACCAGGTCACCCAGCACCACCCTCAATCTGCTTGAGCGGAACTGCAGGCCTCCGCCGACGAAGTCAAACCAGTCAGGCTCGCGCTGGTCTTTCTCGACAATCCCCGCCGCCTGCCAGGGTCCGCTGTTCACCGAGACGCGCGAGAAGAGCCCGGGGCGGTGCGCCGACCCGGGAAGCGAATCAGCCGACGATCGGGACAGCAGCGATGCTGTCCAGGCCCGAGTCCTGGCCCGAATCGTGACGACTTCGGCCAGCGACCGGACTACGTCCTCGGTAACGCCCGGGACAGTACGGAGTCCACTAGGGTCGGCAAAACCGCCCAGCGAATCGCGGGTGCGGACGATAACGTGGGCCAGAAACGGGTCCAGCCACGGAATCGCTAGCAGCTCTTCGACCGATGCCCGGTTCAGGTCAATCGGCCGGGCCAGCAACTGCTCCACCTCCTCCTGCAGGGCCATGTCGGATTCGGTCCACGGGTGGGCGGGAAACAGGTCGGACTCATCCGGAACCATCAGCAGCAGGACAGCAATCAGTGCCACGCCAGTGACAGCCCGGCGACGTGCGTGCCTTTGAGTTGCGGGTGAAATCGCCAGGCGTAGTCGAACCCCAGCACGCCGACCCTGACCCCGAGGCCGCCGGCGTATTGCAGCGGTGCGGTCAGCACTCCGGCCCGCAGGCAGAGCGGCGGCGCCAGCCTGAATTCGGTGCCGCAGGCAACCGACTCGTTGCCCGCCTGGCGGATGACATCGGCCGCGACCAACAGTTCGTCAACCAACTGCCAGGCAACTGACAGGGTCAGGCGTGCCGGCTGTTCCTCGTCGTCCTGCCAGCGCGGCCGGTTCAGACTCGCGGCCGCGGCACCGAGCGCGAATCGGCCCGGGGCGTACCAGCCACCGACGTCGAAGCTCAGGGCAAAGTCGGAGTTGACTCCATCGGGATTGAGCAGCAGGACGTGAGTCCCGACCCCGAGCCAGGTCCGTGCCGCGGGCGAGCCGGCGAGGACAACCTGCACGTCGGACTCGCGGAATCGGCCCAGCGCCATGCTGCCCGCCCCGAGCGAAGCGCCCCAGCGCCGGTGATGGAAGTGTAGCGCTGTCGTCGCCCAGGTCAGTCCCTCCAGACCGTAAGGACGGCAGCCGACCGCAGCAGCACCCGCCCCCGGGAACGTATCAACCAGTGCCGGATTGTGCCAGAGCCCGTGACGCCAGTCAGCTACCGCGCCGCCCGCCAGCATTGCGCCGGCCGGCCCGCTGCCGCAGGAGAACTCAAATGCCGAGAGGAAGACGAATAGCCAGGCCACGGAGCTCCCGTCCTGCTGGTGCCGCGGGACCGCTGTGCCGGTCCCCTCCGGCTACTTCACGTAGTACAGAAACCGGCCGCAGTTCGGACAGATGACCAGTTCGGTCCGGCACCGCGCCACCAGCTCCGAGGGGAGCTTGACATAACAGCCGCCGCAGAACTCCCGGATGACCTGGACCACGACCCGGCCGCCGTAGCGCTTCATGATTCGCTCGTACTGGGCCAGGAGCCTCGGGTCAACCTTCTTGGTCAGCTTCTGGCGCTCGCGTTCTGCCGTCTTGATGAACTCGTCCGAGGCCTTGAGTCCCCCGAACCCGACCGACTTGTAGTCGTCGGTTTCGATGTCGCGCAGGACGTGGTCGAACTCCTCCAGCGACCGCAGAGTCTCAATCCGGTCCGAGTTCATCGAATCTTCTCCTCGAGTTTCCGAACCAGCTCGACAAACTCCTCGGGCGACTGCGGTTCAAAGACGCGCTTCTTCTTGGCCAGCTCCTGGCAGACCATCGCCACCCGGCCGAGCGTAATCAGATACTGGTTGCCCGGGTCCTGGGGCGGAGCCATGATGAGGAAGAACATGTGTGCCGGCTTCTTGTCAATCGAGTCGAAGTCAACGCCCTTGGTTGACCGGCCGACCGCCATCTCCAGCTTGTCAATCAGCAGCGACCGGCCGTGGGGTATCGCTATCCCCTTGCCGATGCCGGTCGAACCCAGCTCCTCACGCTTCAGGAGCGTCTGCAGCAGCAGCTCGGCGTCGTCCCCCTGGCGGACCAGAGCGACGAGGTCCCTGAGCACTTCGGTCTTCTTCTTGGCTTTCAGGTCGAGGTCAATGCGGTCAGCTCGCAGCAGGGATGTGAGATTCAATCAAGCCTCCTCTCAGGCGCGCGCGCGCCCGGCTCGACGGGCATCATCGGGACTCTCGGGAAACGTTCGTTGGGGTGCGTCTCCCCACAGCCTTTCCAGGCCGTAGAACTGGCGGATTTCACCTAACAGAATATGCACGACAACGCTGAAATAGTCAAGAAGAACCCACGCGCCGTTGGCCTCACCCTCGACGTGGTGAGCCGGCTCGCCTTCGCGCTTGAGCCGTTCGCGGAGTTCTTCGGCAATCGCCCGGCCGTGGATTGCGGAGCTGGCCGTGGCCAGGACGAAGTAGTCAGCCAGCGGCGAATGCTGACGCAGGTCCATTATCACGATGTCGTCGCCCTGCCGGTCGTAGATCAGCTCCGCGGCACGGCAGGCGAGTCGCTCCGGCGTCATCATCAGTGCAGCGGCACCGCCCCGGCAAAGTACCGGGGGAAGTCGTCGCCGACGACAAGCCGGGCTTCAAGGAATCGGAGCGAGTCGAGCGCGACCGCGGTGTCGGGCATCAGCCACCCGCGCAGCGGTATCCGCCACCAGCGCTTTCGGACTGCCAGCGAGCGGGCAATCTTGCCGGCGTGGCTTCCTTTCGGGTCGCGCAGGTCAACGACCCGGGTGCGGGCGTAGTGCTCAATGCAGTTGCCGACGCTGTACACGTTGTAGCCGCGGTTCAGCAGTTCGTCGGCGACGGCACGCCCGACACGTGGCAGACCGCAGCCGTTGATAACCTCCAGCCGGACCGACTTCCGGTCGAACCGGCACTCGTTGTTCGTCCAGAAGAACCGCACCGCGACCGACACCGCCGCGACCGCCAGCATGACAATCAGCAGGACAAGCAGAACCTTCATCGCCGCGCCGTCGCCCGGGCCGCATGTGCGCGGGCAATCGCCGCCAGTTGCTCGGGCGTGTTTGCCCCGAGCATCTCGCACGGGTCATCCATCAACACCGCGACCACCTTGCCGCCGTCCGCCCGCACCTGCGCGACCGCGTCGGTGAGGTACAACTCGCCTGAGACCGGACTCGGCCTGACCCGCTCCAGCGCCGGCAGCACCCGACCCCAGACAAAGGCGTAGAAACCGGAGTTGACCTCCTTGACGCGACGCACCTGCTCGTCGGCGTCGCGTTCCTCGACAATCCGCTCAATCGTATCACCGGCGCCACGCAGCACCCGGCCGTAGTTGTGGGGATCGTCGAGCACCGCGGTCAGCACCGCCACGTCCGCTCCTGCCCGGCGCCGGGCATCAACCATCCGGCCGATCGTCGGGCCGGTCATCAGCGGCACGTCGCCGTAGACCACGACACACTCCTCCTCAAGACCGACCATGTCCCGGCAGGCGAGCACCGCGTCCGCCGTGCCCTTCGGTTCGGACTGCACGGCAAACTCAAGCCCCGGGCCGGCGAACCGGGTCTGGATTGCCTCGCGGGCCGCGCCGACCACGACGATGATGCGCGTCGCTCCGGCATCGCGGCATGAATCAATGACGTAGGCGAGCAGCGGTCTGCCGGCGAGCAGCTTCAGCACCTTGGACTCAACCCCGCCCATGCGCCGGCTCACTCCAGCGGCCAGGGCAATTGCCGTCATGTCTGAACCGGTCCGGCCGCGCCGACTGGTGCCGCGGCCGCCGCTCCACGCCGCGACTGCGCCCTCTTCACCGACGGGCTTCTACTTGTCCGCCTTGTCTGCCCCGGGCTTGCGCCCGCCCTTCTCCCGGGCCGCCTTCTCCTTGTGTCGCTCCTCGCGCACAACCAGCTCCAGAATCGCCATCTCGGCGCCGTCGCTGTCACGCGGCCCGAGCCGGTAAATCCTCGTCCAGCCGCCGGCGCGGTCCTTGAATCGCGGGGCGATGGTATCGAACAGCTTCTTCACCAGCGACTTGTCCGGAATGAACTTCACCACCTCGCGCCGGCTCGCAACCGTGTTCCGACCGGCAAACCGAAGCATCCGCTCGGCGTACTGACGGGCGACCCGCGCCTTGGGCAGCGTTGTCTTGATGCGTTCGTAGGTGAACAGCGCCCGCACCAGGTTGCGCATCAGGGCCATCCGGTGCGACCGGGTTCGCCCCAGCTTCTTGACCTTGTCTCCGTGGCGCAAGTCTACTCCTCTCTCGGCTCCGGCTCCCGCTCGGGCAGGGGCAGACCGGACACGTCCATCCCGAGCGAAAGCCCCATGTCCTCGAGCACCTTTCTCAGCTCCTCAAGCGACTTCCGGCCGAAGTTCTCGATGTCGAGCATGTCCTTCTCGGTCCGCTGCACCAGGTCGCCGATTGTGTTGATCGCCACCCGCTCGCCCGTGGACTTGGAGTGACCCTTCTTCAGACAGTTGAGCGCGCGGTTCGACAGCTCGAGTTCCTCGATATCCATCGCCAGCAGCTCCGACATCTTCTCGCGGTCACGGAACAACTGCTCTTCCTCGATGAACTCGGGTTCCTTCTCTGCCGGCACGAGCACCGCCATGTGATTCTTCAGAATCGTCCCCGACTGAATCAGCGCCTCCTCGGGCCGCACCGTTCCGTCGGTCCAGACCTCAAGCACCAGCCGCTCAAAGTCGGTCCGGTCGAGCACGCGCATCGTCTCGACCCAGAAGTTGACCTTCTTGACCGGCGAGAAGAAAGCGTCGAGAAAGATCGTCCCCTCGGGCGCGGTCCGGTTCTTCTTGATCCGCTCGGCCTTGACGTAACCGCGGCCGTTCTCGACCATCATCTCGATGCTCACCGTTCGCTTGGCATCGGAAATCGTCAAGAGCTTCTGGTCCGGGTTGGCGATCTGGATTTCGGGCGGCACGGTCAGGTCCCGGGCCATGAACTCGCGCCGGCCGTGGGCGTGGAGATGGCACATCCTCGGCGTCTCGGACCAGAGCCGCATCCGCAGCCGCTTCAGGTTCAGGACAATCTCGGGCACGTCCTCGACGACGTCGTCAATCGTGAAGAACTCATGCGGGACGCCGTCAATCCGGACCTCGGTGATTGCCGCTCCCTGAACCGAAGAGAGCAGGGCGCGGCGGAGCGAGTTGCCCATCGTCGGGCCCCAGCCCTTCTCCAGCGGGGCAACGGTGAAGCGGGCGTAGGTATCGGTCGCGGACTCGGCGTCGTGCTCGACCTTCTCGGGCAGGACAAAAGGCTTAAGCTTCATTTCGAGTACAGCTCCACAATCAACTGCGTGTTGCAGGGTATGTCCTTGACGTCTTCCGGCGTCGGCACGCGCACCACGGTACCGGTCCCGCGTTCCGGATTCACCGACAGCCAGGTCATGCCGGGCGCTTCCTTGGTGGCGAGAATCGGACCGATGACCTTCAGGCTGTCCGGACCGTTGATGCCGACGGTCTGGCTTGCCTTGACCGGATACGACGGAATGCTGACGCGGCGGCCGTTGACCGTGATGTGGCCGTGACGCACAAACTGCCGCGCCTGGGTCCGCGAGCCGGCGAACCCGAGCCGGAACACGACGTTGTCCAGCCGCCGCTCGAGCGCGATGACCAGACTCGCCGCGGTGTTCCTCGTCTTGGCCGCCTTCAGGAAGTAGTTATGGAACTGCGCCTCGAGGATTCCGTACATCATCCGCAGCTTCTGCTTCTCGCGCAACTGAATCGAATAGGCCGACATCCGGCGCCGGCCGCGTACCTCCGGCTCCTCACCGCGCTTCATCAGCACGCACTTGTCCGAGAGGCACTTGTCGCCCCGCAGGAAGAGCTTCTCCTTGGCCTTGCGGCAGCGCTTGCACTTTGGTCCGATGTATCTTGCCATGATTACGTCCCGATTATAGACTGCCTGAACGCATAGTCAAATCCTCAGGGCCTAGACCCGACGCTGCTTCGGCGACCGGCAGCCATTGTGCGGCACCGGAGTGATGTCGCGGATTGACTTGATATCAAGGCCGGCGTTCTGAAGCGAACGGATGGCGGCTTCGCGGCCCGGGCCCGGCCCGCTCACGCGGACGTCCACGGTCCGGACCCCGAGGGCACTCGCTTCCTTGGCTGCGGCCTCGGCGCACTGGCCGGCCGCAAACGGCGTACCCTTCTTCGCACCCTTGAAACCGACCCGTCCGGCCGACGACCACGAGACGACCGCCCCGGCCGGGTCGGCAATCGTCACAATCGTGTTGTTGAAAGTCGTCGCGACGTGGGCGATGCAGGCCGGCGGGACCCGGCGCTTGGCTGATTTGCGTGCCATCGTTACTTCTTTCCTGGAGGCCCGACGACCTTCACTTTGACCACACCCGACGTCTTGCGCGGTCCCTTGCGCGTCCGCGCGTTGGTCCGCGTGCGCTGACCGCGTACCGGCAGCCGGCGCCGGTGCCGGTCCCCGCGATAGCTGCCGATCTCAATGTACCGCTTGATATTCGCCGAAATCTCGGCCCGCAGTTCGCCCTCGACTTTGAACCCGCTCTCAATCTCCCTGCGGATATGAGCGACCTCTTCCTCGCTCAGCTCCCTGACGTAGCGGTTTGCATCAATGCCGGCTGCGGCAAGAATCCGGCGGGCGGAAAACAGCCCGATGCCGTAGATATGCGGCAGGGCGTAGAGGATTTTCTTGTTGTCGGGCAGGTCAATACCCGAGATACGAGCCACTAAGCCTCCTGTTCAGAGCTTAATCAGATGCCAAGGAATCCAGTTAGCGTCTAGTGTAAGGGGTAATATATAGCGGATTCAGCCGGGAAGTCAAGAACCGCCGGACGCCCGACCGTGACCGAGGCGGCCCCGGCTCAGCCAACCCGCTGTACTTGCCAGTCCTCGCCGACCCAGAGCAGCTCGACGCTGACGTCCAGACCCCACGTCCCGACCGTTGCGCCCGCCTTCACGAGTTGCCCCAACTGCGTCTCCTTGTCCAGCGGGTTACCCGCGCAGTCATGGTGCGCGACAATCGCGACGTGCATCGAGCCATGCCTCATCACCGATATCCCCAGACGCCGCCGTATCGCCTCGACCGCGACCGGGTCATCCTGCTGCGCGAGAATCCGCACCGGCCCCGGCTCGGTTATCGTATCAACGAAATCAGCCCGAAACGTCCTTCTCAACCACTCATTGACCGGCAACTGAGTCCGGCCGTCCATGCAGTTGATGGCAGCTACGAATCGTCCGCGGCTCACGCCCGGCTCCGGCCGGCAGGGACTTGCGTCCGGCAAACAGCACTGTCAAGCATGCCCAATCCTAGCAGGCGGCAGCGCCCGGTCAAGCTCAGGACCGCCGACGCCGCCTCAGCACGGTGACGGTCTCACGGACCACGGCGCGAAGAAGACTCCGACCCTGCCCGAGCCGCGGCTTCCGTTGCCGGTTCAATGCCGAACGTAACCCGATTGTCCGGCAATCCGGCTCGCGTCAGAATCAGCCAGCCGGCAAACCGCACAACGATTGCAGCGCACGAAGCCAAGACAGAAGCCGCAACAAACGCTCATTCAAACGCTCAATCGCTGGCTCAAAGAACCGCTCGCTTCAACGCCTGAGCACTCGCATCAGCGACTGCTTGAGCAGACGCTTCTGTTGTCGCTTGAGCAGACACTTGAGAAGGCGCTCGAATCATCGCCTAAGCAGACGCATGCGCTGTCACTTCAGGCAAGACCTGTGCAAACACTCGTTCAATTGCGTCTTCAATCGCACGATTCGTCACGGTGTAGGGTACGGCCCCCGGGTCATCCAGGTCCAGTGTAAGTCATAGCCAGTTCAGCACTTATCGTCTAGGAAGCGCCATTTCAGCCTAAGTTACACAATCACAGCCCCTTAGCTGTTTCCACGGCCCGGCGCGGGACATAACCGAAATCCCGGGGACATGACCCGAATTCGCCCTCGAATTCGGGATCGTGTCCCCTGGCGGTCCTTCGCTACAGCCAAGGTCGGGCAGGGCCGTGCCATTGACAACATGATTACCTAAACAGGTGACTGTCCCTAGTCTCCCGCGATGTTGACAGAACCGGCCGTTGACAACATCATTCCCTTAATGGGCGGCCGTCCCCGATTGCCCTTCGCGCCCTGCTCAGGACGCCGAGCATCTTACTCCTGTCGCCTCAGCGGTGAATCGTGAGTCTGCCGGTCCTGACCAGGCTGCCTGAGGTCAGCCGAACCAGGTAGACCCCGGCTGAGAGCGTTCGCAGGTCGAGCGTTGTCCCGAGTTCGACGTTGCCGACCTCAGATTGAGCAATCCTGCCCGCGGCATCAATGATGCTGACGCAGAAGCGGTCGAGTGACCCCGCGGCCGCACGGCTCGGTGAGAACGAGATTCGGACGAGAGTATGGCCGGCCCGGGCCGGGTTGGGGAAGACTGAGATTGCCGGCAGGGTCAGGTCCTTGCCCGCGGTCAGCCCGACAAACGAGGTGTCGAAGACCATCGGGCCGTAGAATTGAGGGTCGAACCACTGGTGCTCGAGCAGGGTCTGCGGCCACCAGCCAAAGAAGCTGCCACCACGGACTCCGGTGAACAGAAACGCCCGGACCGTATCCCCCGGCCCGATGGTGTAGTCGCTCTTGCGCGGGCCGATGGGAATCTTGACCTCGAACTGCAGATGCCCGCTGAGCAGACTGGACACCGCGACCGCGCCGGTACACGGCCAGACCGGGAAGCCGGCTGCGAGCGCATAGTAGTCCACCCTGTCTCCACCTGGAACCACCATTGCGAAGTGAGCTCCCTCGGAACTATCCTCGGCCCACAAGCCATCGTTGTTCTCGTCCACATACAACCCGAGCTGGTCTCCGTCCTGCCGCTCGTGG
>Ga0194113_10004351_pt1 | contig 18575 bp, 17 predicted proteins | sample TA2MahC200mmetaG_FD_146193 | JGI IMG/M metagenome (GOLD analysis project Ga0194113, IMG submission 146193) | Freshwater microbial communities from Lake Tanganyika, Tanzania - TA2015017 Mahale Deep Cast 200m | ecosystem: Environmental > Aquatic > Freshwater > Lake | place: Tanzania: Lake... | reverse complement strand
CCATGTGGTTTAGTAAAGTTTCTACGCGCATCCGGTGTCGTTTATCCTCCTCTGTTTTGTGTACAAGAAGGATAACCGGATGCGCCTTTCTTAATCAACTACCACCCACAGATTCTCGTGAAGTGCCTCCTTGAAGAACTGGGCATTCCTCAATTGCCCTTGTAAAAAACTATCGACGGGGACCTTCGTAATCAGAGGACATGAGGTTATTGAATAGTGCGCCAACGGTTACAGTATTCATGTAGCTGACAAACATTCGTTCCACACAAACAGAATATTCCTGAAGTTACAACATCTTGATGGCTGGCTTGGCATGACGGGATTCAATTCGCCGGGCGTAAAGGGTCAATCGCACAAGGTCTTGAGCGTGGTCAGGCCGTCAATATGGCCGTACCCCAGCCGATAGACTTCCGGGTCAATATCGAGGATGACGGCATTTTCCAGGTGGGGGAAATTGAGCAGACGTGTGGCAAGCGCATCGGCAACAGGTTTGTGAACGCCCGCATTCGGCCGATGAAGGCGCGTATTAAAGATATTCTGGACATCTTTCCCCGTTTCTGGCACGTTAACACCATGAAAGTGCAACTCGCGGCCGGTTCTGCAATGCTTCCAGCCGATGCGGGCTTATGCCAGTCGAGAAGCCGTTTCTTATCAATGCCATGCCGAATGAGACAAACAAACAGGGACATCCCGAGTGAGGTGCTATCATGTTGATGAAAATGATGGGTGAACGGGTAGCGGTAGGCGTTGCGGTTGTGTTGCTCGCGGGGTGCGGGGACAGCAAGAACACGGAGAACCGAGCGGCCGACGGCGACGCGAAGCCTCGGGTCGCGGTGATTCCGAAGGGGAGCACGCACGCCTTTTGGAAATCGGTCGAAGCTGGCGCGAAGCAGGCGGGCAATGAGTTCGGTCTTGACGTGATCTGGAAAGGCCCGATGAAAGAGGACGACCGTGCCTCGCAGATCCAGTTGCTTGAGCAGTTCATCAGCGAAGGCGTGGCGGGTATCGTGCTGGCTCCGCTGGACAGTCAGGCGTTGGTCGTTCCGGTGCAGTCGGCGAAGGAAAAGAAGATCGCGACGGTGATCTTTGATTCGACGCTTGAAGGAAACGATTGCGCCAGCTTTGTCGCCACCGACAACAAGGCGGCCGGCAAACTCGGCGGCGATCATCTGGCGAAGCTACTCGGCGGGACGGGCAAGGTGGTGTTGCTCCGTTATTTGGAGGGTTCGGCCAGCACGATGCAGCGCGAAGCGGGTTTCCTCGAAGCCATGGCGGCGAACCCGGGCATCACGGTCATTTCGAAAGACCAGTACGCGGGCGCGACCTCGGCATCGGCGAAAGACCGCGCGATGAACATGCTCGATACGTTGAGGGAGGCCGACGGGATCTTCGCGCCCAACGAGTCGTCGGCCGTGGGCATGCTGCTCGCCTTGCAGGATAACGGTCTGGCGGGCAAGAAGACGTTTGTGGGTTTCGATGCATCGGAGATGCTGCTGCAGGGGTTGGCGAATGGCGAAATCATGGGCCTCGTGGCTCAGAACCCCAGGAAAATGGGCTATATCGCGGTGAAAACGATGGCTGCGGTGCTGAAGGGTGAGCAGGTGGACGCAGTAATTGATACCGGCTGCGCGTTGATTACGAAGGACAACATGGCGTCGCCCGAGATTCAGGCGATCCTCGGCAAGTAGGACGCAGGCCGCCGTATCCACAGGCCACACGGACGGATGTGATGACAGAGCGCTTGAAGATGTCTGCGGTACGGAAGCGCTTCGGGGCGACCATTGCGCTTGCCGGGGTTGATCTGTATGTAAACGCAGGCGAAGTGCTGGGGCTTGTGGGCGAGAACGGAGCCGGCAAGAGCACGCTGATGAAAGTCCTGTCCGGTGCACACCCCCCCGACGAGGGGCAGATGTGGCTGGACGGGGAGCCGTACAAGCCGCGCGGACCGCTCGATGCGCGGCGCGCGGGCGTGGCGATGATCTATCAGGAGCTCTCACTCGCGAAGCACCTGAGCGTCGCCGAAAATATCCTGCTCGGCATGGAACCCACCACAGGTCCGCTGCTGAATTGGAAAGAGATCCGACGCATCTCGGCAGAGGCCCTCACGGAGGTCGGACGATCCGATATTCACGTCGATCAACCCGTGGGCGAACTTTCGATTGCCGAGCAGCAGCTCGTTGAGATCGGGCGCGCGGTCGCGGTCGGCTGCAAGGTGCTCGTGCTTGATGAGCCGACGAGCAGTCTGACGAAAGCGGACATCGCAAAGCTCTTCGCGCTGGTGAGGCGGCTGAAGGCGAAAGGCCATGCGATCGTCTATATCTCCCACTTTCTTGAAGAGGTGAAGGACCTGTCAGACCGCTATACGGTGTTGCGTGATGGACAAAGTGTGGGCGGCGGCTTGACCGCAGAGGCGACGCCGGCGCAGATCGTTTCGCTGATGGTCGGCCGCGACGTGAAGGACTTGTATCCGCGGTCGAAGCGGGCAACGGGTGACGTCCTGTTATCGGTTAAAAAATTCGCAGGCCGCTCCAAGCCGATTTCGGCGTCGCTCGACATTAAACGCGGCGAAGTCGTCGGCATCGCAGGGCTCGTCGGCGCGGGCCGAACGGAGCTGCTGCGGACGATCTTTGGACTGGATGCGGTGGCGTCGGGCGAGGTCCGGGTTGCGACGGTAAGCGGCGCGGCCACACCGTCTGAGCGCTGGCGGCAGGGCGTCGGGATGGTGAGCGAGGACCGCAAGACCGAGGGGCTTGCGCTGAATCTTTCCCTTGCAGACAACATGACGCTATCGAGTTTGGGCTTTTTTGTCAGTCCGCGTTCGCTGGAAGAGAAATCCAAGCACTGGATCAGCAGGCTGGAGACCAAGTGCGCGGGTCCACAGCAGTCGGTCGGATCGTTGTCCGGCGGCAATCAGCAGAAGGTCGCGGTGGGCCGACTGCTGGAACACGGCGTGGACCTCCTGCTGCTGGACGAGCCGACGCGCGGGATCGATGTCGGGGCAAAGGCGCTGATCTACAAGCTGATTGACGAGCTCGCCTGCGAAGGGCGGGCGGTGCTGATGGTCAGCAGCTATCTGCCGGAGCTGATGGGCACCTGTGATCGTATCGCCGTGATGTGTCGCGGAACCCTGGGCCCGGCCCGTCTCGTCAGCGAGACCAACGAGCACCAGATCATGTTAGAGGCGACGGGCACGCCAGGCAACGGAGGACCATGAGCGAAGCAGAGAAGAGACTGTCAGGCGGAATGAACATGCGCAAATACCTGGCGATGCTTGGACCCCTGATCGGGCTTGTGTTTGTGTTTGTGCTGTTCTCGGCGCTTCGACCGAAGACGTTCCTGAATCTCGACAACATGCAGATCATCCTGCGGCAGACCGCCGTGATTGGAACTGCGGCCATCGGGATGACATTGATCATCATCGCCGGTGGAATTGATCTGGCGGTCGGATCCAACATCGCGATCGGTGTCGTGACCATCGCGCTTTTGCTGCAGGCTGGCTTCACGCCCATCCTTGCGGCGCTCGGCGGAATCGCGGCTTGTACGGCGACCGGCGCGTTCAGCGGATTGCTGATCACGCGGTTGAAAGTGTTGCCGTTCATTGTAACCCTTGGATTGATGGGCGCGCTGCGCGGCGGAGCGAAGGGTTTGGCCAATAGCCAGACGGTCTATCCGCCGCGCACAGAAGCCATCACGAACAGTTGGATCATGAAATTGCTGTCTGGACTCAAGGATGAGAACCGCTGGATGTTGTTGCCTCCGGGCGTGTGGCTGATGCTGGCGCTGGCGGTGCTGGTTGCGCTGATGTTGCGGTTCACGCGCTTTGGCCGTCATATCTTCGCGGTCGGCTCGAATGAGCAGACGGCGCGTCTCTGCGGGGTGAATGTGGATCGCGTGAAGATCCTGGTCTACACGCTCGGCGCGTTGTTCGCGGGCATCGCGGCGATGCTCCAGTTTTCCTACATCCGCGTGGGAGACCCCACGACGGCGGAGGGTTACGAGCTCGGCGTGATTGCGGCCGTTGTGATTGGTGGCGCGAGTCTCGCTGGCGGGGAAGGCCGCATCGCGGGCAGTTTGATCGGTGCGATCATCATGACGATGGTGGCCAACGGCTGCACGAAAATGGGCTTCGACAACTGGGTCCAGCAAATTGCCACCGGCTTCATCATCATCGCCGCCGTGATGCTCGACAAACTGCGCCAGCGCCGTGCGGTGTAGCCCGGTCGTCGGCTTTCGTCACAGGGACTCAGGGATCGAGGTTCAGCAGCTTCATCATCCGTCGGGCGATCTCGGTGTTGTCGATAAAGCCCGTGAATTGGTCGGCGCCCGGGCCAAAGGCATAGACCGGAACCGCCACTGCGGTATGATCACTCGACGTATAGCGAGCCGTCACCTGACCGGTCGCGCAGTCGCCTCCGTTGAGGGTCATCCCCCCTGTCTCATGATCCCCCGTCACGATCACCAGCGTTTCGCCGTTGGTGGAGGCGAAGCGCAGAGCCGCCCCGATGGCCCGGTCAAAGTCCAGGGTTTCGAGAACAACGCCAGCGGTGTTGTTTGCATGAGACAGGAAATCGATCTGAGACCCCTCCACCATCAAAAAGAAGCCCGAGGACTCCTTGGACAGGAGTCGGATGGCGGTCTCCGTAGCGGGCACGAGCATCTCTCCTCGTTCCGGCGCTGGCGCATGATGGTCGCGCGCTGTCAATCCGGCCAGCTTGCCGGATTCCACCTTCTGAATATCCGCTATCGTGTAGACGACCTGATACCCCTTGGCCCGAAGGTCCTGACTCAGGTTGCGTCCGTCACGGCGTTTCTCAAAATGGTCGAGTCCCCCTCCTATAAACAGATCAATCTGAGTATCCAGAAATTGCGCCGCGATCTTCTCGTACTCCCCCCGCGATTCGGCATGGGCAATAAAAGAGGCCGGCGTGGCGTGGGTGATGGCCGAGGTGGAGACGAGGCCCGTTTTCAACCCCTTTTTCTCAGCCAGATCACGAATGGAGGGAAGGGGCTTCTTGTCAGGCCCCACGCCAATGGCCCCATTGTACGTCTTGACTCCGGTAGCCAGCGCCGTTGCGCTGGCCGCTGAATCGGTGATGAAGTCACTCGACGAATGGGTCTTGGCCAGCCCAATATGCTTGAAGTTATCGAGATAGAGCTGCCCGTGGTTGGCTACCATTGCGGCATAAACATGAGCCAGCCCCATGCCGTCGCCAATCATCAAGATGATGTTTTTGGGGGCCTTCTGACCCTGAGGCTGGGCAAACCGCTCCACCGCATAAACAGAGACGGCCGAATCGGCTTTCTGAGGCGAGCCCTTTTTGGAAGGCGAGCCCTCCCCCTGAGCAGAGCCCGGCAGGAGAAATTGAAATAGAAACACGAACGACAGGGCCAGCGAAGAGCATCCACCAGCGGTCTGGCGCCGACGCGACGCCTCCGGCGCCAAGCCAAGGCAAGCTCTCATACGCGGCAAATTCATTCCAGTGAGTATCCCTTAAATTCGGGGGATTGTCAAATGCATGGGTCGGGTATTGGAGGTGTTTCAGATCACGCGCAATAATCGGCGCCCATGTCTCACGCATCCCTCATTGGAGCGTGGCGTGTTCTTTCAGCTTTCCATTTTCAGCTTTCGCTTTATCCGTCCTTGCGTCCCGACGGTCTCAATCGGTACACTGACACATGGTTCTTCCCGAACTTCTAGCCCCCGCAGGCTGTTTTGACGCCGCCGTCGCCGCATTCCGGTATGGCGCGGATGCCGTCTATGCGGGTCTGGATCGCTTCTCGGCGCGGGCCGAGGCTCAGAACCTATCCCCTGAACGGCTGGCCGTGCTGCTGGCCCATGCGCGCAGCCTCACACCGCCGCGCAAGATCTATTGCACCTTCAATACGCTGCTGCTGGAGGCCGAGCTCCCGGCAGCGCTGGAGACGCTCGATCAGCTCGACGACCTCGGCGTCGATGGTGTTATCATCCAAGACTGGGGACTGTTTGAGATGGCCCGCAGGCATTTTCCGCGTCTGCAGCTCCACGCCAGCACCCAGATGGCGGCGCACAGCCGCGAGGGGGTTCAGGCGCTTGCTGCACGCGGCTTCACCCGCGTGGTGCTCGCCCGCGAGCTGACTCTGGACGAAATCGCCGCAACCGTCCGCGACCACGCCGCCGAGATCGAGGTCTTCATCCACGGCGCGCTCTGCTACTCCACCAGCGGACTCTGCCTCTTCTCCTCACACGCCGTCGGCCGAAGCGGCAACCGCGGCCGCTGCGCCTACTGCTGCCGCGACCGCCTGACCGGAGCCGGAGACCCAGACGCTACGGCCAGCCATCCCTTCTCCATGCGCGACCTGGCCTGGCTCCCCCACATCCCCGCGCTGGTCGAGGCGGGTGTCGCCAGCCTGAAGATCGAAGGCCGGATGAAGTCGCCGCTCTACGTCGCCGCCATCACCGACCTCTACCGGCGCGCCCTGGATGGCACGCTCACCCCGAGTGAACAGGCGGGCAAGATCGGCGATATCCAGACCATCTTCAGCCGGCCCTGGACGTCGTTCTACGCCGAAGGCGCCGGCACCGACCCGCTCGCCATCATTGACCCATCGGCCGTCGGCCACCGCGGCACCCGTATCGGCACCGTCCAGTCGGTTCAGCGCGACGGCTGCGGCGGACGCTGGCTGCGCTTCCGCACCGCGCGCGCCCTGGAAAAACACGACGGTCTCCAAATCGAGCCGGCGGCGGGCGGGCAGCCCGAAGGTTTCGCGGTCAGCGCGCTGCGGCGCTGCGGCGCCACGCGCGGCGAAATCGCCCTCCCCGCCGGCATCGATGTCGAGGTCGGGTTGCCCCCCGATTTCTCGACGATTCCCGCGCCCGGCGCGGCGGTCTACTGCTCGGCCTCTCAAGCGGTGCGGCGGGCCTATCCCGTCGAAACGGTCCGCGAATCATCGCTCGCCCCGATTCACGCCTGCGCGGTCACGATCACGCTCGATGCGGCAGGACTGGTCCTGACCGCCGAATCGACCGACGCCTGCGCGGACACGGCAACGGTGCGCGTCCCGGCGGAGCTGACTCCCGCGCGCAATCCGGGTCAGACCGAGGCGGCGGTGCGCAAAGCATTCGACCGCACCCGCGACGCCGGCTGGCGGGTGGCCCGTCTGGCGGTTCATGATCCCGACGCCCGCTACGCCCCGCCCTCCCTGCTCAACGACGCCCGCCGTCGTGTGTTGGAGGCCCTGACTGTTGCCCGGGCCGCCCGTCGTCAGGCGGTCCGTGATGCGGTGCGTGATCAGTGGGACTCCTCCCCTGCTCTTCAGGCGCGCGCGCTGTCTGACCACACACAGCAGGAACGCGCGGCACCCCGCTTCACGGCCAAGGTGCATGTCTCGCAAGCGCCATCCGAGGCGCTGGGTGATGCCCACGAGCTGGTCGTGCAGATCGGCCATGCGGACGACGAGGCCATCCGTCGCGGTCTCGCGGCCTGGCTGACGATCCTTCCCCGTGATCGCATCCGACTGGCCGTGCCCCTGCTGGTGCGCGACAGCGAGTCCGCGCCCTTGGCCCTTCGGCTGGGCACACTGGCGGCGGATGGGTGGCGGCTGTGGGAGTGCGCCGATCTGGCAGGTCTCGACCGGTTGCGGCGCTGTGCAGGCCAGGCCGAAGACATCACCGCCGACTGGTCGTTCTATGCGCTCAACCGCCCCGCCAGCGCCTTTCTGCGCGAACAGGGGATTACGCGCCGCGTCACCTCGCCCGAGGAAACGGCGGCCAATCTCGCCGTTTGCGTGGATGCTGGGGTTATCGAGGCGCTGGTCTTCCAGCTCACGCCGCTGTTCATTTCGCAAACGCCGCCCTGCGCCGGACCGGGCGACCCGCCTACCGAGTCCGTCGCATGGGCCGACCGCCGGGGCCAGACCTTGCACGCCTGTCCGCTCGACGGCCGCTGGATCACAACCGGCGATCGCCCGTTCTCCTGCGCGGACGCCATTCCAGAGCTGCTGGGCCTGGGCATCCGCCAGTTCCGTTGCGACTGGTCGTGGCAGCCTTCAGACCCCGCCGTGCTCGCCGCCGCCTGGCGAGCCGTTCGCTGCGGCGAGAGGCCCTCCGGAAGCCACCCCGCCAACTTCCGGCGCGGCCTGATGTAATTCTGATCTATTTCTCAGCACACGCAGGCTGGACGAGCGGGGTGCTTTCGTGCATAATCATAGCTTAACCAATCACCCAGCCCCTCTGGGGCGGCGAGGAGACCTAGACCGTATGCAAAACATTCCCAGCGTTAAAATGGGCATCGTCGCCGTCAGTCGCGACTGCTTCCCGATCGAACTCAGCCGTGCGCGTCTTGATCGTGTTGTAAAAGCCTGCGCCAAGCGCAAAGTCGAGGTGATCCCCTGCTCGGTGGTCATCGAATCAGAAGCTGACACGGTCAAAGCGCTCGTGGAAATGCGCGCCGCTGGCGTCAACGCGCTCACAATCTACCTCGGCAACTTCGGTCCTGAGGCGCCCTACACCATTTTTGCCAAGGAAATGGGCGTCCCCTTCATGCTGTGCGCGGCGGCGGAGGAATCGGCTAAAGACCTGATCAACGGGCGTGGCGACGCCTTCTGCGGCATGTTGAACGCCTCGTTGAACTGCGCCCTGCGCAACATCACCCCCTTCATACCGGCCGTGCCGGTGGGCCTCCCGGACGCGATCGTCAACCACATCGTCCATTTCACTCGCGTGGCCCGCGTGGTGAACGGCATCCGCAACCTCAAGGTCTTTGCGTTTGGTCCGCGCCCGCAGGATTTCTTTGCCTGCAATGCGCCGATCAAGCCCATGTACAATCTGGGCATCGAGGTGATGGAGAACTCGGAACTCGACCTGCTGCAGCTCTACCAGGGTACCGCGAAGCGAACGAAGGAAATCGATGCCATCGCCAAGGACATGGCCAAGGAACTCGGCAAGGGCAACTGCTTTGCGGGCAAGCTGCGCGAGCTGGCCCAGTTCGAGCTCGCCCTGCTGACGTTCTTCGAGGCCAATCTCGGATCCCGCCAGTTCGGCGTGATGGCCAACAAATGCTGGCCCGCATTCGAATCGGCCTTCCGCTTCGTCCCCTGTTTTGTCAACTCCCGCCTCTCCACGCGCGGCATACCGGTGGCGTGCGAGGTCGACATGTACGGGGCGGTCTCTCAGTACATGGCCCAATGCGCGACGCTCTTGCCGACGACGATTCTCGACATCAACAACACCGTGCCCGCCGACCTGCCGATCAAGAATCTGCAGGGCGCCACGCGAGCCGATCTGTTCATGGGCTTCCACTGCGGCAACACCCCCTCCTGCTGCCTCTGTTCCGGTTGCTCGATGAAATATCAGCTCATTATGCACCGTCTGATGGAGCCGGGCCGGGAGCCCGACATTACTGCGGGCACGCTGGAAGGTCGGCTGCGGCCGGGCCCGATCACCTTTTTCCGCGTGCAGGGAACGGCGGATTGCCGTCTCCAAAGCTACATCGCCGAGGGCAACATACTCGACGCCGACCCGCGCTCGTTCGGCGGCATCGGCATCTTCGGAATTCCGAATTTTGCCCGCTTCTATCGCCAGGTGCTGCTGGAGAAACACTACCCGCATCACGGGGCTGTGGCGTTCGACACCGCCGGCGAGGTCCTCTTCGACGCAGCCAAGCTGCTGGGCATCGCCGATGTGGCGGCCCCAAAACCGGCTGGCGAGCTCTACCCCAACGAAAACCCGTTCGCGTAGTGCTTTCAGTGCATAGGCTTGCATCAACCTCATCAACAACGCAACCGGAGTCGCCTCATGACAACACAGGAAAATCTGATGGCCGCATTCGCGGGTGAGAGTCAGGCAAATCGCAAATACCTCGCCTTCGCCAAGAAGGCGGATGCCGACGGCAAGACGCAGATCGCCCGGCTCTTCCGCGCGGCGGCCGAGGCCGAAACCGTTCATGCCCACGCCCATTTGCGCGTCGCCAACGGCGTGAAGAGCACGGCGGAGAACGTGCAGGAGGCGATTGCCGGCGAAGGTCACGAGTTCACGACGATGTATCCCGAGTTCGTCGCCGCCGCCAAACGGGATGCCCATGCGGGTGCCTTGCGCTCGTTTGAATACGCCATGGCCGTCGAAAAGATCCACCACGGTCTTTACAGCCAGGCGGCCGCCGCGCTCAAGGCCGGGAAGGACCTCCCCGCCGCGAAACTCTTTGTCTGTCCGGTCTGCGGCAACACGGAGGTGGGCTCGGTTCCCGAGCAATGTCCGATCTGCGGCATCCCCGGAGCTAAATTCAGCGAAATCGCCTGACGTTGTCTTCGCTTTGCGCACGGCTGAGGACGCCGGATTCGATGCGGGCTTCTTGACTTGTCGACGCGGCTTTCGTATGCTCCCAAGCGGTGATCGGACTTAAGAGGACGATTTATGGCTTATTTGGTCTTGACCGAGGGTGATAGGAAGGGGCACAAGTTCGACCTCAAAGACGGGGTCACGCGCATCGGAAGGCGTGCCGAAAACGATGTGATCTTGGTTTATCCGTCGGTTTCCGGAACCCATGCAGAGATTATTCGATCCGATGACGGATTTGAGTTGCGTGACCTCGGGTCCACCAACGGCACGCGCCTCAATGGCTCGCGCATCCAAAGCATACGGGTTTACCGAAACGACATTTTCTCGTTCGGGGATATCTCTGTCATGCTTGAGGGCGACGACGTGCCCACAGCGCCGCCATCGGACGAAAATGACGCTGCGGACATTTCTTCGATTCCGCGCACGACCGTCAGCTTGCACCCGCTGGTACCCGAGAATGCGCGCGTCATGCCGCCATCAGACTTCAAGAAAACGCATGGTTCGCGAACGCTCTGGCCGATTTTCATCGGCCTGGTCATTCTGGCTGTGCTTGTCGCTCTGGTCGTCTTTGTGTTGGGTTTCTTTTCTTAGAGGACCCATGATGAATAGGCGTCGCGAGACTCTCCCGCAACGGCCTGCAAGCGCTCCTCCCCCGATGCGACCACACGGATTGTAACCGCCTTTTTCTCGTGGTGGTCGCTATAGGCCGCGCACACCTGAACCGCCCGGGCAATGTCGGCAGACTCGCGCACTCCGAACGGGATTAATAACGTGGGCCCCGGCACGTTGACCGTGTCCACCAACACATCGCCCTCGGCAAACGCCACATGCAAGGACTCGTTATCCGCCTGATTCCTGCCGATGATGCACGTGGAGCCTCCGGGAAGCCGCATGTGCCGGCCGATGCGCAATAACCGAAGCGACCGCAGATCCCGGATACCCCGTTCGGCGAGAAGGTTGGCCAGCCTACGGCAGAAGCCCTCATCGGTGAGCAGACAGCCGCCGGCCGGTGTCGGATACGCCCGTATGCCGTAAGCCGCCGCCAGCGCCATTTGCGGCTTGCGCGAACGCCCGGAAAGCCCCAGCAGACGTTCGCGATCGAGCAGACCCTCCCGCTCCGGCCGCGACGGCGCCATCAGCTTCGCGCTCAATGGCCGCACCAGAAAATCCTCCATGCCGCTGTCATGGATGACAATATCCAGCGCATGCCTGTTCTGTGACATCGGCCGTTGCCCCAGAACCTCTCCGGTCGCCACGCAGTCAAAGCCCATGGCAGTCATCCGCTCCCCGGCGCGTCTGACCATCCGTGCATGGCAATCGATGCACGGATTCATGTGGCCGCCGAATCCGTGCGGCGGCTGTTCAATCAACTCCAGAATATCATCGGTGAAATCCACCGTGTGCAACCGCACGTTCAGCGCACGCGCAGCGCGTTGCGCGGCGGCGGTGTTAAAGAACGGGCTGGCAAAACTCACCGCCTCGACATGCACGCCCTGACCGCGCAGCACGCAGATGGCCAGCATGCTGTCCAAACCGCCTGAAAGCAGGCTGAGACACCGGGTTTGTTTGCCCGCACAGCCGCCGCACGCGGTTGTCGGCCCGCCCGGTTCCCCGTTATCGGTCATCATGCCGTGTCACTCCGTTCCAATAGCCATGTACCCCTTTCGCCCCCGATACCGATTTGACGCACAGCAAAGGGCGTCCCTGTCCCAACAGTCCGCATCAGGATTTGCGGCGGTTTCTCGGCAATCTCCTGAATGCCGTCGTCCGGCGGTGTTCCGTTATCGGATCGACGGTGTCGAGAAACGGAAACCGGTTGAAGTCCGTGTCTCTGGTGACAATCGTCTTGATCCCGTTTTCTCTCATCAAAATTGCTGTGTGCGCGTCAAAGACCAGATTGCCGGAAATGCCTGGCACATCGGCAAAGACTTCCGTTGCCACATGACGATGCCGGTCGGTCTCCGACAAGACCCGCAGGCTCAGAGAGGCGAATAGCGCATCAAGGAATAACCACGCCTGAGCGGCCGAGAAGGGACGATTGAGAACACGTGGATGGGTCACTACGCGAAGAAACTCATACACAATACCCCAGGTTACATACCAAGGCGTTGTCTGCGAACGCCACTGTTCGAGCAACTGGCGGCATCCCGCGTGGTCTGGCGAGTCCTTATCCGCGCCATAAATCAGGATATTGGTATCCACAACGAACATGACTAACCTCCCATCACGTCGTACAGGGCATCTCGATTGGCAACGTTGACCCGCAGTCCGCCGCTCTCGAATTCCGGCAACGGCGGCAACTTGGCCTCGCGTGGTACCGGTTCGATAATCGTTCGCAATGCCGCCTCGACCATCTCGGACATGGTCTGTTGGCGGCGCGCGGCTTCACGCTTGACCTCACGCATCGTCACATCGCTGATAGTCAGTGTTGTTTTCATATAGATAACCATATCTTAAATATGGAATACCGTCAACACTCCTCTTGCTCCGCCAATTCTTCATAGACAGCCGCGACTCGCGCCACCATCTGCCGCAGCGTATAGCCCTCCATCCGCGCGCGCGCACCAGCGCGGATTCGTCCGGCGAGTTGACGGTCATTCACCAGCGCCAGCGCCCGGGCCGCCAGGCCCGCCACATCTCCAACCGGAGCGAGCATCCCTGACTCCTCCGTCGCGATGACGTCAGCAATACCACCGGCCTCCGCCGCCACCACCGGCACGCCCGCCGCCATCGCCTCCAGCAGCGTGTACGGCAGCCCCTCCCACCGCGACGGCATCACCAGCGCGTCCAGGTCCGTCAGATGCCCGGCCACCTCGATCTCGTCGCGGGCCGTTCGCAACAGGGTGCACGCATCAAGTCCGGTCCGTTTCAGCCGCCTGCTCACCCATCCGGGCCAGGGTCCGTCGCCCACCATCAGAAACCGGACGTCGGGCCGCGCGTCGCGGATGCGCCGCGCGACGTCCAGAAAGAGGTCGGGCCCCTTTTGCCGGCATATCCGCCCGACAAAGCCGATCAGCGGATGGGGACGCTCGGGTATCGGTGGCAGGACGCCGGCCTCAATGCCATTGGGAATCAGCCGCACGCGGTCCGCCGGCAGGCCCAATCCGCGCGCGCCATCGCACGCCCGAACGTATTCCTCGCGGCTGACCGCGATGAGCCGTCCGGTCCACCGCGACGCCCACCGTTCGCAGGCCAGGTAAAGGCCCAGCCACGGACTGTCCGACAAAAAGGCGAAGGCATGGGGCGTGTAAACCGCCGGCACGCCGCCTGCGGCACACGCCGCCAACCGGGCCAGCAGACCCGCTTTGGAGCTGTGGGCATGGATGATGTCGGGACGAAGGCGGCGCACCAGCCGGATCAGGCGCGCCAGCGCCACGACGTCGGCAATCGGCGCGATGCGACGCTTCATCGGCAGCAGATGCACCGCCACGCCTGCCATTCGGAACAGGTCGATATCACGGCTAAAATCGGCGTCACGGCCGGCCGAGGCGATCACCGTCAGCCGGAAGCGGTGGCGGTCGAGACCCAGCACCAGGTCGCGCAAATGACGGCGCGTGCCGCCCGCCGTAGCCTCCAGCACTTCGACGATGTGAAGCGGACGCATGCCGTCAGCCTCCTGTCGCCGGCGGTTCGGCGGCGCGTCGCTGACGGCCCAAGAACGCCTCATTCGGATCGGCCGCGCCCGCTGGCGTCGCCCACGGAAAGGCGTGCAGCCGCGTCAGCGCCTCTCCCGCAAGAAAGAGCGACCCGCAGACCACCACCGCGCCGCCTTCGGCCAGCGCCCAGGCCCGGGCCTCGTCCAACGCGTCGCCGAGCTCCGCCTCCCGGGCCGCGAGTCCGTGGGCGCGCATGAGCGCCGACACCGCGCCACCGGCCAGCGCGCGCGGCGACGGAATGGTCACCGCCCAGGCGCGCGCGAACGACGGCGCGAGAATCTTGAGGAACGCGCCGGCGTCCTTGTCATCGCAAAACCCGGCCACCAGGCCCAGCGGACCCCTCAGCCCCGATTTCTTCAGCGCCACCCGCAGCGCCGCGGCGCAATCGGGGTTGTGCGCGCCGTCCACGATCACCGGCGGCTCGCGCGAGACGAGTTGGAAACGGCCCGGCCAACATACCCCCGCCAGCCCCTCGCGAAACGCCGCATCGGGCAGACGCAACCCCAGCGCCTCCTCGGCGGCTTCGAGGGCCGCCACCGCCGTGGCGAGATTCTCACACTGAAACAGGCCGCCCAGCGGCAGCGTGACTTTTCCGAGGTCGCGCGAGGCCGTCGACACCCGGGCCTCCAGCCCCTCGGGACGCGAGCGCACGGCCGACACCGAAACGGCCTCGCCCGCGTCCACCAGACGGCACCCCAGATCCGCCGCCCGGCGCCGAATCACCGCCCGCGCCTCGTCGGGCATCGCGCCGCAGACGACCGGACGCCCCGGCTTGATGATCCCCGCCTTCTCGCCCGCGATCTTCGCCAGCGTATCCCCCAACCACTGCGTGTGCTCCAGTCCGATCCGGGTAATCACCGAAACGAGCGGTGTCACCACGTTGGTGGCATCCAGCCGGCCGCCGAGGCCGGTCTCCAGCGCCACCAGCCGCACCCCCGCCCGCCGATAAACCTCGAAAGCCGCCGCCGTGGCACACTCAAAGAACGTGGGTTCCTCGGCACCCGCCGCAACCGCCGCACGCGCCGCCGCCTCGACCGCCCGGCCCGCCTCGCCCAGGGCGGCGTCGGCGACCGCCGCGCCGTTGACGAAAATCCGCTCGTTGAAGCGCTGCAAATGCGGCGACGTGTAGCGTCCGCACGTCAATCCGGCCGCCCGCAACACCGCATCGGTCATCGCCGCCACCGATCCCTTGCCATTCGTCCCCGCGATATGAATGGGGGCCAGGCCCGACTCGGGCCGGCCCATCTGCGCCATCAGCGCCTCCATCACCTCCAGTCCCTGCCGCACGCCAAAGCGCTGCCTGGCCGCCAAGGCCTCCAGAAATCCGCATGATGTGTCCATGCGTCCAGTGTACCCGGCGCACGCCCGCACAAGCAACAGGAATTGTAATCCAACAGGGGCGATTCAGATGTATGGCTGACAGCCTCGCCCCGATGTGGTACGCTCTGCCAATCAGAATATGCCGCAACAAGTGGGCGGTGTTGAGTTTCGGGAATGCTTGAGGGCTTGACCGACACGGCAAGGGATCGTTATGAATTCGGTTGAACAGTATTTGAGCGACATGGGGGCGATTCGCGCAACAGGTGCGGGAACAGCGGAAACGTCTTACTATACCGCCCTTTCCACGCTCTTGAACGAGATCGGCAAGAAGCCGGCCCCAAAAGTGCGCTGTGTGATCCAACTTCAGAACAAAGGCGCGGGTATGCCTGACGGCGGCATGTTCACCGCCGACCAGTTCAAGAGCAAAGCAGCCAAGCAGGAAGCCGGGGCGAACCCGCTCAAAAACATTCATCCTGCCCGTGGCGTGATCGAAGTGAAGTCGCCCGCCGAGGACATGGCGGACATCATCGTAAGCGAGCAAGTCGCCCGCTATTGGGACCACTACGGACTTGTTCTGGTCACAAATTACCGCGCCTTTACGCTGATTGGCCGCACGGGTTCCGGTCAGGCGGTGGAGTTGGAGCGTTTCACGCTGGCCGCGACCGAAGCGGAATTCTGGAAGTTGGCCGCGCACCCGCGCACCTGTCCCGACGCGCTGCGCGAACGCTTCGCCGAGTACCTTTACCGTGCGATGACGCATAATGCGCCGCTGGCCGCTCCGCAGGACGTGGCCGCTATCCTTGCATCTTACGCCCGCGACGAAAGACGCCGTGCTGGCATCCGCAGCCTTGGGGCGGCAGGTGGCGGCGCTGCTCGACACGGAAACGCCCGTTCCCGGTGTGACCTGCGGCGCGATCCGCGGAGATCTCAAGGCCGTGGCGGCGTGCGTCCGCACCGACGGCAAGCCGATCAACGCCGACGCGGGCGACTTGGACCTGACGGCGGGGTGGGGTCATGCGGGCAAGGGAGGTGTGACCATGCCGGGGCGCGGCAAGGTGGAGACGGCCGGCGACACGCTGGACATCTACCTGAACGGCCTGACCTGTTGGCGCAACGTGCCCGCGCCGGTGTGGGCATACACGATAGGCGGGTATCAGGTCATCAAGAAATGGCTCTCCTACCGCGAAAAGCCCTTGCTGGGGCGAGGCCTGACTGTGGCTGAGGTGCGTTACGTCACCGAGACCGCCCGCCGCATCGCCGCGCTTCTCGCCCTGCAACCCGCGCTTGACGTGAATTACCGCGCCACGGTCGCAGACACCTACGCGAACGGGCCGATAACGCCATAGCCATCTACACGATCGAATGGTTGGATCACGAACGGCTGGGACGAGGTAGAAGGCTCGTCCCGAATGGCGCTAAGTTAAGCGGTTCTGATAAACGGACCTTTGTCGCGAGCTTTGTCGAACCCTCTATAGGCGAACCGGTTGCGATTCGACAAAGCTCGCGACAAAGAGGGTGGAAAGGCTTAACTTAGCGCCATTCGGGACTGGCCGTCATACGCGAGGCGATAGACGTGGCCTTCGGAGTTGGTGAAGGCAGTCATGCGACCGAGCGCGTCGAGCGCAAAGCTTTCGGCCCGGCCGGATGGATAGGTCACGCGGGCGCGACGCCCCAGGATGTCGAGTGCGTAGCGGGTGCTCCGGCCGCGGGCGTCCACGCTGTTGGTGACGGCGTTGTCGGACCCGAACTGGGGGACCGGCGCGCGCGTAACATGCGCAACGGCCGACGCGCACAGCATCACCGTCGCACAGGCGACGGAAAACAGGCGGCGGATGGTGGCGCGGAAGTACATGCGGGTATTATGCCAATACAGCGGACGGGGCGCAAGGATCGTGCGATTTCGGTTTTTCTGTCACCCGCTTCCGCTTCTCTTCCGAATTCGTCATTTCTTGAGGGTGGTAGATCGATACACGGAATAAATACAAATAGCATCCAGCGCGCCGGTTGCCACAAACACAAAAAGACCTTCAAGATCAAGACTATGGCGAACAATGCTGGTCGACTGCCAAAAGACCCAGAGTGCCTGCATGAACATGGCTAATCCGATTAGGTTAAACAAAGTCAGCCAGAAAATCAATATGTGCAACAAAGATTCGGGGAATAAACGCATTCGCATTTCTCTCACTTATTGCCGTTGCTGGCTGCTGACAGTCCGTACGAAGCAGCCGAAAGAATACCTGCACCTGACGCAGCATTGGGGGTTAGTCCCGTGTACCATAGCGACGCAGAGAGATAGGAAATCAGAATCGGTCCGAAAGGACGCTGTGCTGTTGCCATTGTTTCGCCGACAAGATTTATCCCTTGTTCGATGGATGCCGCTTTGAATAATGGAGAAGTCGAAGTTCCACCAAGTAATTTGAAGTCGTAATCGGTGAGTGCCCTGCTTCCTGTTTCCCACCTGTCCAATATCTCGGCACTATTCATTCCGGCGGTTTCCAACGGATACTTGGCCGCTATGTTAATTGCGGATAGAGCCCTTGTGCCGAAGCCAGCACCCATCGACCCAGCCATGCCAATTCCTGCGTCAACAAGGTTTGCATTCTGACGCGAGACTCCCTGATCTTGTATCCGCTCGGAAGTGAACGTATCGACATGTTCCCCACTGATCATTTGGCGATAACCGGCTTGGAGCGTATCAAGGCCGTGGGCACCAACAAGTGTGCCACCCGTAGCGCCTGCCGCTCCGACAACTCCACCTATAACCGTAGGACTCGTAACCGTTCCAAAAGCAATTGAAGCACCAGCGAAGGCATATCCGGCGCTAAACTCCAAGACCCCGCCTACCATGCGAATGCCACCCAAAACATTAACCCAGGAAAGACCGAGCGGATCAATGTAGCTTAGCGGGTTTCCATTGGCATATCCGTACAGATTCGCGCCGCCACCAAGGCCAATCGGATCGGAAGAAAGAAACCGCTTGAGCATCGTGTCATAGGCGCGATGACGGGTGAGATGGAGCGTGGTGGCGTCAGACACCCGCCACACGCCATGTCCGCCCAACCACCGGAATGGAAGGCTGTTGGTGCCGGTGCGCCCCCAGTCTTCGCCATAAGGACCGTAGGCAAAGGTGTCTGTGGCGTTGCCGCTGCCGTCGGACAGGGCCACGACGCTGCCTTGCTCGTCGGCATGCACGCAGCGCAAGGTGCCGTCGCTTTCGATGATTCCCAGCAACCGACCGGCGCCCCAGATGTAGTAGCGCACGGGCACGCCGTTGGTGGTGGTTTCCA
>Ga0194113_10004350_pt1 | contig 18575 bp, 11 predicted proteins | sample TA2MahC200mmetaG_FD_146193 | JGI IMG/M metagenome (GOLD analysis project Ga0194113, IMG submission 146193) | Freshwater microbial communities from Lake Tanganyika, Tanzania - TA2015017 Mahale Deep Cast 200m | ecosystem: Environmental > Aquatic > Freshwater > Lake | place: Tanzania: Lake... | reverse complement strand
TTAAATTCCATATTTATTCTCCAAGTTAGAGCAAAAATATCAAAATTAGCAGAGACATTCAATTTAATATATTAGTTAAACCATCCATCCACACACTTATTATTATATATAAAATATATTTTTAAATATAATAGTAATAATAAGGATGTTGATATGTTAATAACTACTAAAACATTATAAATACAAAAAAAAGTCAATGATAATATTAGTGTTTGAAAAGACAGCTTGTTAATAACTATACGATTTTCCAAAACATGTTACTAAGCTTAAATTATAAACAAGTAATCAGCTGTTAATACACGAGTTGTTAACAAAAATTATGTTGAACTCAATTCAATTTTATTTTTAAGGGTATTCACGATATCCGCCATTTTTGGATCTGCTTTTATAATCTGCTCAACCGAAGCATGTGCATGTATTACGGTTGAGTGATCTCTTCCGCCAAAATGAAGACCAATAGTTTTAAGCGAAGATTTTGTAAGAATTTTAGAAAGGTACATTGCTACTTGCCGCGCCATAACAATTTCTTTACGTCGATTTTTTTCTCGAACTTTATTTTCCTCAACTTTAAAAAATTCACAAACAATTTTTGTTATATAATCAATAGAGATATTTATTTGTTTGTTTGTTGAAATCTCCCTAACAGTTTTTTTGACAAGTTCAAAATCGATTTCTTTTGAACTAAGAGATGAATTAGCAAGTAGTTTTATTAAACAACCTTCCAATTCTCTGATGTTAGAGTTGACATTTTGCGAAATGTATTCCAAAATATCATTAGTTAATTCAATTCCGTAAGAAAGGCTCTTATTTTTTAAAATCGCAAAACGAGTTTCAAAATCCGGCGGCTGAATATCTGTTTGAAGACCCCAAAGGAACCTAGAGATTAATCTTTCGTTTAATCCTTTTAACTCTTTAGGAGGCTTATCGCTTGATAAAATTATCTGCTTGCCGGTTTGATGCAATGTGTTGAAAATGTGAAAAAATAAATCTTGTGTTTTTTCTTTACCAACAAGAAATTGAATATCATCAATGATTAATGCGTCCATATTTTTATAAAAGGCGGAGAATTCATTTACAGTGTTATTTTGTATTGCTTCAACAAACTCTACTGTAAAAACATCAGAGGATAAATAGATAACTCTTTTATTTGGAAACTTTTCGAGTATTTTATTTCCGATTGCTTGTATTAAATGGGTTTTTCCTAAACCAACGCCGCCATAAATAAAAAGAGGATTAAAAGAAGTTTGACCAGGATTATCTGCAATTGCTACTGCGGCTGCTCTTGCGAGCTGATTTCCTTCGCCTTTAATAAAATTATCAAATTCATAACGAGGATTTAAAAACGATTCAAAATCTTTTGTCTTCTGTGCCGCAGCGATACTTTTTCCGTTATTTCCCGAAGAGATAGGATTTACTTTTTCTTCAACAATTTCTTTTTCTTCCAATATTACATATGCAAGTTTTCCATTTTCGCCTAAAATTTGATAAACGGTTTTATTTATCAATGTGTTATAATGTTCTTCAATCCATTCAACGAAAAAATTATTTGGCACATAGATTTTTAAAATATTGTTTTCGAATTCAAAAGGTTTGATAGGCAAAAACCATGTATGGTAAGTTACAAAAGGAACGTTCTCTTTTATTATTTTCAAACACTCCTTCCAAATAGACTTTGGATCTTTTTCGGATATCTGGGAAGAAATCGAATTATTTAAATTATCCACAAACTCTTATTCCTAAAAAGGGCGAAAACAACCTTTATTTATTAATTAAACTATAGATTTTTGCCAACATTCCACAAATTATTAACATTAATAGGTGCCAATAATTTATTCAAATTAAAGAGGTTATAAAGAAATTCAAGAACAAGCGAACAAAACAAACTAAATTTATTACCAACCTTTAATCGAGTTTTTAGATGTGAAACGTTTCACATTTTTAAAATATTAACAAGTTATCAACAGTATTTTTAGGCTAATAAACTCCTATCAATTATATAAGATGATCGGCAATTGTGCAAATTAATTTTGCACAAAGTAAAAGTTTTTTTAAAATTTTATTACCATAAATAAAATTTAATGGAATGAATAATAAATTGAAAAATATTTTAGTTGTTTTTACCGGCGGTACATTTTCGATGAAAATAGACAAAGAAACAAAAGCCGCTATACCGCATTTTCATGGAGATGAATTAATAAAAATGATTCCCGAAGCGGTAAATCTTGCCAACATTTCTGTATATGAATATGGAAACTTCCCGGGACCACACATCACCCCAGAAAAAATGTTGGACTTATCAAACAAATTAAAAGACTTTATAAAAGAAGATGATATTGATGGAGTAATTATTACTCACGGCACAGATACATTAGAAGAAACAGCATATTTTTTAGATCTGACAATAAAAATAAAAAAACCAATTGTTGTAATTGGTGCTATGAAAACCAGCTCTGAGCCGGAATGGGATGGACCAAGGAATTTGATAGATGCAATTCACCTTTGTAATAATTCAAACAGTCGCGGAATGGGAGTCTTAGTATGTTTAAATGGTGAAATAAATGCAGCAAGCGAAGTAACAAAAACTCATACCGAAGATATGGAAACTTTTAGGAGCCTGGATTTTGGATTTCTTGGTTTTGTGAACAAGGGAAAAGTAGTTTATAATAGACTACCAAGAAAGCTTGAAACATTTGAAACAGAAAAAATTAATACGAATGTTGATTTAATAAAAGTTTATGCTGGCATGGACGATAAATTTTTTAAATATGCCGCAGATTCGGGCGCAGAAGGAATAGTTGTTGAAGCAATGGGCGTTGGCAATGTACCTCCGGCAGTATTTGAAGGAATAAAATATGCAGTGGAAAAAAAGAACATTCCAACAGTACTTGTTTCCAGATGCCCAGCGGGGGAAACCCTCGATATTTATGGATATCCGGGAGCGGGCAAGTGGCTTAAACAAATAGGGGTTATATTTTCAGATTATCTGAATGGACAAAAAGCTAGAATTAAAATGATGATTTGTTTGGGAATAACAAAGGACTTAAAAGAATTACGAAAGATGTTTGAATGATAAGTAATCAGCAAGGAAAATTTGTAAAAATAAAACCCTTGATTGGCTCTATTCTTATTCTTCCAGTCATCACATTTGTTATTTCTAATGAAGGAAGGATTTTTATTGTTGATTACATAAACTTGTTAATTCACGAAGGGGGGCACGGAATATTTAGTTTGTTTGGAAAATTTATCCACGCACTTGGCGGAACACTGATGCAGATTATTATCCCAACGATGTTTATAATTTACTATTTAAATAACAAAAAAAAGTTTTTGTCGCAGATTTTTTTGGTCTGGCTCGGACAAAACCTCATTAATATTTCAATTTACGCTGCAGATGCAAGAGCAAGAAAACTTCCGCTCCTTGGCGGAAGCAAAGTCTATCACGATTGGACTTATATGTTGTCGCAATTAGGATTATTGGAATATGACCAGGCTGTTGGGAATATATTTTTTAGTCTTAGCATCGCTACATTTATTATTGCTTTAATAATTCCTTTAATATTAAGAGAACAAACCAAAGTAAATATCGATCTAAGTTTATAAAGAGATTTTTTAGTTTTCGTTTTTTAAATCCCAAGCAACAAGCTTGCGTAATGCTGGAAGCATCTCGTGCTTGTCATTAAAGTTAATGAGCGCGGTATAGTAACCCAGTAATCGTTCGTAATTTTTCTTATATAGATTTATAACAGATCCTAAATAATAAAACTCTCCAGCGGGAATGAGACTCAGCAAATTAGGAGATTTTCTTAATAAGGTTTCTGCGGAAATAAGCATTTTCTCGGCATTATCAAGCTCGCTGTTCTTTAAAAAGACATCTGTAAGCTGAATAAATACTTTTATTTGCGAAACGCTGTCGGATGAGGTTGTTTTTAAAAATGCAGCCGCTTCTTTTTCAATTGAAAAAATATTTATGAAGGATGCAGCGTTGATTTTTTCATTTATTAAAATATTGTTATAGTCTTTGATTATTTGAACTGAGTCAGGATATAATTTAACTAACTTCTCGAGCGAAGACTTTCTCGCATTTATTATTTCCAGCTTTTCAAACGCTTGAGAATACAAGACATTCAATGCATAATCATTTGGATAAAGCGAAAGAGCATATTTTGATAACCCATATGCAGAGCGGTAATTTTTTAGCGTAATAAGAGAATAGTCAATTGTGTTTATAAATTCTTCTTTTGAAATAGAGTTTTTAGCTATGTAATCTTTTATGTATAAACCGTTGCTTAGTTTTTCAAATTTTTCGTCAAGATAATATAAAAATGTAGATTGTCTGCTTACATAGAACGAACGCGGCGCAATAAACTCTAATAGAGGATGGGCTTCAGAGTTTATAGGAAAATTTTCGGCGATAGAATTAAAACCCCTCGGAGAAATTGACTGTGTGTATAAAAATGTAAAGGGGGTGAGAATTCCGATTCTTTCGAAATCATTTTTAACGTTAGAAGTATTAAATTTTTGCACAAGCAAATTATAGTCAAGTTCTATTTTGTTTTTTGAACCAACTATAATTAAGTCGTTAGCTGTTCCATTCCAAATTTGTGCGTAAGGGAAAACAGAAGAAAAAGTATTTAAAACAAGCTTTACAATCGAGTCGTCTGCTTCATATAATTGAAGCCATTGAACCATTATGCCGTCCGGTTTAAGTTTAGATAAGCACTCGGAAAAATATTCTTTTGAAAATAAGTTGCCGATTCCAGCAATCCAAGGATTCGACGGTTCTGAAATTATTACATCATATTTTTCTTTTGAAAGCTTAAGAAAAGTGATAGCATCTTCATTGTAAATTGTAAATCTGGGATCTTCAATGCAATTTCTGTTTTCAGATTTAAAATGAGATGCGGCAGAAATAACTTCTTTTGAAATTTCTGCGCAAACAACTTTATCTACTGGATGCATTAGCACAGAGCCGATAGTGGTACCGCTTCCAAATCCAACCACAAAAACATTTTTGGGATTCTTATGCAGCATCATTGGAATCTCACCGCTTAAAATTTGTGTAGGCATATCATAATAGGAACTTGCATCAGGTTTTCCATTTATGATAAGTCTTTTGTGAAGAGGATTTACAATCGATTGTGTTACTGCAACATTAGCATTAATTCCCTCTTCATAAAACACAATTTTTTCCCCTTCAAAGCGGCTTGTAAACTCTTCAAATGATGCCGGAGGGCGCTGACTTAAAGTGCGGAAAACCCCACTTAACAAAATTTTTTCATTCCAACTTTGGAAGAATAATAAATAGGATACAAAGACGATCAACCCAACAAACCCAAAGAGAATTTTTTCTAGAGACTTGAATTGATTTGTTAGTACTAAAAGAAGCAACGCTGCAAGCAAATTGAAACCGATTCCGATTTCGAATGTGGTTTTTATTCCAAATATTGGTATTAAAAACAAACCGGTTAGAACAACCCCGACAACCGTTCCAACGGTATTAACCGAGAACACCTTTCCAACCGATAATCCAACCTGATTATTTGAAGAAGAAACAATTTCAGTTGCCACCGGAAGCGACATTCCCATGAATAAAGTTGGAAGGAACATTAAACAAAAGCAAATTACAAACTCAACTAGCAGAAAAATTTCAAACGATTCTGGTGATCGGGAAAGCAAAGAAGAGACTTTCCACAAATAATACGGCAGCCGTTCATAAAAAAGCAGAACAATCATTGTTGATAGGGCAATTGAAGCTTGCAAAAATGTTAGTAGCTTTATTTGATTGAACTTCTTCAAAGCTTTTTGAGAAACAATAAAACTTCCAATAGTAATTCCACCGATAAATGCCATTAGCATAATTGAAAAAGCGTAAGTGGAAGATCCGAAAAAGTTTATAAGCAATCTCACCCAAACCATTTCGTATAGCAGAGCCGCCATTCCAGAGATGCCAGCGACAATAATTGCGCAAACAACTGTACGTTTTTCAATTAATGAAGCAAATTTCTCTTCAGCCTTATCCGGGAAGGTCTTAATTTCTTCAGTTTCAATTCGACCAAACGAAATATACAAAGCGCTAAAGCCGGCAATTAAATTAAGAAATGCCGTTGCATAAATAGTTGTGTTGAGACCAAATTCTTTAATTAATATAAATCCGGCAAATACAACCCCAACAACCGCCCCAAATGAATTTAAGAAATAGAGCGCGGCAACTTCTTTTCTTGTGTTCTCTATTTTTTCAACAAAAAAACTGCTTAAAATTGGCAAAGTTCCGCCCATAGCTGTTGTTGGAAGAAATAATAAAAACGCCGCTACAACAAAACGCGTGCTCGTGAATAGAAGTGGAGTTGAAAGAAGATCATTCTGTGAAGAAAATGATAAAAACAATTCTCCTAATTTTGAGCTTAAGAAAGGATATAATAAACAGTAGATCCCAATAAAAATTTCTAGAAGTGAATAAACAAAAACTGGATTTTTTAATTTGTCAGCTCTCTTTCCGAAGAGATGGTTTCCAAAAGCGAGACCGCCTAGAAATACAGCGAGAACAGTCATCTGTGCATAAGTTGTGTTCCCCAAAAACAAGCCAAGATACTTGAACCATACAATTTGATAGATTAAGCCAGCAATTCCGGTAATAACGAACAACAATGCAATAATTGTTTTTACATTCTCTTTTTTCATGAATTACCCACGAAAGATTTGTTTAATATTGTTTATTAATCAACTTCGCTTAATTTCTCTTTACGGGAGAATAATCTTATATAAAAATTAGCTGAACAATTACGAATACCGGCAATAATACGATTAATGAAAACCCGAATATATAAGCAAAAAAACTCGGCATCTTAATATTATTTTCTTCTGCAACGGCTTTTACCATGAAGTTAGGACCGTTACCTATATATGTCATGCTGCCAAAGAAAACAGCTCCTAACGAAATTGCTCGAAGCAGTTCTTGTGGAATGCTTGCTACTAGATTGAAAGATTGTAAATTTAAGCCAAGGGCCAGGGAATGAAATGTGACGGCTGTTGGTGTGTTATCAAGAAAACTACTCAACAAGCCAGTGAAATAATAAAATTGTTTGGATGTATTTATTCCCAAATGAGAAGCGTTTGCTTCTAAGTAGAGCAAGCAAGGAACCATTGTAATAAAGATTCCGAGGAATAAATAGGCAACTTCTTTTATCGGTTCCCACGTAAAGTTGTTAGACGTCCTGGTTAATTTGGTTGTAAACAATAGTGAAAGAACGGCCATGGCCAAAATTACTGCCTCTCTAATGAATTTATAATAATGATTAGTTTTAATAAACTCGAAATACTGTTCATTTAAAAAGGCAACAGAAATTACCACCCCAATCAGCCAAATAAAATTTAACTTCCCATTTATTTTTAATGGGCGAGTTTGAGAAATATCTCTTTTGATATCTTCAATGCTTTCTTTTTTATAATAATATGTATCAACAATGAAGTACATAACTAGAAGAATTAAATTTGCCAAGAACCATTCGGGAAATAAATTAAAAAACCATCCAAAAGGGGCGCCGCGTAAATACAACATAAAAAGCGGTGGATCACCAAGCGGAGTTAGCAAACCACCACAGTTTGCAACAATCCCAATGAAAAAAAGAATGGTATGAACTTTAAATTTGCGTTCTTTATTAGTTTGTATGACTGGCCTGATTAAAAGCATTGCAGCTCCAGTTGTTCCCATAAAAGAAGCAAGTACTGCGCCAACCGCAAGAAACAGCGTGTTGATATGCGGCTTTGCCTGAATATCTCCGGTTAAGTAAATACCCCCGGTAATTGTAAATAGTGCCCCTAATAGAATTATGAAAGGGATATAATCAAAAATTATAGCTTCATTTAGTTTTTCAGCAAAGCCGGCCGTAATTAGGTAAATAATTATTGGTATGCTCAATGCTATTGAAACGATTAATTTGTTTTTATTCTTTTCCCAAAAGTGATTAAAGAAAAGGGGCAGAAGGGCAATTGAAAGAAGCATCAAAAGAAAAGGAGCTAATGAAAAAATCGGGATCAACGCAGCGTTAGTCTCCATAATATTTACTCGAATAAGTGATTTGCAAAACTATGGAGTTGAAAATCAGCAAGCAATAATTATTTTATGTGTTAGAGGCTGCCAAAGTATAACCCCGGCAGCTTCTAATTTTTTTATTTCTTGAGAAGGTTTCTAATTTCCGTTAACAAAACAATATCCTCTTTTGGCGCTGGAGGGGCGGCCGGGGCCTCTTCTTGTTTTTTCTTTAAAGAGTTCATTCCTTTTATAACCATGAAAATTGCCCAAGCAACAATTACGAAATCTATAATTGTGTTAATGAACACGCCATATTTTATTATAACCGCTGGAGCCGCTTCGGTTGCTGCTTTTAGAGTAAATGATAAATTGCCGAAATCAATTCCGCCAACCAATAAACCGATTGGGGGCATAATAACATCGTTAACCAATGAAGAAACAATTTTACCGAATGCGGCGCCAATAATAATACCCACCGCCATATCAACTACATTTCCTTTCATTGCAAAGGTTTTGAATTCTTGAATCATTTTCATACCGCCTCCTTATTTTATTGAGAAAGAATATTTAATAATTGTTTGTTTGCATAGATTCTATTTCTTTGCTGCCCGGTTATTTCTTCCAGAAATGAATTCGCTACAAATTTATTTATTAAAACACTTGCCGTTTGTTTATTTAAAGAAAGTTCGTTTATAATGGAAGTTGAAGTAAGAACCGGATTATTAAAAACAGACTCAAACATTTGAATGGCGTTGATGGAATTTGGTACGTCGGATAAACATTTTTTGTAAACACCGTTTTTCAAATAAGAAGCGTCTTTAATAATTTTTAATGTAAGGGCGCCGCTATCATTAATTGAGCGAATAAAAAATTTTATCCAGCCTAGCCAATTATTATTTTTTTCTATGTCTTCAAGCCTATCGAAATATTCCAGCCTTCTTGACCGCAAGATTCTAGATATTTGTAATAATTGTCCCGGAAGAATTTTTTTCCAATTAAGATTTAAGTGAATCAAAATTCTTCCAACCAAACCATTGCCGGTTTCAAATGGGTGAATCATTTCAAATTGTGCATGGATCAATGCAGCATTTACAAGAGCTGGATACGAAACATTCGATGCAATATAATTTTCTAACTGTGAAATCAACTTGTCAATCTCATCCGGATACGGAGCTGAATATTTTATACTCTGAGCATCCCCGCTTTCTCCAACATATAAATTTGTAGTACGGAATTTTCCAAAATTTTCAGAGTAGCTTTCTTTGAATATTTCTTTATGTACAGCTTTTAAAATATGGGAGGCACTTCCAACATCTTTCAATAGTTTTTGTCCAAGCTTTACGGCAGAGATTATGTTATCGACACGAATATTTTTTTGATTTTCAGAGGCAATTAAGTTTGAATAATAATCCAGAATGCTAATGTTGTTATCATCGATTGATAAGTTTTCTATGGATTCAGAGATTTCTAATAATTTGAATATAAATTCGACTTCATCCAAAACAGAAAGAGCGCCGTTAAGTTTTAAAAGCGAATTATCAGCCTGATTCATTAGGACCAGCAACTCTGAATCAATGTGTATTTTTGGATTTGGGGGTAAAGGAGGTAACATATTTTTAGTCAATTATTATTGACTAAATAACAAATTATTTAATATAAGTCAAGATAAATGAGATTAATTTTCAATGAAATGAAATTATAGGGAGAACTATTAGACTAAAAAATGAAAAATTGAAAGTTTAGATCGGATAAAATTACTAATTATGCTAAAAGATCTTCGTCGCGATAGAGCAAGAGGATGGCTGATTGCGTGACAATAACAAATTTCTGCTTTTCTATTTCAACTTCTATTGCGTCTTTTCTTAAAAAGAGAGCGAAATCGCCAGCTCTTGCTTGCAATGGAATGTATCGAGTTGCTTTAGATTCTTTCCATGGCTCTTCATCTTCAGCTGGCATTCCAACCGGGTAACCAGGACCAGCTTTAATTACATAGCCGCCTTGTACTTTTTCTTTTTCATGTACACCCGGCGGAAGATATAAACCGCTATTAGTTTTGCTTAGGTTTTCTTCCGGACGGATTAATATTCGATCGCCCACAACTATAATTTTATCTGTGTTAATCAAAGCAAACTTCTTTTTATCTTTACAACAAAAATAATAAATGTTAATTCTCACATCAAATTTGTTTTATGAAAGAAGTCTGGAATAATAGGTACTCGGATACAGAATATGTATATGGTTTAAAACCAAACGAGTTTTTAAAGGAAGAAATACTAAACAAGAAACCTGGAAAAATTTTGCTTCTTGCAGAAGGCGAAGGAAGAAATGCAGTATATGTTGCAAAACTTGGCTGGGAAGTAGATGCGATCGATTATTCTGAAGAAGGCAGAAACAAAGCCACCATGCTTTCTGAACTAGAACATGTTAAGATTAACTACGAAATAAAAGATCTAATTGAATATATTCCGAAGGTAAATAGTTATGACGCAATTGGAATATTTTACATGCATCTCGAACCGGAAAAAAGAAGAATCTTATTTGAACATTGTATAAATGCATTAAAGGAGAATGGATTAATTTTATTCGAATGTTTTGAGAAAGAGCAATTGAGTTATTCTTCCGGTGGGCCTAAAAATCCCGAACTACTTTATTCACTAGAAGAAATTGCTACTGCATTTATTGAAATGGAGTTTGAGAAGTTTTCCAAAGAGATGATAATTCTTCAAGAAGGAAGCGGACACGTGGGCGATGGAATGGTAGTTCGCTTCGTTCACCGAAGTGGGCGCTCCTTCGAAATGGGTATAATAGTCAAAAAGTGTTGCTAAAATATCTTTAAGATGTTCTTTGATATTAAGTTACCGGGAAGAAACTTAAAACAATTGAGAATGATGAAAAAAAACACTGTGTTTATTGTTCTTCCACCGAAGTAAAATGCAATGGAAAGAGTCTCCAAGGACGGCAAAGATTTTACTGTTTTAGTTGTCATCGAAGTTACTCTTGGCGTTCAGGAAAAGAAAAATCTTGTCGACGATACAATTGGTTCAAACTGTGGATAGAAGAAGGTTACAGTATAAGAGAATTAGCTCGAATGAACAGAGTCAGTCAATCAACAGCAAGACGTGTTATACAATACTGGCTTAATCGAACACCTCCCAGAAAAGAAGTTGATTTATTAACCATTAAACACTTGATCTTTGATGGAACTTACTTGCGTAGACCAAGAGGCATATATGCTGCGCTCAATGCAGAGAACAATACCATAACTGAAGCTGCTTATGACATTCGCGAAGGAGGAAGAGAACTTTTGCTGTTCTATACACACTTAGCAGAATCTGGGCTAATACTTGAAAGCGCAACAATTGATGGAAATACGCAGCAAATCAAGTATTTACAAGAAGTATGGCCAGAGATTATTTTGCAGCGTTGCATAGTTCACGTTCAACGTCAAGGTCTAAGTTGGTGCCGTCGAAATCCTAAACGCATTGAAGCAAAGGAGCTTAGAGAGTTGTTTTTGAAACTAACAGAAATACAAACAAAAGAAGAATCTCTTAGATTTGTAAAAGGTGTTAATGCTTGGGAAAGACGCTTTGGTTTAGGAATAAAAACTTCAACCAATCGTGGACGAGTATTTAGTGATATCATTCGTGCACGAAGTATGTTACTCAAAGCTCTTCCAAACTTGTTTCATTACTTAGACAACTCTAAGATACCTCGCTCTACCAATGCTTTAGAAGGTTACTTCAGTCGTCTCAAAGAACACTACCGCTTGCATCGCGGTTTATCAAAAATTAATAAACAAAAATATTTCCTATGGTACTTTTTTCTAAAACCAAAATAATTATTAACAATTACAGCAACACAAAATGACTATTATACCCGAAATGACATTGTTAATTTTTCAGAGCTTCAATTACATATCAAGCCAGTAAGAAAATTTAACCATCAAGATATCATCTCCCTCAGTACCCCAAAGACTTTTTAAGTCTCTTCCAAGTTTGAAATCTCCGGGATTATCAAAATTAGTTTGGTTGTGTGACCACACAAAGTAGAAAATAGAACCAGGCATTACTTCCCATCTCAACACTGCGGTTCCCCGTAAAGACTTATAATTGAAATTCGGATTCGAAAATGAAAATGGATTTGCCGGACCAGAACCATCCGGATCAACAGAATATGAATCTTCATTAGAATTATAAGCGATAACAGAAGAACCTGAACCATATGTCAAAAAGTTATTTGATCTTGGCGATGCTAATTCTTTAAACTTGCTGTATTCTCCAACCGCTATAAACGGTTGCATAAATAACTGCAAACTGAGTGTCGGCGAAAAAGTCCAATTCAATCTTAGGTCGGCAGATAATGTTTGCTGCTTGATCCGTCCGAAAACGTATCTTGCGTTATAAGTCTGTGAAGCATCTAGGTCCTCAAATTTTCCAACCCATTGTCTCGTCTCGTCGTTGTTATTATAATTAGGGCCAAAGCTTAAACTTAATTGTGTGCTCGGGCGCCACTCAATGTTTACTGCGACATCAATTACAGCGCCGCCAACTTTATCTTCAGCATACATTCCATTTGCATTCACAATAATTTCTTCTCTACTGTCGCTTCCGGCAAAAAACCAAACATTCCATTCCGAAGGCTGAAGCACCAGCGGTCCGCCGCGAGTCAAAGTTTTGGAGTAACTTTCAAACTGATAGCTGCCGCCAAAATTTATGTTGTAATAATTTGTGAATGTTCCGCCGGCGCGCCACCATAAAAAATTACTTATTTGGTTTCCTTCAAAATCATATGTTCTTGCATGAGATAAATAAACATGTTTAGATCTAAAGATTCCTTCAGGCTCAAACCATCTATACCCAATTACAGTATGTCCATTAATTCTATCTGCAGTAAATTGAAAACCGATATCATTATGATCAAATCCGGGCGAAGCCAATCCAATTGCAGAGTTGATATAAAAATTCCCTTTTTGTTTATTGAGCATTATTCTTCCATAATAGCCCGACAAAGATGTGAGCTCCGGATCATACACCGCGTAAGTAGCATCTGGTCTCTGAAAATAACGAAGCGAACTTTGTTGTAATCTTTGAATATACTCTTGCGTTCCATGGGAATAAGATCCTACAAGTGCGCCAGCCAGAACATATTCTTTATCGCTGTCTAATGAAGTCCAGCCATCTACTCCAAACGTAAATGCATTTTGAGCAAGTCGGTCTTTGAGCGGATTATTATTCAAACTTCTGTTTACGCTTGTGAACATAAATCCAGCAGCTTGATTGCCGTTATTGAACTGATTTCTTCCTCTCAAAACCCCATAATGAGTTAAAGGCTCAACCTCTTCGCTTGTTTTTATTCCGTTATTCCAAAGCGTTGCAAATGTTCGTTCGGTTACTGCACTTAACGCGGCGACTGAAAGTGATTCGTTTAGTTTTCCAGTTAATTTAGCAGCACCAAGAATTCTTGTTTCGGCTGGATAGTTAATATATTCGGCTTCGTTTGTTGAACCACGAGGAGCGCGCCCAATTCTTCTTGAGTAAAATAATTCTGGCCAGCCAAAATTAAATCCCCAGTTGTTGTTTACACCCCCAATCCCGAACCAGAAAAGATCAAAACCTTCTATAAAGAAAGGTCTCTTCTCCTGAAAATATGATTCGAATGCAGAAAGATTTAATACCGCCGGATCAACTTCTACTTGTCCGAAATCTGGATTAATTGTTGCATCAACAGTTAAATTGCTGCCGAGACCAATTTTAAAATCTGCCCCGATTGAAGTTTTATATTGATTCCCTTTATAGAAAGGATCGTTATTGTCATGAACAAGATATTGTGCTTTCTGAACCAAATAAGGGCGAGCTTCAAATCTTTGTTTTGGTTTTATTCCGTCCAATCCTTCGAGAGAAGCAAACTTAGAAACAAACCCGCTCTCATTTTTTGGAACCATCACAAAGTACGAGCGTTCTTGGTTTCTTTTTATTTCTCTAGAAAAATTTACTCCCCATTTCATGTTGTCCGATTCATTAAATCTTAATTGAGAAAACGGAATTTGCATCTCCACGTTCCAACCGGCTTCATCTTTGCTTACACTTGCAAACCAAATACCATCCCAAGAATTATCATCCCAGCTGTCGTTAAAAAGAATTCCATCAGAAATAGTACCGCCAGCATTCACGCCAAAGTAATAACCGGATTTTTTATCATTGTATGGGTCAACATAAAAGTAAAACCAATCAGAAGAAATAAATGCATCTCGCCTTGCAAGACTAGCATCGATCGCTTCCGGTTTTGTATCCATTAATCTTGCAGCGATATAAATATTAGCTTCATCATAAGCGATCCAGACGTTAGTGTTTTCTGATGATGGCAGTCCTTCATTTGGATCTTTCTGAACAAATTTATTTATCGGCTCTTTTTGCCAAATTGGTTCAGAAAGTTTTCCGTCTAGAATTATGCTTAGGTTAGAAAGTTTATAGGCAAGCACAACTTTTTCTTCGCTTACATCTCCTTTGCCTAAAAGGAAAACAGATGTACAGAGAAAAAATAGAATTGTTAAAATATTTTTCATTAGCCCCCCTTCATAAGTTAATCTGCAAACAACAGTTGTTTAGACTACCGACATAGTCAAAATGTTGTTCGGGCGATGAAAAAAAATTAGAAATATTTACAGTTCCGGGTAAAAATTTTTATCTATATCGATTCATTATGAGAATTAATTGAAAAATTTGTGATATTGAAAAACTATTGATTAATGGAATTGTTTCTTTGTTTACTCTTTGCTTTACTAAAGACCCAATCAACACGCACGCTTAGACATAAAACCACATAAAATAGCTCAAAATTCTTCGAAAAACAGTTGTTTCAATAACAATTGAGAATATCATTTTGAAACAAATTGAGATTTTTCTCAACTGAAAAAACTGTAAAAACACTCCAAAACCTCAATTTTAACCTGGCATTCTGCTTGTCATAATCAGTACAAATAATAACCCACGAAAGGAGTAATTATGAAATTACAGCCCAACTTTATTTTACGAGTGTGTTTTGTTTTAACACTCTCAATGGGGATGTATTCAACATCTTTTGCTCAAAATAAAGGAGTAAAAAGCGTTACAGATTATACGAGCATTGCAAGAGTTACTAGCACTGCAGATGGTCAAAATACTACTTACACTAATCCATATACTAGCAGTAGTCAAACTACATTTGCCGGAACCTTCAATGGCACGTTGAATTCGCAAGCGGTCAAATTTTATTGTATTGATCTTCAGCATAACTTAGAATATAACGTTGATTATTGGGACGAGGGCTCAACCCCGCCGAAGATCACGTATATTTTAAACAATTACTTTCCGTATAAAACATCATATACGGGAAAGTTATCAAACAATAATCAAGAAGCCGCCGCCATTCAGTTGGCAATTTGGCATTTTGCAGATAATGTAAATGCTAATACCATTACTGATGCAACAGTTAAAGCACGGGCTTTAGCAATTATTAGTGATGCAAATGCTAACTATAGCGCGAATGAATATTTAGAAACTATTTTAATTATACCGCCAGCACAATCTTTTGTGCAAGGAACAGTTGCAAGTTTTAATGTTTATACTACAGATATTGATGGAGACCCAATTCCAAACGTTCCAGTTACACTTACTACAACATTAGGCACATTAAGCGCTACATCTGTTACAACAAATTCTTCGGGACACGCCGGACCTATAACTCTTACATATAGTGGCTTAGGAACAGCAACAGTAACAGCAAAAGCAAATGTCACGATTCCTCAAGGAACAAGATATGTGCATAAAACAAGTCCTGGAACAAAGCAAAAATTAGTTCTCGCTACACCTTCCTTTGACGAAAAGAAGGTAACCGCAACAATTACTTGGTATCAACAACCAGGTCCGGGGGATTGTGATACAAGAGGTTTTACAACATTCACTCAAGGTGGATGGGGCGGTCCATCAAACAGCGCTCCTGGAAAAATCCGCGACATGTACTTCTCTTCAGTATTTCCAAGCGGCTTATCGGTTGGGGGCACAAAAAAATTAACTTTAACAACAGCCCAGGCTGTTGAAGATTATTTGCCGGATGGAAAAACGCCTGAAGCTATTTATACAATCAATTATACTAACCCAACCATTCAGATTAGTGTTTTATCAGGTCAATTAACCGCATTAAAAATGAACGTCTTTTTTGATGCAGCCGGTAAAATCGGTTCTAACTCAGTAAATCTTAGTGATTTACAAATTGTAAGCGGACCATTCGCTAATTATAAAGTAAGCGACTTTTTAGCATTTGCCGAAGCAGCAATCGGCGGCGGACCCCTTAATGGATTTACTTTAACTCAAATAAATGCAGCAGCAACAGCAATAAATGAAAACTTTAATAATGGTACTGTAGATTTAGGATTCTTAAAATGTTATGAAGAATGTAAGAGTAAGATAGGTGATTTTGTATGGCATGATAAAGATGTAGACGGCATACAAGATGCTGGCGAGCCGGGCATACAAGGAGTAGTAGTTCAGCTATTAAACTCAGCCGGCACAACAGTACTAGCTACATCAACCACAGATGCAAGCGGCAAGTATGAGTTTGCCAACTTAGCAAACGGTACATATAAAGTAAGAGTAGCAGCATCAAATTACGCATCAGGCGGAGTATTGTTCAGCACAGCACAAACAAAATGGTATGCAACAAAGAAAGATCAAGGAAGCGATGATTCAAAAGACAGCGATGCAAATAAAGATGAAGCAGTATCAGTAACCTTAAGCTGCGGCGATAACCTTACAATTGATTTCGGATTCTACAAAACATGTGTAAGCGTAATCAAAACAGCAGACAAACAAACAGCAAAACCAGGTGAAGTGATAACCTATACATTTACAGTAAGCAACTGTGGTGATATAGCATTAACCGGCGGAGTTGATTTCTATGATCAATTATTGAATCCAACATCACCATATCACATACACAATATATCACCGGTAAATCCTGGCGAAACAAAAACATTTACAAGAACATATACAGTAAAGACAACCGACTGCGGAGATTTAGTAAACACAGTAAGAGCAGTAGGACATCCAGCAAACGGAACAGCAGATGTTGAGTTTACCTCATCAGTAACAACAGTAATTAACTGTAAAGCATCATTAGGCGATAAAGTATGGCATGATGTAAACAAGAATGGTATACAAGACAGCGGTGAGTTAGGAGTAGCAAACGTAACAGTTAAATTATATGACTGCAGCAACGTATTGAAAGGTACAATGACAACAGATGCAAATGGAAATTACTTATTCAGCAATTTAGATCCAGGCAGCTACTATGTAGAGTTTGTATTGCCATCAGGATATGTATTCACATTGAAGGATGTAGGCAGTAATGATGCAATAGATTCAGATGCAGACTTAACCACTGGCAAGACAATTTGTACAACACTAACAGCTGGAGAGAATGACTTAACATGGGATGCTGGTATTCACGTTGAGTGTAAGAGTAAGATAGGTGATTTTGTATGGCATGATAAAAATGTAAACGGCATACAAGATGCTGGCGAGCCGGGCATACAAGGAGTAGTAGTTCAGCTATTAAACTCAGCCGGCACAACAGTACTAGCTACATCAACCACAGATGCAAGCGGCAAGTATGAGTTTGCCAACTTAGCAAACGGTACATATAAAGTAAGAGTAGCAGCATCAAATTACGCATCAGGCGGAGTATTGTTCAGCACAGCACAAACAAAATGGTATGCAACAAAGAAAGATCAAGGAAGCGATGATTCAAAAGACAGCGATGCAAATAAAGATGAAGCAGTATCAGTAACCTTAAGCTGCGGCGATAACCTTACAATTGATTTCGGATTCTACAAAACATGTGTAAGCGTAATCAAAACAGCAGACAAACAAACAGCAAAACCAGGTGAAGTGATAACCTATACATTTACAGTAAGCAACTGTGGTGATATAGCATTAACCGGCGGAGTTGATTTCTATGATCAATTATTGAATCCAACATCACCATATCACATACACAATATATCACCGGTAAATCCTGGCGAAACAAAAACATTTACAAGAACATATACAGTAAAGACAACCGACTGCGGAGATTTAGTAAACACAGTAAGAGCAGTAGGACATCCAGCAAACGGAACAGCAGATGTTGAGTTTACCTCATCAGTAACAACAGTAATTAACTGTAAAGCATCATTAGGCGATAAAGTATGGCATGATGTAAACAAGAATGGTATACAAGACAGCGGTGAGTTAGGAGTAGCAAACGTAACAGTTAAATTATATGACTGCAGCAACGTATTGAAAGGTACAATGACAACAGATGCAAATGGAAATTACTTATTCAGCAATTTAGATCCAGGCAGCTACTATGTAGAGTTTGTATTGCCATCAGGATATGTATTCACATTGAAGGATGTAGGCAGTAATGATGCAATAGATTCAGATGCAGACTTAACCACTGGCAAGACAATTTGTACAACACTAACAGCTGGAGAGAATGACTTAACATGGGATGCTGGTATTCACGTTGA
>Ga0194113_10004347_pt1 | contig 18580 bp, 16 predicted proteins | sample TA2MahC200mmetaG_FD_146193 | JGI IMG/M metagenome (GOLD analysis project Ga0194113, IMG submission 146193) | Freshwater microbial communities from Lake Tanganyika, Tanzania - TA2015017 Mahale Deep Cast 200m | ecosystem: Environmental > Aquatic > Freshwater > Lake | place: Tanzania: Lake... | reverse complement strand
GTCCTCGATCTTTCGGAGATCACGGAGCAGACGCTCCGCGTCGAGCCGCGGGAAGCGGACCTGAACGAGCTCGTGCGGGAGGTGGCCGATTCGCTCCGGCGGGAGATCGAGGCGAAGAATCTCTCGATCGAGCTCGCCCTCTCTCCCGACCTGCCGAGCTCCCGCTTCGACCCGAAGCGGACGAAGCGGGTCGTGCGGAATCTTCTCGACAACGCGATCAAGTTCTCCCACGCGAAGGGAAGGGTCCGGATTTCGAGCGAGGCCATGGACGGCACGGTCGCTCTTCACGTGAGCGACGAAGGCGTGGGGATCCCTCTCGAGTCGCTCGACTCGATCTTCGACTCCTTCCGCCAGGTCGACGGCTCGGAGACGCGCGTCCACGGAGGCGCGGGAGTCGGCCTCGCCCTTGTCAAAGAGATCATGGAGAGCCAGAACGGATCCGTCTCGGTCGAATCCGCGCCCGGCCGAGGGAGCACCTTCACGATCCGCATTCCGCGGAGCGAAGAGACCGGCTCCGAAGGGACGAGGCTCCGCGAAGAAATTCGACCGCACGCGAGCGCGTAGCTCGAATCGTCTTCCTCGCGCGTCCGGAGCATCGCCTTCGAAATCACCGCGGGCGACGCCGAAACTCGCTTCCCCGGTCCGGTCCCGTTCTCTCACCGGAACTTACCGAGCCGCTCTCCGTCGATTCTCACGGACTGACCGACCTCCTGTCCGATTCCGTGCAGTCCCACGATGCAGAGCTTCCGCTGCACTCGAGATCCCCGTTCCGTCGCGCTTTCGCTTTGCTTGAACAACGAACCGGTATCGTATGGTGCCCGCGCTATTGGACATCCACGTTCGATAGAATGAGTAACGTTGCGAGTCCTCCAACGATCATCGCGATGCCGCGCGCCGGCATAGGTCTCGATCCCTCGCTCGGCTCCAGGATCTCCGAGCCTCCTTCGCTCGACGATCCGGAAGTCCGGCCCTTGTGCACATCGAAGTTCGGCAACCGGAAATCGAAATAGTCGTAGTGGATCGTCTTCAGCTTTTCCATGTCCTTCCTGGGGACGACGTCCGAGATTTCGCTGTCGAGCAAACCGGCCCGGAGGATCTCCCCGGTCTTCGCGTCCTCGAGACGACAGTGGAGCCTTGTTCGCGCGAGACGCTCGACCTCGCTACGGTTCTCGGGGATGGCTCGATAGACGATCCCGCACTCAAGGACGCGATATGCGAGGATTCGGTCGGCCGAGCGGAGTTCCGTCGGCACCTGCATGGTCCGAACGGTCGGATCTTCCGCATGGGGAGATTCCCTCGCATCGGCTCCGGAGACCCGGATCTCGATCTGATTACCCTCCGAGACCGCCGTTCTGGAAGGCCGTTTCGTCGGAAGGTTCTCCGGGTTGAGAAGGGAGTACTGGCTGCTCGATTCGGAAAGCAGATTCGCGAGCATATCCGGATCCCTCTCGAGGACCCGGTAGCCGCCGGAGACCATCGAGGAGATCAGGTTGTCCTCGATCATGCGCCGAACGCCCCAGTCGAGACTCGCCGTGCCCGCGACGCTCGCCCGAGACCGGCGACGCGGTTCCGCCCCCCGAATCGGCGAGCCCCATCCGCTGATCCCGACCCCGGGTTCCCATTTCTCCTCGCGCTCGTAGGTCACCCGATCTTCCTCCAGAGAAAGAAGAGCGACGGTGGCCCCGGCCGGAGTCCGAACCCCGATCCAGGAGGCCACGTCCAGTTCCTGAACACTCCTCTCGATCCGCACCGGGTTGGTGTTTTCGAACTCGAGCGTCTTGAAGGATGGGGCACAGCCCACAAGGACAAGAAGGGAAAGGCAGGCAGATCGTGTGATGTTCCAACGCGCCGTCATGGAAATGCTCCTCTCGTTACGCCCGACCAACATCGCTCTCGCCGCCCGACACGGAGAGATGGACCAGTCCGTTGTCATGGAGAAGCGCGTGCGCGATCGATTCGCTTGTCTCCCAGGTCCGCGTCGCGGCCATGTGTTCCCTTTGCCCGTCGGTCCGGTCCAACGCATCCCGGACGTCGCCGAGAAAAGCCATCGCCTCGGAAAGCTCCACGATTCCCCCAGCCTCTCCGTCGAGTGCACGAGAGTCCCTGTCCAGAACGGAAGCGGCAAGAAGAGGGACGACGTGATCCGCGAGGAGCGCGTGGCTCCCGAAGAGATCGAACCCGACCAAGCGGCCTTCGACGGCCGTGAGCATCCCCGCGACGCCGCTCCTCCGAACGAGTCTTTCATCGACGGAACGAGCGTCCTCCGGAGGGAGGCCGAGGCCTTCCAAACCCCGCGCGCGGGGATCGGACCTCAAGAGACCCGCGTGGTCGGTCAGACCCATGAGCCGCTCCCAAACCGAGCACAGACCGAGAACCTCCCCGCAATCGCGAAGCCTCTTCAAGTGCAGGCGGATCGCATGCGGGGCGATCGCGAGACCGAGAGAGATCGGACTTTTCGCTGAGTCGCTGGGACTCTTGTCCAGGCAGCAGAATGACATCGTCCGCTGGTCGCCGGCTTCGATGACCTGCGACTCTCGCGCGACCCGCGTGTAGCCCTCTCCGAAGAAGAGCGCTCCCTCCGGAAGGAGAACCGGAAACCGTCCCCGATTGCGAAAGTGAAGAAGGGTGCGGGAGGGCGCTTCTCCTGCCTCCCGGATCACGTCGAGAGGGCTCGCGCCCGGTCGGTGCGCGGCATGAACGGGACCGCTCCCCTGCTCAGCGGACCAGTTCAGCGGGAACACACGGATTCCCGCCACATCGAGCGGGCTCTCGACGCTCACGTCATCGAGAATCGAATGAAGCAAGCCAGGCACTCTACCCCCTGACGTCACCAAGAAACTCACAGCAAGGCCCCCAGTCTCGACCTTCGGCCATCGCCCGGGCTTCGATTCCGCCGTCTCGCGCGTTCGCCTCGCGCCGGACTGAAGGCGAGAGCCGGCGTTCGCATGCTGGACGTCTCGCCTTACAAACCGATCTCCACTTCATTGAGCCCGCGATGTAGGTGAATGAACCTCGTGGTCTCCAGTTCACCGTACTTCGCGAAGATCGTGACTCTCTGAGCGGTTGACTCGACCCACAAAGGGGGAGTGACACCGTTCGCATTCGTAGAGGCGTGCGCGCCCGTCTCAAGTACGCGAACAAGAACGCCCGGGATCGGCTTTCCGGCGTAAGAGACCTTCACAATCAGGTCACACGATCCTTGTGCGGAGTTCGGCGCGAACTGCACCCCGGCCATCGCTTCCAGGAAGGCCGCGGTGTTGCATCCGAAAGTCGACACGCCGGCCATCCCCAACACGAGCACGATTCTCAGCACGGCCGAACGGTATTCTCCTAGACGTAAGGTCGTACCCATTGTTCTCCCCCGAACCAAGAGCTTCCGCGACTCTACAGTCGGATAACGACCTCGTTCATCCCCCGCCGCAGGCTCACCATGCGGGTCGTTTGAATCTGTCCGTACTTGACGAATATCGTGGCGGTCTGGGCGTTGCTCTCAACCGCAAGGGTGGGAGTTCTCCCATACGCATCGGTATAGGCCTCGGCCCCTGTTTCCAGAACTCTGACAAGAACCCCCCCGACGGGTTCCCCCTCATAGGTCACAAGGACCACCAGATCGAAAGAGATCGGACTGTCGGACGGACCTCCCGGCTGGGTCACGCAAGAGAGGGGAAGAGCCAGGAAGATTCCAAGAACGACGAATGCAGCTTTGCGCACCCAATAGCTTTCTCTGTGAACACTTCCCATCATAATCACCACCTCCTGCTTGCCCCTCGATCCCCCATCAGGCCAACGACCTTTCGTTCGCTGGTATCCCTGGCGCAGGACATCCGTCTGGCGAGGTCGTTCCTGAGCAACGTCCATGCCGATGGCATAGGCGTCGGACAGGGCACCTAAGCGCTTGTCTTTGTGTGAAGTACGGAATCGCTCGGTTTGGTCCCTCGCCGCCGGCCACCTGAGACCATCAACTCTCGGCGACCCGAGCTGTCGAACAAGCAGCCGAACCTATTTCGTAGTAGCGAGTTAGAGTTGCGGAACGCTCGTTGGGGATCCGGGACAGAAGTTGACGGGGGGATTGAATGGTCCCTACCCGAACTCCTCCCCGCGAATCCCGAGCCGGGAGATCAGCTTCCGGAGGCCCTCGAAGGTGAGCCCGAGAGCGCGGGCCGCCTCGGTCTTGTTCCCGCGAGCGGAGCGGAGGGCGTCCGTGAGGATCGTCCGCCTCGCCCGGTCGAGTCGCACCTTGTAGTCGCCCGTAGCCGATTCCTCGGAAGAACCGGCAAGGCTCCAGAAGTGCTCGACCCGAAGCTCCCGCTCCCCCTTCCCCTTCGCGATTTGGACGGCCGCCCAGATCGAGTTCTTCAGCTCCCTCACGTTCCCCTCCCACGGATGGTCGAGGAGAGCCTCCTCGACCTCGGGGGCGAACGTGAGCGGAGGATCCGGCGAGGGGAGATCATGCATCCGAAGGAAATGACGCGCGAGGGGGAGGATATCCTCCCTCCTTTCCGAGAGAGGAGGAACGTGCAGCCGAACCGCGGCCAGGCGGAAGTAGAGGTCTTGCCGGAAACGCCCTTCCCGGACGGACCGATCCGGATCGACGTTCGTCGCGGCGACGACTCGGGCATTCACGGATCGCGGCCGGTGCTCGCCGTATCGTTCGTACTCGAGCGTGTCGAGAAAACGGAGCAGACAGCTCTGAACCTCGTTCGCCAAACATCCGATCTCGTCCAGAAAGAGAGTTCCGCCTTCTGCGGCCTCTACCTTTCCCGCGACGTCCTTGTCCGCACCCGTGAACGAGCCCTTCGCGTGCCCGAAAAGCTCGCTCCAGGCGATCTCGGGTCGGTACTTCGTGCAATCGGCCACGGCGAACTCCGCCTCCGAGCGCGGGCTCAAGGCGTGGATCCGCCTCGCCACCGCTTCCTTCCCCGAACCGGTCGGCCCCGTAATGAGAACGGGAAGATCGGTGGAAGCGACCGCGTCGATCTTCCTCCGGAGCTCTTCGAATGCAGGCGACTCGCCGATGAAAGGCTCGTACTCCTCCGCCTCCCGGCGGCGATGATAGAGAAGGCCGAGGTTCCTTTTCGCCTGCGAGAGCACGTGGTGGATGCGCGCCGGCAAGGTTGCGTACCCGTCCCCCTTGCACACGTAATCGTTCGCCCCGCGCCGCAGGATCTCGATGAGGACCTCCGGCTCCCGGTGCTTGCTCAGCACCACGATCGGGAGAGCGGGATCTTTCGCACGGATCTCGGAGAGGAGGTCCCGTCCGTCCAAGCCGTCCGGAGGCGGGTCGCCGAGCATCCAATCCAACAGCACGCAATCGAACGTCGTCCGGCGAAGGCACTCGAGAGCTTCGCGGCCGGATCTCGCGTGATGGATTTCGCACCGAGAACCGAGCGCTCTCCGTACGTTCGCGACGACCGCGTCCTCGTCATCCACGAGGAGCACTCTCTCCAACAGGTTCATTCTCGTTCTCCCTCGAGGCGGCGACGTATCACCGGCTGCAATCGGATGCGAAAACAGGTCTCCCGGCCTTCCCCCTCGGCGAGAGCGATCGTCCCCCTGTAACGATCGAGGATCTCCCGGCATTGCCGGAGGCCCTGGCCGCTCCCGCCGGGAGTCCCCGTGACCCCCTCCTCGAAAAGCCGTTCCCGAAGATGGGCCGGCACGCCCGGCCCCGTGTCCTGGACGAAGATCTCCACTCCGAGCGCCGAGGAGCGCACGAGGAACGCGATCTCCTTGTTCGAGGTACCTTGCATCGCTGCGAGCGCATTCTTCACGAGATTCTCGACGACGAGCCGGAAATCGAGCGCATCGATGTACGCCCTCGACGGACGACTTTCCGTCTCGAGGCGGAACCGGACGCCCTGGAGAGACGCCTTGGAACCGAGCGCCCGCACGGCGGCGGGAATCTCGCTCTCCACGTCGCAGAGAAACCGACGCCTCACCTGCTCCACGAGCCATTGGGAGAGGTCGTAGGTCTTGTTCAGGAAGCGGAGAACCGATCGCGGAGGCCCCGCCTCCGCGAACGCGCTCGCGCCGGCATCCTCCACAACCGCCTGCCACTCCTTCGGGTACTTCGGCATGGCGGGGAGGGAGGGAAGGTTCAGCGAGCGCGCGCACCTGTGGGCTTCCTTGAGGATTGGGTAGCTCGTCTCCTGAAACCGCACGAGGTCTTCGTGGAACCGCGGAATCCCTTCCTCGTTTCTCCACCCCTCATCGTGGATGAAATCCCGTAAATCCGTCACGTTGCTCGCGCATTTCCCGTGATTCCATTCACGCGTGAACGATCGGAGATCCCTCCAAAGCGTCTCTTCCCGCCTCGCTCGTTCCCCTCGGATCACACGGAACGCCAAGAGAGCCAATCCGGAGAAGCCGATCCCGGCGAGGAAGACCGCGACGAGACGGGATCGACCGAGCCTCGGGGGAAAGCCCCGCCGTTTCTCCAGAGAGTAGATCCGGAAACCTTCGGGCCTCTCTTCGGTGAGGAGAAGCGGCCGATTTCCTCGGACCTCGATCACCTCACACTTTATGGTGGACGAAGAGTGGTTCTGCGCGAGGGGGACAAGGTCTGTATCCAAGACCAGGAGGTCGGTGGGAGTCGTCGCGCAGAGCTCCGGTTTCCCGTCCCCGGTAAAGTCGGCGCTCCCCCACACGGTCACGGGCCCCTCGAACGAACGATCCGCCACGAGATTCAGATCGGAATCCAAGACGCGCACGATCCCGTCTTCGTTTCCGAGGACGATCTCCTCGCCCTCGTCGCGATCGAGATCCACGGTGATTAGCGATGTGAAGGGGCGCTTCGCCCGGAAATGCCTTCTTGTCCTTCCGGTATCCCGCTCCACAAGGAGAACGGCCCCCATGTCCGTCTTCTCGGCTTCCGCCGCTCCGTGCTTCCAGGCGAGAACCGAGCCCTCCGGATCCCACGGCGCCTGGCGCACGTGCCAACCGGTGAAGAGATGCGGAAAGCTTCGAAGCCAAACGAACTCGCCCCTCCCGTCGAGCGCGAAGAGATACGCCCGGCCGCAATTCATCGTATCGACGGCGATCGGGTTTCCCGACGCGTATATCCCTCCCACGAAGATCGGTTGGGTGCCGTCCCCCCCGAACGAGGCGCAAAGGCCGCTGATCGGTCCGGGGATCGGTCTCGACCAGAGAAGACGGCCGCTCGTCGCGTCGAGGCCGACAATCGCGCGAGGTCTCGACTGGCGGTCGTAGTCGAGGTACGCGAGAACGGCTCGGCCCTCCCCAAGGGCGATCACTGCAAGCGCGTGAAGAGCGGGGCGATGAGGCAAGACGGGGGGTGAAGCCGGAATCGCTGCGCCGGGCACCTTGTCGGTCCTCATCTTCGTGGATGGACCGTCGCCGGGAGCGCCTCCGATCACCTCGATCCACGAGGAATCCCCGTCGCTCACGGCCACCCAGATATCCTCATACCCATCCCCCTCTCGATCGAAGACTCCCGAGATCTGCACGCCGCACAGAGGCCATCGGCGTTCCCAGATCGGATGGTCCCCGAAACCTCCGCTCTCCCATCGATCCAGAGAAGCATAGCCGAGGCCCTCCTGGATCTCGACCAGGCTCTCGAGTCTCTGGTCTCGGTTGAGGTCCCCGGCACGGAGAATGCGATACCTGGGTTGCCAGCGGTAGTATCGTTGTTTGATCTCCCATCGGAGCGGGGGCTCGTCGGCCGCGGAGAACACGGGAATGGAAATGCAGAAGACGAGCAAGAGAAAGACGGGCGGGAATCGCGGCCGCCTCGATCGAGAGGAAGACGGCGCTCGGTTCCCACGGAGGGCCGGTGCGTTTCGGGGCTCATTCATGCGACGCACCCCGCTCGATCTGATCGAGCGCGCGGTCGAGGACCGGCTCGATCGCTGACGGTGACGACGATCGCTCGGCGAGACAAGTCTCATTCCTTCATGTGTGGACGGAATCGCCCGCGCACGGGACGGCGCGCGGGCACAGCGGGCCGACGGGAGGAGTTACACCGCGCCCACGCGGCGACAGCGAGCGCGTCGTTCGAACTTAGGGGGTCACGTTCGCGGGCTTCGCCTGCGGGACGCCCGGCTCGACCCTCGGCGCCGCGGAGGGGACGTGCTTCGGCCGGTTCTCGCGGGAACGCCAACATCCGCCGTCGAAGTAGACGCCTTCCTCGATCACGAGGTTCTTCGTGTAGATGTTCCCCTCGAAGCGCGAACCGGTCTGAAGCTTCACGCCTTCCTTGGCGTTGACCTCGCCGTTCAGATTGCCGGCGATCGTCGCCTGCTTCGTCTCCACCTCCGCCCGAACCTTCCCGGTCTTCCCGATCACGAGCGTTTCCGAGACGATCAACTTCCCCTCGAACTGACCGTCGATTCGGATGCCGCCGTTCACGTTGATCGTCCCGTTGAACATGCACCCCTCGGCGATGATCGATGCCACGCTACCCGCTCCCTCCCCAAGATCTGTTCTTGCCATCTCCAACTCTTTCATTCAGGGTAAGTTACCGATCCCCCACGCGAGAATAGAGGAAGCGGATTCCGCGGGTCAAGCCGTTTCTCCTTCCGACTATGCTAGACTTCCCCGGGATCGTCGGGCGTTCGGAGAGAGACCATGAAGCGCATTCCCCGAAGAGACGAGGCCGCCGACCGCTTCCGGGGGGGGATCGCCTCGGTTCTTCTCGTCGGCTTCGCGGCGGGGATCCTCGCGGGCCTCTCGAGAGTTGCGGCGAACCGGTACCCCGACGCGGGCCTCTCGAACCTCGCGATCGCCGCGTTCACCGCGGAGCTGAACCGGGTCTTCTTCCTCTCCGCGGCAATCGGCATTCCGGCGGTCTTCCTCATTTACGTTCTCTATCGGATCGCCCCGCGCTCCTTTCCCCGCACGACGGCCGTTCTCTTCCTTCTCGTTTCCCTTCTCGCGGTGAGCCGGACCGACTTCTACCGAGGACCCGCCTCCGCCTCGGAATGGAGCGTCCTTCTCCTCGCCCGCCGAACGGTTCTTCTTCTTTGCTGTCTCGCGGCGGCCCGTCTGCTCCGGGAGACGTTCCCTTTCTTCCGGGCGCTCCGCGCGCTCTCGTCGCTTCGCATCCCGCTCCTCCTCCTTTTCCTCCTCGCCGCGGTGAACAGCGGGGCGGTCATCAACCACATGAAGAACATGCCGCGAGGCTCGAACGTGATCCTGATCACCTTCGATTCGATCCGCGCGGATCATCTCGGTTTCTCCGGTTACGAACGCCCGACGAGCCCGACTCTCGATCGGATCGCATCCGAAGCGGTCGTCTTCGGCTCCGCCTTCACGACCTGCCCCGAGAGCCCGCAGGCTCTCGCATCCGTCCTGACGGGACGCTGGCCGCGCGCCCACGGCGTCCGCCGCATGTGGGACCTGCTCGGGGAAGCCCAGGTCTCTCTCGCGGAGATTCTCTCCGACAAGGGATACGTCGCGGGGGCGTTCGTCTCCCTGCCCGGGCCGAAAGGGAAAAGCGGATTCGAACAGGGCTTCGACCGTTTCTTCCTAGCTGAAGCTCATGAATCCGAACGAATCACCGGCGAAGCGATTCGATGGATCGACTCGGAGAGGAAACGACCGATCCTCGCGTGGGTCCATTACGCGGACGCAAGCATGCCGTACGAACCATCCGCGTCGGGGAGCGCGTTCGCCGCCCCGTACGGACCGGACGCGTCCCGGGAGGGCTTCCGCTACGAACCCGCGCGGGCCTGCCGCGTGTTCGGCCATGAGAGGCTCGCCGTGGACGACAGCGCGCGGGCGGTCTCTCTCTACGACGGAGAGATCCGCCGCGTGGACGAGGAGATCGGCCGGCTCCTCGGGCATCTCGAACGGACCGATCGGATCCACGACACGGCGATCCTCCTCGCGGGGACGCACGGGGAGAGCCTCGGCGAGCACGAGTACTTCTTCTCCCATGGGGATTTCCTCTTCGACACGTGCCTGCGCGTCCCGATGATCCTCCGCGCGGCCAACCTCCCCTCGCGCGTCGTCCCGACCCAGACGCGGCTCGTCGATCTCCTCCCCACCCTCCTCGACGTCCTTCACCTCCCGATTCCGGCGGACGTCGACGGGCGATCCCTGCTCGGAACGGTCGAGCGGCCGGACGGCTTCCCGGACCTTCCGGTCTTCGCCGAATCGGAGGTCTCTCTCTTCCCGGCCATCAACAGAAGGCGGCCGATCCCGGGGATCGAGGGGAAGCTCGAAGCGGTGCGCGAGCGAGGGTGGAAGCTGATCCTTTATCCGACAAACATCGGGGTCCGCGCGGAGCTCTACGACCTTTCGGCGGATCCGGGGGAGACGGTCGACCGCGCGGCCGATTCCCCGGAAGTCGCGGCCGCGCTTCGCGCGACGCTCGAAGAATGGAAGGCGGGCTCCCCGGCGGCTTCCGCCCGAAGAGAGAGCCCGCCCCCCGATTGGGTCTTCGCCGTCGGCGACCCGCCGGCTATCCCTTGAGCGCTTTCCGAAACCCCTCGGTCAGAAGCGGCACGATCTGGAACATGTCTCCGACGAGCCCATAGTGCGCCACCTTGAAGATCGGCGCGTTCGCGTCCTTGTTGACCGCGACGATCGTGTCGGCGGTTCGCATCCCCGCCAGGTGCTGGATCGCGCCGGAGATGCCGCACGCGAAATACAGCTTCGGCTTTACGGTCTTTCCGGTCTGCCCGATCTGGTGCGGGTAGGCGATCCACCCGGCGTCGACGACCGCGCGCGAGGCGCCGACCGCGCCGCCGAGAACGTCCGCGAGCTCTTGGACCACGCGGAAGCCCTCCGGACCGCCGACCCCTCGTCCCGCCGCGACGATCACGTCCGCCTCGTCGAGGTTGACCGTCTTCCCTGCCTCGGCAACGAGCTCGATGATCTTCGCCCGAAGATCCTTCTCGTCGATCGAGGGAGCGATCCTCTCGATCGCCGGGCTCGCGGCGCGCTCCTCCGGAAGAGGGAACGCCTTCGGGCGAACCGTGAAGACCTTCGGACCCGCCGAGCGGTTCTCGACGTCCGCGGCGAGGTTCCCTCCGAAGACCCCGCGCCTCCCGACATAGAGCCCGCCTTCGACGGAAAGCTCCGTGCACTCCTGGACGACCCCTCCCTCGAGATCGGTCGCGAGGGCCGCGCCGAGCTCGCGGCCGTTCAACGAGCCGACGATGAGGATCGCCTCCGGCTTTCTCTCCCGAGCGAGGGCCGCGAGCGCGGCCGCGTGGCTCTCCGGACGGCAGGGAGCGAGCCGGGCGTCGTCGAGGACGAGAACCCGGCCCGCGCCCGCGCCGGCGAGCGGGGCCAGAAGCGCGTCGTCCGCCGGCCCGAGGACGACCGCCTCCACGCGGCTCGCGTCTCCTCCGGCGAGAGCCGATGCCTTCCCCAGCAGTTCCTTCGTGGTGCGCGAAACCCCGGACGGGACGCGCTCCGCGACGACCCAAATCGATTGCGACATCGTGTTTCGCCTCCCGTCTATAGAATTTTCGCGTCTAGAATTTTCTTAACCAAAGCATCCGCCATTTCCTCGGGTTCGCCCGGGATCATCTGGACCGCCCCGGGCGGAGAAGGAGGCGTCAGCTTGCGAACCTTCGTCGGCGAGCCGTCGGCTCCCGTCTTCGCGGGATCGAGGCCGAGGTCGGCGGCGGTCCACACGGGGACTTCACGCTTCGCCGCCTTTCGAATCCCGAGAAGAGACGGATACCGCGGAGGGTAGATCCCCTTGATCACGGTGACGACCGCGGGAAGGGACGACTCGACGATCTCCTTCCCCGCCTCGAGCGCCCGAGCGACGCGGATCTTCCGGGCGTCCGGGTCGCAGTCGATCACCTCGCCGACGAACCCGAGCACCGGAAACCCGAGGAGCCGCCCGAGCGCGGGGCCGACCACCGCCGCGTTGTCGTCCGCGGCTCGATCGCCGCAGAGCACGAGGTCGGCGCCGCCTACCTTCTCGACGGCCGCCGCGAGCGCGCGCGCGGTCGCATGCGGATCCCCGCCGTCCAAGGCCGGATCCGCGAGGAGAAACGCTTCGTCCGCGCCGACGGCGAACGCCGACTCCTTCAGGATCTTCTCGGCCCGCCGGGACCCCACGCAGAGCACGACGACGCTCCCCCCCTTCTTATCGCGAAGCTGGAGCGCGGTCTCGATCGCATAGGGACCGATCGGGTCGATCAGAAAGCTCGCGTCGTCCCGCGCGGCCAGGGAACCTTTCTCCGTAACCCGAACGCCTTCCGGCGTTTCGAGCACCTCCTTCACGCAGACGATGGCCTTCATGGCACCTCCCCGCTGGCGAGAATGGAACGGATCGGGACGGGACCCGGTCGGGGGTCCCGGGACGGGCATTGTGGAACAAGGGTATCACCCGGCCGGAACGAGCGTCAAGCCGGGGAGAGGAGAGGGGATTTCCGGAAGAAAATCCGGTTTATCAAAAGAAAACGCTTGCGTTTGCGGGCGTTTCCTGGCATGCTTCCTGGTCAGAGAAAGCCTCCTGCCTCCCTCGTGATCGTTGGTCCCTAATAGAAGACGCGGAAGGGACTTAGCGCCCGAACCCATGGGTCGATTCGACACGAGCCAAGGGCGGGAGGCCTTTCTCGTTTCCCTTGTTTCCGACCGGAAACAGAGAAGGGGAGGAACCCGCGTCGGGCTCTCCCCTTCGGCTGATCTCGTGTCCGCTCCGCTCCTATGATTCACCAAATCGCCGGGAGGAACTCCTTCCTCCAAGTGGTTGACAGGGTATCATGGGAAGGCGCCAAAGTCAAGGACGGAGACCCGCGGGAACCGGCTTCCCGCACGTGGGTTGAACGCGAACAGGACCAGGCGGTTTGGGCGCGGCTTGCGGACTGAGGGCGGCGCGGCTTTCGGGTCTTCGCATCCGGGTGCCGAAACCGAGCGGGAGACCGAATCATGGAGAACACACGCTTGTCATCCGGGGCAGCTCTCTATGCCATCCTCGCCGCATTGATCTCTCTCCAACTCTCAGGAACTTCTCTCGCCGCGGATCCCGGTCCGGAGGGCGATGGCTTCCTCGGCGTGATCACCCAGGATCTGACCCCTCCTTTGCGCGAAGCTCTTGGAATGAAAGACGAAGCCGGCGTTCTCGTAAACTCGGTGGTCCCCGGAAGCCCGGCCGAGCAGGCGGGCGTGAGGGTCGGTGATGTTCTCCTTCGGCTCGACGGAAAGGAGCTTGGGAGCTCGAGAGGGCTTCGGGAGGCCGTCTCCTCGCTCTCGGTCGGGGAGACGGCCGAGCTCTCATTATTGAGGAATAGCAAGAAACATACCCTTAGGGTAGAGATCGGGGCCCGACCCGAGGCGCCAGCGAGGGCCGGGCGCTTCGCGATTGGGCGAAGCGCGTATCTTGGTCTCCAGCTTCACGATCCGGATGCAGACCTCGCATCGTACTTCGGGATCCGCGAGGGGGCGGGGGTTCTCGTCCTCGAGATCGACGAGGCGAGCCCGGCATCCGAGGCGGGGTTCCGGAGCGGGGATGTCATCCTCGCCGTCGGCGGCGAGCCGACCGGAACCGCCGAGGCGGTCCAGCGCGCGGTGGCGGCCCGCGACCCGGGCGAGACGGTGGAGTTCGAGCGCCTCCGGAAGGGGAACGCGGAGCGCGTCTCGGTGACCTTGGGGGAGAAGCCCCTCCTCCCGTGGGCTGCAAGAGCCTGGAAGCCGTTCGCGCGGTTCGATCGCGAGGCCGCTCGCGGTCTCGGAGAGAAGATCGAGCGCCAAGTGGAGAGGCTGGAGAAGGAGATGGAGAAACTCAAGAAGGAGATCGAACGCATGAAGAACAAATAGCTCGGCACATGCCCCCCTTCCCCACGATCCCACACGGGTGTTAGGCTAGGAGTGGCGGCACCCGAACTCGCATCGCGCCCGCGTTTCGCCCGAACCACGAGGTCCCCGCAAGACGATCATGAAGGTCACGGAGGTTTACGCGAGCCTTCTCGGCGAATCCACGGAAAGCGGACGGCCATGCGTCCTCGTCCGCTTCACCGGATGCTCCCTCCGCTGCCGCTACTGCGACACGCCGTACGCCTTCCACGGAGGAGAGGAGATGGCGCCCGAAGAGGTCGCGGCCCGGGTCCGCGAGCACGGGATCGATCTCGTTCTCCTCACCGGAGGGGAGCCTCTCGAGCAAGAGGATCTCCCCCGCCTCGTCGAGATCCTCCTTGGCCGAGGGCACGAGGTGCTGGTCGAGACCGGCGGGCATCGTCCGATCGAGACGCTCGATCCTCGCGTCCTCAAAATCCTCGACATCAAGTGTCCGGGGAGCGGCCACGCGGACGCCATGCTCTGGAGCAACCTCGACGCGCTCGGCCCGCGGGACGAGGTCAAGTTCGTCCTCGTCGACCGGGCGGACTATGAATGGGCGAAGGGAGCGCTCGCGGAGAAACTCCGCGGCGTGCGCGGGCCGGTTCTCTTCTCCGCCGCGTACGGGCGGCTCGCCCCGGCGGAGCTGGCGGGATGGATTCTCGAGGACCGCCTCCCGGTCCGCCTGGGGATCCAACTTCACCGGATCCTCTGGCCGGACCGCGAGCGGGGGGTTTGAGGAATGGAGGGGCGCGTGCGATCGGTCGTCCTCGTGAGCGGAGGGATGGACAGCCTCGTGGCCGCCGCGCTCGCCGTCCGGGAGGGAGAAGCGGCCTTCCTGCACGTCTCGTACGGCCAGCGAACCGAGGCGCGCGAGCGGCGTGCGTTCCGCGCGATCGCGGACCACTACCGGATCGAAAAGCGCCTCGAGGTCGACTTTCCGGCGCTCAAGGCGATCGGCGGATCCGCCCTGACCGACCCCTCGATCCCGATCCGGACCGGTGGGATCGACAGGGACTCGGTGCCGGCCTCCTATGTTCCGTTCCGGAACGGCCTCTTGGTCTCGATCGCGGTCTCGTGGGCGGAGGCGATCGGAGCGGGCGCGGTGTACATCGGGGCGGTGGAGGAGGACTCCTCCGGGTACCCCGACTGCCGCCAGGCGTTCTTCAACGCGTTCGGCGAGGCGGTCCGGATCGGAGCGGCAAGGGGCGAGTCGATACGGATCGTCACGCCGCTCATCCGCATGTCGAAGCGCGAGATCGTCCGTCTGGGCCTTGAGCTCGGGGCGCCCTTTTCGCTCTCTTGGTCCTGCTACGTCGGGGAGGAGACGGCCTGCGGCGTTTGTGATTCGTGCCGCCTGAGGCTGCGGGCCTTCCGGGAAAACGGCGTCCCGGACCCGATCCCCTATGCCTCCGGAACCGAGGGATGAGGGTCGGCCGCGTTTTTTTCGGCGTCGTGTGAACAATCACCCGTCCCTGGGAGTAAGGAGGGTAGCGCCGACCATCGGGGGGGGATTCGAGATGTTCGAGTTGTTCGCCTTGTTCGTTCTGATCGCGGTCTTCGTCGTCGCGGTGAAGCTGTTCGGCCTCGTTCTTCACGTACTCCTCTTCCCGCTCAAGCTCGCGGCGGGCTTGTTGTTCGGTCTTCTCCTCCTCCCGATCCTCCTCCTCGCCCTCCCGTTTCTCCTGATTGCCGGGATCGGCGCGGTGCTGGGGATCGGCGTTCTCCTCCTCCTTCTTCTCGCCGCCGGTCTCGCCGCCCTGGCCGCCGTCCTCTAGCACGAAAAGAAGAGGACCCCGAGCGATCGCCTGCGAGGTCCTTGCGTGGAATCGAGAACCTGGTTTTCTTTCAGGCCCTAGAACAAGAAATGGATGTTGAAGGTCGCGGCCGCAACATGGGTCTGGGTCTTCGCGCCGCCGAGACCGAGCGCGAGCGGGTAGAGCGCCGCTCCGACGGTGACTTGGTCGGTTACGAGCGTGGAGAGCCCGAGGAAGAAGCCGAGATCGACCAGGGTCGCCGCCTCGCCCTTGTCGTCGAAGGTCCCGTTCGTCACGAACGCGATCGAACCTCCCATCTCGACGGGAATCCCGTAGTACTCCCACGGCTTGAAGGCGATCTTCGACCCGAAGGCGATCTGGGCTTCGCCGTAATCGACAAGACGGAATCCCCCCTCGAAGAAATATCGATAGGAATCGTACCGGAGGGTCCCGATGCCGTCGGCGATCGGGTAGAGCGAGTAGCCGAAACCGACCCTTCCCGCGCGCGAGGCCGACTCGCCGGGAGAGGGGAGAGCCAGAACGAGACCGCAGACCGCAATCCATCCGACCAAGAGCTTCGCTGATTTCATCGTTCTCTCCTTGCCGGTCAATCGAGTTCTTGTTCCGTTCGACCGAAGACCGTGCCGATTGTACGGATCGCTCTCGTCCGAGGCAAGGTCTATCGACCGGGCGATCGCGTTCCTCGCGGCTATGATACAATGATCCGAGGAGTGCCGGACTCATGAAGTGGGAGCGCTTCGCCCGCAGTTTCAGCCGCATCGTTTGGGTCGTGATCGCGGAGTACGCGGTTCTCGTCCTTCTCTTCTTTCTGGCGATCCGCCTCTTCTCTCCGAGCGTCGCCCAGATCGCGAGCGCCGCAGCGGTTCTTTTCGGCGTTCTTTCGCTGCTCAACTTTCTACTCGCGCCGCGGCTCTCCGGCGGACGATCCCCCGCCTCTCTCGCCAAGCATCTCGTCCTTCTCCGCGACGATTTCGTCTACCTACGATGGTACTTCGACGAGATCCTCGAGACGATGAGCTCGGCGGTGATCGTCCTCGACCGTCTCCTCACGGTCCGCTCCCTGAACCACGCGGGACGGAGCCTCCTCTCGCTCCGCGAGAAGGAAGAGCTGATCGGCCGTCCTTTCCGCATTCATCCTCTCTCGAAAGAAGTTTACTCGGGAGATCTCTACACGTATCGAGGAAGAGCGCTCATCGACGTCTTCGAGGCGTGCGCCCGCGAGGGGACGTCGATTCTTCTCGAGAAGGTCCCCTATCGACGGACCGAGGCCGAGGACCCGATCCTTCTCGACATCCTCGTGCACCCCTGGAAAGACCGCCGCGACGACACCGAGCGGCTCGTGATCCGGCTTGACGAGAAACGCATGAACGGAAGCCGCGGGACGCCGGTCGATCTCGAGGAGCTTCTCGCCCTCTCTCACTCTCCGCCCGCGCCGGAGCCGCGGGAAGTAGATTACCCGGCCTCAGCGGAGCTGCGCGAAGGCTGCGCGACGGTGCGCGACCACCTTCAAGCGCTCCTCGCTTCCTCGCAATCGATCGGGCAGGTCTTGGGACCGGACGAGCGAGGCCCGCGCGCGGAGCTTCTCCTCTTCGAGATGCAGGTGAAGCGGATCCTCGACATGATCGAGCGGATGGAAGTGCAGATGGGAGGAGGCGCCTCCTGAGCAGGCCGGGGAACGTTCGGCCGTCCTCGCCGGGACTCTCGAGAAGAGAACGGATCTTCCTCGCCGCCGTCTTTCTCCTTTCCTTCGCCATCCGCGCCCTCTACATCCTCGAGATTCGCGACAACCCCTTCTTTGAGAGCCCGATTCTGGACGAGGAGATCCATTTCGATTGGGCCTCGCGGCTCGCGCGTGGCGAGCCCTGGATGCCCGGCGAGCCGTTCTTCCGCGCGCCTCTCTATCCCTACTTCCTCGCCCTGCTCTTCCGAATCGGCGGGATCGACTTTCTGGTCCCGCGTCTTCTCCAAGCGGCGCTCGCCGCGTTGAATCCGGTTCTTCTCTATCTGCTCGGGCGGCGGCTCTTCTCGAAGACGACCGCCGCGGTCGCGGCCCTCGCGCTCGCGGGGCATGGGATGCTTCTCTACTTCGACGCGAGCTTCCTCCTTGAGACGCTTCTCCTCCCGCTTCTTCTTCTCGCGCTCCTTCTCCTCGCCGGGGCCTCCTCGGAGCGCGCGGGGCTCGGCGCCTGGCTCGCCGCCGGGGCTGCGCTCGGGCTCGCGTCGATCACGCGGCCGAACATCCTTCTCTTCGCGCTCCTTCTCCCCGCGTGGATCGTCTCTCTTGAAAGGACGAAGAAGAGGGCGAAAGCGGTCCTCTTCCTTCTTCTCGGGATCGCGCTCCCAATCGCGCCGGTCTTCCTCCACAACCTCTCCGCGGGAGAGCCGGTCCTCGTCAGCTGGCAGGGAGGGATCAACTTCTACATCGGGAACAACCCGGAGTCGGACGGCATGACGGCGATCGCCCCGGGAACCGAGGGGACCTGGTGGGGAGGCTACCGGGACATGATCCGGATCGCGGAGCGCGCGAGCGGACGACCGCTCGCCCGGCGCGAGATCTCGGCGTATTGGACCGGCGAGGGAGTTCGCTTCATGCGTGAAAAGCCCCGCGAGGCGGCCGCGCTCCTCGTCAAGAAGACGTATCTTCTCTTCAACGATTTCGAGATCAGCAACAACCAGGGGATCTACTTCTTCAAGAGATACTCGACGATCTTCTCGGCGCTGCAGAGTTTTGGGTTCGGGATTCTCTTCCCCTTGGCGGCGGCGGGCGCCGTGCTCGTCCGCTGGAACCGGCGGCGTCTTCTCTTGATCCTGCTCCTCGCCTCCTACTCCGCCTCGGTGATCCTCTTCTTCGTGACCGCACGCTACCGTATGCCGCTCGTTCCCCCTCTTCTCCTCCTGGCCTCGGCCGCCCTCACGCATTGGACGGCCGCGCGCGGGGACTTTCGGCAGAAGAGGCGGATCTTCTCGCTCGGGGCGTTCGCGGCCGCGGCGATGCTCTCGAACTCGAACATCTATCAGCTCGACCGGAACGAAACCGCCCAAGG
>Ga0194113_10004340_pt1 | contig 18594 bp, 20 predicted proteins | sample TA2MahC200mmetaG_FD_146193 | JGI IMG/M metagenome (GOLD analysis project Ga0194113, IMG submission 146193) | Freshwater microbial communities from Lake Tanganyika, Tanzania - TA2015017 Mahale Deep Cast 200m | ecosystem: Environmental > Aquatic > Freshwater > Lake | place: Tanzania: Lake... | reverse complement strand
GGGCATATTGAGATTAGGTGATACGTACAGAACACCAACAGCAAGGAGAAATATGACACCTATCTTCATGAAAGATGAAAGATAATCCCTTGGTGCAAGAAGCATCCATACAGGAAGGACAGAAGCCACAAATCCGTAGGCAGACAGGAGGATGGATAACGTATTATTATCAAAGTCAAATAAAAAGGCGATCGAAGATGAAGGGATAGTTCTTCCAAATATCACGGTGAGAAGGAGCAAGATAAACCCCACGATAGAGATTCCAGCAATCCTGGCAGGCCGTATGGATTTCATGTATATCCCCATGAATAAGGCAATGGGAATTGTCATACCGATGATAAATGTTCCCCATGGATTATGGAAAAGGGAGTTTATGACAGCAAGCCCTAATCCTGCAATAGCCACAATCAGGATAAAAAGTATTGCGACAAGTGCTGCAATACCTGTTAATGGACTAACCTCCTCCCTTGCTATCTGAACAAGGGACTTTCCGTTCCTCCTCATCGAGGCGGTAAGGACAATAAAATCATGGACACCTCCTGCAAGGGCTGCTCCAATAAGAATCCATAAGAAACCTGGGAGATAGCCAAACTGTGCGGCAAGAACAGGACCGATGAGGGGCCCAGCGCCTGCTACAGCAGCAAAATGATGTCCGAATAAAACCCATTTATTTGTCGGATAGAAGTTCTTTCCATCATTCAAGCGATGAGCAGGAGTCACCCGCATATCATCGAGTATAGCAAGCCTGGCAGCAAGGAAGGCTCCATAGAATCGATAGGCAAGTATGTAGAAACATGCAGTGGCAGTAATTAGCCAGATAGCGTTTATCTTTTCCTGGGGATTAAAAATTCCCGTAACAAAGGCAAAGGAAATTACAAATAGGATTGCAAGTAAAGTCCAGATGACTAATGCCCATCTCTTCATAGAAGAAGTATAAAAATGCAGAATACAGGGTGTCAACCAGCATCTCAACAGACAGAGGCTTTCACTACATAACCCGCCATACAAAATTACGAAAGCTGAGTTGATTAAGATTCAATAGTCTTTAACAGCCTGTTGAAAAAATTCTTTCAGTAATATTGTCAATTGTCAAGGTGTGACGTTTTAATTGTGACGTTTTAATATTCTGGCTCATCATTTAAAATTATGATGCACTATTTTTTATAAATAGTTATCCCGTTCTCTATTATTTCTCTGACAAATCCTTTTTTCCCTTTAGCCTGTTCTGGAGTGAATCCTATTGGTTCAAGGGGTTCTCCAAAATTGTGGTGTGCCCTGCTTAATATCTCCTGACGTTCAAAAATATCTAATTTATTAAACACCGGAGAGATAACCGCAATATCAATGTCACTGTATTCTTTCGGTTTTCCCTTTGCATAAGACCCATACAGGATAATCTGAGAGACTTCGATACCAAGCTTTTCCAGTTCATTTATGTATCTTTCGATTATCTTTATAATTTCGGTTCTTTTTTTAACCATTTCAATAGTTCCTTTGTTTTCTTAAAATAATCCGCTACCTTATCCTTCTTAAATGCCCTGACAATAGCTTCAATATCTTCGGGATACCTCGTCAAGATACTTAAATCATTGAGAGATTCAAGTGTTTTTAGATGATTTCAGGTAACTCAAGATTAACAGCTTTGGTTAGATAGATGAGATTATGTGTTTTGGGAGGAACTTTTCCTGAAATCGACTCATATAGTGCCTTTAATAATTTCTCTACTGCCAGGTGGCACATAAAAAGTACATATATGTACCTTCCTGTCATGAACATGTGCTCAGCAGTTTTAATGTCATAATTGGATGATTTAATCCAGTTTGTTATGCTGTCTTTTGATTTCGATGGCTGTTTCATATTTGTAAAAGTATATCACAGTTCCATATTTATCATTTTAAGTATAAAACCGCAAAAGAGAGGGTGTCAACTCATAGAAGTCATAGAAGTCATAACGAAAAAATATTTGACAGGCATTGCTTTTTTGGTATAGCATTGAGTGAGCACTCATTCATTTCTAAAATAGGATATGAGAATTTAAAGAATGTCCAGGAATTCTGACGATAAATCGAAAGAGCGTCGTAAGGTTATCCTTGATGCAGCCCTGAAGACCTTTGTTAAACGGGGTTATTCCGAGACAAGAGTTTCTGAGATCGCTACAGAAGCAGGCGTAGCAGAAGGTACCCTCTATAATTATTTCTCAAGCAAAGAAGAGCTTCTGTTGGCCCTCTTTGACGAAAAATGGGGAGGTATAATCGAGGAAATCAAAAAGAAGATCGGTCGTCTTGACGACCCGAACAAGAAATTAAAGGCCATGTTTTCCATGGTTGTCACGATGTTCAAAAGGAATCGTCATTTAGCAGAAATATTTCTGGTAGATATAAAACAGAGCAGCATATTCTTGAATAATTATCCGATTAACCGCGTGGTCGAATTCCTTGACCTGATTGAGACAATCCTGGAAGAAGGTAAAAGAAAAGGCATATATCGTAAGGATTTAGATACCCGCGTTACGAAGATGATCATCTTCGGAGCAGCTCAGGGTATCATCTTGAGCTGGGTGTTGAGTGAATCATCAGCGGTTAAAAATAAAACCTTTCAGTTTTCTCTCTTTCGGGCAGCACGGGCCCTGCGGGATATCTTTAAATCCGGATTGGTTGGAGAAAAACGGTGATATGTAACGACCTGAGAGAGTTTATAGATTTTCTCGAAGACAAAAAAGAACTGGTTCGCATCAAGGCAGAGGCTGACCCAATCCTCGAAGTAACTGAGATTACTGACCGCATATCAAAAAAAGGAGGGCCGGCTCTCTTTTTCGAAAAGGTTAAGGGATCACGGATACCGATAGTCATTAACCTCTTTGGTTCTTATCAAAGGATGAGCTGGGCACTTGGTGTGAATGACTTTAATACTATTAACCAGAGATTCTCCTCGCTCCTCAAAGTTGACATGAATCTCAGTCTCCGGCAGAAGATAGAAGTCCTTCAAGAACTTTACAAGATCAGTAATTCTAAACCAAAAGAGGTTAAAAAGGCACCTTCACAGGAAATCGTAAAGGAGAATAATTTTTCTCTCCTTGATTACCCAATTCTGAAATGCTGGCCTGAAGACGGCGGCCGTTTTATTACCCTTCCTCTTGTTATCACGAAAGACCCTGAAAGCGGAAAACAGAATATGGGTATGTACCGCATGCAGGTCTTCGATGAAAAAACAACAGGGATGCACTGGCATACACATCATGATGGTGCTGTTAATTTTCGAAAGGCTGTAAAACTTGGCAAGAGACTGGAGGTCGCAGTTGCCTTGGGTGGTGATCCTGTAACAATCTACTCAGCAACCGCCCCACTCCCTTATGGTATCGAAGAACTGTTTTTTGCCGGTTTCTTAAGGGGAAGGCCGGTCGAAGTGGTAAAGGCAAAAACGGTTGATCTGCTTGTGCCGGCCAGAGCTGAAATTATCCTTGAGGGATATGTTGAGAAAGGAGATGAAAGATTAGAAGGGCCTTTTGGTGATCATACCGGTTATTATTCTGTTGCTGATAACTATCCTGTCTTTCATGTAACCTGTATAACCCAGAGAAAAGATCCTATTTATCCTGCAACAATTGTTGGCAAGCCGCCGATGGAAGACTGTTATATGGGAAAAGCCACTGAAAGGATGTTCCTGCCTTTCGTCAAGATGCAGCTTCCCGAGATCGTGGATATAAACCTGCCGATCGAAGGGGTATTTCATAACTGCGCCTTGATCTCTATCAAAAAATCCTATCCCATGCACGCAAGGAAGGTAGTAAATGCGATATGGGGATTGGGCCAGATGATGTTTACCAAATTTATCTTCATCTTTGATGAAGACGTTAATGTCCAGAATACTTCTGAGGTTGCATGGAAGGCATTTAACAATGTTGATCCTGCAAGAGATATTATGGTAGTCGAAGGTCCCCTTGATGTCCTCGATCATTCTTCAAATAAGCCGATATATGGAGCAAAGATGGGGATTGATGCGACCAGGAAATGGCCTGAGGAAGGGTATCAGAGGGAGTGGCCGTTAGAGATCCAGATGTCTGAAGAGATAAAGAATCTTGTTGATAGACGCTGGAAGGAGTATGGTCTTGAATAAGATTAAGGTTTATCTCGAGATGATAAAATTTCAGCACAGTGTTTTTGCGCTTCCTTTTGCCTATCTTGGTGCCTTCCTGTCAGAAATGAAGGTCCCGAAATTCATGACAATTTTCTGGATAACCCTTGCGATGGTAGGGGCAAGGAGCTTTGCCATGGCATTGAACCGATTGTTAGATATGGAAATTGATCGCCGCAACCCCAGGACCGCTGAACGGGCTTTGCCCAGAGGGCTTCTTTCTGTTAGCAATGTAATCATTTTTTCATCCGTCAGTCTGGGTGTCTTTCTTTTGGCTGTTTATAATCTTGCACCAGTATGTCGTTATCTATGGCCGATTGTTGTAATCCCATTTGTTGTCTATCCATACACGAAAAGATTTACATGGCTTTCCCATTTTGTGCTCGGACTCTGTCTGGGGCTGGCTCCTGTTGGTGCATGGATTGCAATAACAAATACCATCCGTCCTGAACCGTTTCTGATAGGCGCAGCAGTCCTTTTCTGGGTAGCAGGCTTTGATATCTTTTATGCAATTCAGGACATAGACTTCGACCAGAAACATAAACTCTATTCAATCCCTGCCCAATTCGGAATAAAAGTCTCTCTCTCTATTATTAAAGTCCTCCATGTTACCTCAATCATCTTGTTAGTTTGGCTTGGTATGCGTCTTACTCTTGGTTTATTCTATTATATTGGCATACTGTTAACAGCAATCCTTCTCGCTTATGAAAATAGTTTAATTAAACCAAACGATCTCTCAAAACTGAATGTTGCCTTTTTCACCATGAACGGGATTATCAGTATCCTCATGTTCTTATTTGTTGTTTTTGATGTAATTTTCGGGAGGCCGGGCATTGTCTGATTATGTAATTGGCATTACAGGGGCAAGTGGAAGTATTTATGGTGTAAGACTGATCCAGGAACTCGGGATGAGGGAGCACAATGTCCATGTGGTTGTAACTCATGCCGGTAAAAAGGTGATGTCCGAGGAGCTTGGAGTCGGAGGCATTGAGCAGATGGACAGTCTTGGTCTGTCTGAAATCAGCAACTACATAAGGATATGGGAAAATGATGATTTTGAAGCTCCCTTTATGAGCGGCTCAAATGTACAAAAAGCAGTGGTTATCATCCCATGCAGTGTAGGAAAGTTGGCAGCAGTGGCAAATGGTATCTCAGGTAATCTTCTTGAGAGGATGGCTGATGTAGCTCTCAAGGAGGGGAGACAATTAATTCTGGTTGTACGTGAGACTCCTCTCAGCCTGATCCATCTGGAGAATATGGTAAAAGTGGCAAGGGCAGGGGCACAGATTTTACCGGCCATGCCTGCCTTTTATCATCATCCGAAAACAGTTGATGACATGGTCAATTTTGTAGTGGGCAAGGTATTAAATCTTTTAGGCATTGAACATGAGTTGTTTAAAGAGTGGAGGAAGGAATAATTTTTTTGAATTGTAGCCGCAACCTTTAGGTTGCGTTTTTTAGATTTTTTAAGGTTTTTAAAATGAATTCAAACGCAGGCTAAAGCCTGCGGCTACACAGGAGCTATAACAATATGAAAGATAATAATCTGAGTGAAATCTCAGAAAAAGTAGAAGAAGGCATAAGGCTTTCCAAAGATGATGCATTAACGCTTATGAACTCAAATGACATCATTTATATTGGACAGCTTGCCAATAAGGTTAAAGAGAAAAAAACGGGTAATCATGCATACTTTAACGTAAACCGTCATATTAACCTGACCAACATTTGCATATCGCGGTGTAAGTTCTGTGCTTTCAGTCGTGACAAAGGAGACCCTGATGCATATGCGATGACAACAGATGAAGTAATGGAAATAGCCATGTCAGCAAGGGACCTTGGGATAACCGAGTTTCACATTGTCAGCGGACTTCATCCTGACCTGCCGTTTGACTACTATCTTGAGGTTATCTACCGACTTAAGGATATTATGCCGGATGTTCACATCCAGGCATTCACTGCTGTCGAGATAGCATACTTTGCGAAAATCTCAAATCTTTCAATCATGGAAGTATTGACAAGATTGAAAAATGCCGGATTAGGCTCACTTCCCGGTGGCGGTGCAGAGATATTAACCCACAGGGTAAGAGAGGCGGTATGTTCTAAAAAAGCCACTTCCGAGGAATGGCTGGAGGTAATGCGTACAGCCCACAATCTTGGCCTTAAATCGAATGCCACGATGCTTTATGGACATATCGAAACAATTGAGGAGCGGATTGATCACCTTTTGACTTTAAGAGCGCTTCAGGATGAAACAGGTGGATTCCAATCCTTTATCCCTTTACCGTTTCATCCACAGAATACACAGTTGACTGATTTTAAAAAGCCAACTGCTTTTGAGAATCTGAAGATGCTTGCTGTTTCAAGGCTCATACTCGATAATTTCCCGCACATCAAGGCATTCTGGATAATGCTCGGCTTAAAGGTCGCCCAGCTTTCGCTCCTGTTCGGCGTTGATGATCTTGACGGTACAGTTGTCGAGGAGAAGATAACACATGCAGCAGGTGCCGAGACCGATCAGTCTATTTCAAAAGAAGAACTATTAGATTTGATTTTTACTACTAAAAGGGTACCTGTCGAAAGGGATACCTTATATAATGCCATAAAGGTTTATAACCCGAATAATACAGACATTGTTCAAAAGACACGGGGTATCCATTGAGACCTAAGGTTGGACACATCCAGTTTTTGAATTGTCTTCCCCTTTATTATGGACTGGTTAAAAGTTACGCATTACTGGACATCGAACTTATCAAGGGAACGCCGACGGAACTGAATAATCTCCTGATAAGCGGAGGACTCGATATTTCACCGATCTCATCCATTGAATATGCCCGTCACCATGAATCACTCGTCCTCTTCCCTGATTTTACCGTGAGTTCTGACGGTGAAGTGAAAAGCATCCTCATGCTCAGTCGTTTCCCGATAGAAGAGTTATCAGGGAAAAAGGTTGCCCTTACCAGCACCTCTGCTACATCACATGTTTTGCTAAAACTAATCCTGAGCCGTGGATATGGTGTTGAACCTGAGTATTTTATCTGTCTTCCTGATTTGAACAGGTTGTTTGAAAATGCTGATGCAGCTTTACTCATTGGAGATATGGCCTTGAAGTATTCTGTAGATGCAAAAGATTTCTATCTCTATGATCTGGGAATGGAATGGAAGAAATTGACCGGGAAGAAGATGGTTTATGCAGTCTGGGCAGTAAACCGCAGGTTTGCTGAGACACGAAGTGAGTTAAGCGAGTATGTATTCGATATTTTAAAAAAATCAATGGTTTATTCAATGGAACACCTCTCTGAGATAGCTGAATATGCTGCCAAGTGGGAACCGTTTAGTTTCTTTTTCCTTAAGGAGTATTTTAAATCCCTTCGATTTGATTTTGGAAAGGATTACCAGGATGGACTTCTCTATTTCTACAGGTTAGCCACAGAGATTGGGGAGCTTAAGACGGTTCCAGAACCGGAATTTATCAATTTCCATTCAGGGGTAAAGACATGAAGACCCATGAGATTTTTCATGAGGCGAGAAAAGAAAAAAGATTAAACCTTGAGGAAGCACTATTTCTTTTAAAAGAGGCTGATTTATTAGAGCTTGCAGAGGCAGCAGATGCTGTTTGTCATACAAAACATCCTGATGGAATAGCAACTTTTCAGATAGACCGCAATATTAATTACACGAATATCTGCCAGAATCAGTGTTCCTTTTGTGCCTTTTTCAGGCCAAAGGGACATCCTGAAGCCTATGTTTTAAGCCAGGAAGAGATCGAAAAAAAGGTTGCCGAGACCCTTGAACTCTCCGGCACGCAGGTAATGCTTCAGGGCGGAATTAACCCTGAACTGAACATTGATTATTACACAAAGATGTTTTCCGAGATAAAAAGCAAATTCAATATCAGGATTCACAGTCTGTCTCCTCCGGAAATTGTTCATATTGCCGAATCAGCAGGGATATCTATTTCAGAGGCATTGAAAGAGCTCATGGAAGCCGGCCTCGATTCTCTCCCTGGAGGAGGCGCGGAGATATTGGTTGACAGGGTAAGACAAAGGATAAGTCCAAAGAAGATATCCTCTTCAGAGTGGCTGGGGGTTATGGAAGAGGCTCATAATATGGGGCTTCAGACGACTGCAACGATGATGATTGGAACGGTTGAAACCGCCGAAGACAGGATAACACATCTTCAAAAGATAAGAGACCTTCAGGACAGGACAGGAGGGTTCCTCTCATTTATCCCATGGACATTTCAGCCAGGAAATACCTCTTTGGGAGGCAAGTCGGTTTCATCCATAGAATATCTGAAAACACTATCGGTAAGTCGTTTATTCCTAAATAATTTTTCAAATATCCAGGGGTCATGGGTTACTCAGGGTAAAGATATTGGACAGATTTGTCTCTCATTTGGAGCCAATGACATGGGGAGTATCATGATCGAGGAGAATGTTGTGAGAGCTGCAGGGGTATCTCATCGGATTACTGTTGATGAGATGGTTGATCTGATAAGAAAGGCTGGGAAAATCCCTGCTCAGAGGGATACGGAATTTAAGATATTGAAGGTTTATGAGGTTTAACATACCAAAAACTAAATTTGCCTTTATCGGCGGGTCAAGCACCTTTTCTATCAATTTCCCTGAGGATCTTAAGCTCACAGGAGTGAAGGCAATTGAAAGAAAAATTTTTCTAACGCCTTTTGGTGAAAGCCCTGAGTTTAAATTGGTTGAGATAAATGGCGAGACGGTCCTCATGGTTAGAATGCATGGCTGGCGTGCTGGTGTAAGTCGGGCCGATGCATCACGTCAGATTTTCTGGGTTTTAGAGAAGGCAGGGGTGAAGACCATTCTTGCTGAAGGTGGGGTAGGAGCGATTAATAAAGATTTAAAATTGCGTCACTTTATAATCCCGGATGATTATATTGATCTTTCCTTGCGAAAAGATGTTCATCTCTCGGATAAGTATTTGCTCATTATGCGTGACCCGATCTGTCCTGAACTTTCAAAACTGCTCGCTGAAACCAGTAATAGATTGCTTCCAGATAGACAGGTCAACGGTGGGGTATATACAGTTACCGATGGCAGGCATTTTGAAAGCAGGGCTGAGGTAAGGATGATAGAATCGTTTGGCGGAGATGTTGTTGGGCAGAGCCTTTGCCCCGAGGTGTATCTGGCAAGAGAGATAGGAGCCTGTTATGCTGGTCTTTATCTTATTGTTAATCGGGCAGAGGGAATTGGCCCTGACTGGAGTCATGTTGAATTAAGAAATATTTTTTATCGGGAGGCATTGAATATAGGTAAGATAATCATTGAGAGTCTCAAACAGATAAAACAGGCAAAAAGAAAAGCCTGTGAATGTTCAAAGCACAGGAAGATGACGCTTTTGAAGTGAAGCTCCCTCCGGCAGAGACCGCAGGGCGTCTGAAATTAAATATTTGTTTTCAGTGTCATTCCCGCTTGTCGGGAATCCTTCCGACTGTTCGGGATCGCAAGAAAGATTCTGGACAAGCCAGAATGACAGAAATAAAGAACTGCGGCAGAGACCGCAGGGTGTAAAAATAATAAAACTTGAGATACCTATTATGAATCTTGTGGATCATAAAAAGCGTGATGCTAAAAAAGTCGAGCAGATGTTTTCAAATATCTCTGCTCGCTATGATCTTTTGAATCATGTCCTCAGCCTCGGTCTTGATATCAGGTGGAGAGGAAAAGTAGCTCAGGAAACAGGGAAAATTAATTGTGATAAAATTCTTGATGTATGTACAGGCACAGGCGATATGGCTATTGAACTCTGCAAATTCTGGAAGGGGAATGCTCATATTGAGGCAATAGATTTCTCTCGTGAGCTTATTGAGATTGGGAGGAAAAAGGTTGAAAAAGCTGAATTCTATAACAAAATAACCTTCCGGGAAGCAAATGCAGAGAGTCTCCCCTTTAAAGATGAGCAATTCGATGCGATTACCATTACTTTTGGCTTGAGAAACATTCATAACAGGTTAAAGGCATTACAGGAATTCTATCGTGTCACAAAACCCGGAGGTTGTTTTGTCTGCCTCGAATTCAGTCAGCCAAAAAACCAATTTCTTGCAAAGGTCTATTCCTTTTATCTGACGAAACTCGTACCATTCATTTCTCTTGTTTTAGGCTCTCATCCTGATGCATATCGCTATTTAGGAAATACGATAAAAGATTTCCCTACACCTCCTGAACTCATCAATCTGATTGAATCTGCTGGATGGAGGGATGTTACATATGATACGTTAGCAGGTGGGATAGTGGCGATACATCGAGGAAATAAATAAGGAGGAGGCATTATGATACCACGTTATACAAGGCCTGAGATGGGAAGGTTGTGGGATATTGAAACAAAATACCAGAAATGGCTTGATGTAGAGATTGCTGTATGTGAGGCATGGGCAGAGCTTGGTGAGATACCTAAAGAGGCATTACAAGTAATTAAGAAAAAGGCGCGCTTTGATATCCATAAGATTGACGAGATAGAGAAGGTTGTAAAACATGATGTTATAGCATTTCTAACATCTGTTGCACAGAATGTCGGGCATGAATCGAGGTTCATTCATAAGGGGTTAACCTCATCGGATATACTCGATACAGCCCTTGCCCTCCTTATGCGGGACGCATCTGATATTATCATCGAGGATATAAAGAAGTTGATGGATGTTCTGAAAAGGCAGGCTTATCAATATAAAAAGATACCAATGATGGGCAGGAGCCATGGTATCCATGCAGAACCGATAACCTTGGGTCTCAAGTTTGCCCTGTGGCATGAGGATATGAAGAGAAATCTACAAAGGATAAAGAAGGCAAAGGATACAATAAGCATAGGCAAACTATCTGGTGCTGTTGGTACATTCTCCAATATCCCTTCAGCGATTGAAGAGAAGGTATGTAAGAAACTCGGACTGAGGCCTGAGCCTGTTGCGACACAGATAGTCCAGAGAGACAGACATGCAGAGTATCTAACCACCCTTGCCCTGATTGCAGCATCTATAGAGAAGATAGCTGTTGAGATAAGGCATCTCCAGAGGTCAGAGGTGCTTGAGGTAGAAGAACCATTCATGAGAGGGCAGAAGGGTTCTTCTGCAATGCCGCATAAGCGGAATCCTGTCGGCTGTGAAAACCTCTCCGGACTTGCAAGGCTTGTAAGATCAAATGCCATGGCAGCCCTTGAAAATATTGCCTTATGGCATGAGAGGGACATATCACATTCTTCTGTTGAACGGGTAATAATCCCTGACAGCTCAATACTTGTTGATTATATGCTTGACAGGGTTAATGGAATCCTTGAGGGACTTCAGGTTTACCCGAAGAGGATGAAGGATAATATTGATAGAAGTTATGGCCTCTACAATTCCCAGAGGGTCTTGCTCGCACTCATAAACAAGGGCATCAGTCGTGAAGATGCATATGACATTGTGCAGAAGAATGCGATGAAGAGCTGGAGGACAGGGATTGAGTTCAAGAAGTTATTATTAAAAGATAAAGAAGTCAAAAAATATCTCACAGTAAAAGAGATGGGAGAGATTTTCGACCTTGCATATTATCTGAAAAATATAGATTATATTTTCAATAGGGTCTTCGGAAAATAGTATGAGAGGGTTTTCCCGTTGACATGGTGTATTATAAGTGATACACTTTATTTCGGAGGTAAAGAATATGCCAACAAAGAATCCAAGAGTAAATGTCGTATTAGAAACGCCTTTATATAATAGTGTTGAACATCTTGCTAAAAGAGACGGCGTTTCTTTGTCACTTAAAGTACGTGACCTCATAAAAGAGGCTCTGGAAATGGAGGAAGATGTCGCTTTGGCTGTTCTTGCTGAAAAAAGAGAGCGAACTTTCAGCAAAACAAAATCCTTAAAACACGACGAGGTCTGGTAATCTTGCCCTTCACTCTAAGATACCATCCTGATGTTAAAAAAATTGATATTCCTAAAATCAATGAAAATTTGCGCTTACGTATCAAGAAAGCTATAGAAGAGCGACTACAGACTGAACCCCATCAATACGGTGAGCCTCTAAAAAAAACACTGAAAGGATACTGGAAGCTTAGAGCAGGAAATTACAGGGTTGTATTCAAGATTGTTGAAACTGAGGTTTGGATACTGGGAATAATTCATAAAATGATCAGTATAGAATAGTATTTAAATTTATCGGCTCTGATGCTTACGAAGTAGAAATTACCGACTATCACTAAAGGAGATACCATTATGTTTGACTTAAAGAGAAAACCTTCACATCCCGGAGAAATTTTTAAAAAGGAATTCATGGAACCTCTGAGGATATCACAAACACAACTGGCAAAAGAGCTCAACACTTCATTCAGAACTATAAATGAAATAATAAACGAAAAAAGAAACATTAGCCCTGAAATGGCGATAAAACTTTCAAGATATTTCGGAACATCGGAGGAGCTCTGGCTGAATCTCCAGAATCAGTATGATCTCTTTATAGTAAAAAAGAAAAAACAGGATATTTTAAAGCGCATACGACCTTTCAGAGAAATACACAGGCAGGTTGCATAGAGAGAGCATAAAGTTTACAAACCTGCTGCTTTCTTGAGAGCCTCAAATAGGGCAAGGAGTATTACGGTGAAGGGTAGAAAAAGAAAAGATTCTGCCGATGAAAATATAGAAGCCTACAGGCATAAAAAAGAAACCCGTAAAAATGCCGTTCCTGTTGGTCTTGCGTCTTATGACACTGCTAAGCCTAAGCCCAAAAAGTATGAATATGACCCCCATCTTGACCCTCAACTTGTATGGGCAGGGAAAGCAGAAAACACATCATTTGAAGTCCCAACTGTATCATTACATATCCATGAAAGAACTAATAAGGGAATTTTTACAAAGGCTTTAATATGCACAAGCAGATAGAAGACACGAAGACGGTAGAATCAATATACAGGCGCGTCAGGGAGATTCTTGAGACCGCAAGAAGCAGCGCCTACCGTGCTGTAAATTTTGCGATGGTTCAGGCATACTGGCATATCGGCAGGGTTATTGTTGAAGAAGAGCAAAGGGGCAAGGCGAAAGCAGAATATGGGGAATACCTGTTAAAAAATCTTTCTCAGCGCTTAACTAAAGATTTTGGGAAAGGCTTTGATTATTCCAATGTAAAAAATATGCGACAGTTTTACATGGCATTTCCAATTGGCGACGCACTGCGTAGCCAATTGAACTGGACGCATTATCGTTTACTGATGCGGGTTGAGAAGGAGTCAGTAAGAAATTTCTATATTGAAGAATGCATTGCCGGAAACTGGAGCACCCGCCAGCTTGAACGGCAGATCAATTCTTTTTATTACGAACGCATTCTTTCAAGCAGGGATAAGAAAGCGGTCAGAAAAGAAATACATAAGCTTGAGCCTTCCCCAAAACCTGAAGATATTATTAAAGACCCCTATGTGCTTGAATTCCTTAATGTGAAAGAAAATATCCGTTTTCTGGAAAAAGACCTTGAGAAGGCGCTGATAGAAAAATTACAGGAATTCCTGCTTGAACTGGGTAAAGGTTTTTCCTTTGCCGGAAGACAGCAGCACATTTCTGCGGACGGTGATAATTTTTATATAGACCTTGTGTTTTACAATTATCTTCTGAAATGCTTTGTGCTCATTGATTTGAAGATAGGGAAACTCACCCATCAGGACATTGGGCAGATGGATTTTTATGTCCGCTATTATGAAAATAAAATCAGGACTGAAACCGATAATCCGACAATCGGCATAATACTTTGCTCGGAAAAGAATGAAACCGTGGTCAAGTATTCTGTGCTAAATGAAAACAAACGGCTTTTCGCCTCAAAATACAAGCTATACCTGCCGACTGAAAAAGAGCTGAAAGAGGAACTGGAGCGTGAAAAAAGAATAATTGAAATGGAACTTAACCTGTTAAAATCAAAAAGTAAAAAACGAGAGGGTAAGGAATAAAACAAGGGGATAAACAATGGCAAAGAGAACAAGGAAAAAAGATGAAAATGTAGAAGCCTACAGGCATGAAACTGAGACAAGGAAGAATGTTGTTCCAGTAGGACTCGCCTCTTATGATACCTCAAAGCCTAAGCCCAAAAAGTATGAATATGACCCCCATCTTGACCCTCAACTTGTATGGACTGGGAAAGCAGAAAACACATCCTTTGAAGTTCCTACCGTATTACTCCATATCCATGAAAGAATAGCCACGGAAACCATCGTTCGATTATTTGGAGGTTTCGGGAAATGGGCATTCATGGCGATAACCGACCTCCGGAATGCAAAAGGTGAGATCAGGAAGTTTACAGAATCGGATACATTGGTATGAGCAGGATTTACTTTGATATGAATATTTATAACCGCCCTTTTGACGATCAGTCGCAGGTAAGGATACGGCTTGAGACAATAGCGATATTTTCTATTCTCCAGAAAATCAAAAACAAAGAACTTACGCTTTTATGGTCATTTATGATTGACTATGAAAACAGCCTGAATCCTTATGAAGATGTGCGGCAGGAAATTGAGATGGCTGCTTCCCTTGCAGTTGAGAGTATAACACCTGATGAGTCTGTTTTGACTGCTGCGAAGGAATTTGAGTCAAAAGGCATAAAGCCAAGAGATTCCATACATCTTGCCTGCGCTTTAAAAGGGAAAGCTGAGTATTTTTTAACCTGTGATGATAAACTAATAAGAAGGGCGACAACGCTGGATATTAACATAAAGATCATAAACCCTCTGAGGTTTATTGAAGATATGGAGGTGAATTAAAATGGCAGAGATGGCGAGCGATATGGAGATAAGGGAAAAAGGGCTGAGGATATTGTTTAAAAATCTCGGCGAGGCTGATGCAATAAGGTTTCTGTCTCAGATTACCTTTGAAAAGAGAGATTATCTGAAACTTCAGGACGAACTCTTTGAAGGCATGAGCGTCGAGGACATCTATAAAAAAGCGAAAGAGTACGCTGAAAAGAAAAAGACAGAATAGCATTAGCTATGCCGCCAAAAAATAAGAACAAGAAGTCTGCAATCTGTTATGAAAGTTATTAATGTTTCGGAGGTTTCTAAGGAGAGTGGTTTTGGCGAAGAAGACTCCAAAAAAGAATAATGATGTAGATGCTTATAAGCATAAAAAAGAAACCCGTAAAAATGCCGTTCCTGTTGGTCTTGCGTCTTATGACACTGCTAAGCCTAAGCCCAAAAAGTATGAATATGACCCCCATCTTGACCCTCAGCTTGTATGGACCGGAAAAGCAGAAAACAGATTCTTTGAAGTCCCCACCGTATCTCTCCATATCCATGAAAGAATAGCTCCCGAAATAACTATGCCGAAAACCAACGAGTCGACAAGCGCTAACCAGAAAGTTATCGAGAGGCTGCATCATGCTTAAAGCCTACTTAAAGCAGATAGCCGATACCAGCAAACAGGGAGACGCAAGGGAAGAAAGTTATTACCCAGTCTTGAAATTTCTTCTTGATGAGTATTGCAGTTCAATCGGAAAGAAAAAAGTGCGTATAACAATTCTTCCCAAAAAGACGGAAGCAGGTAACCCGGATTTCAGAGTATGGGATGGTAAACAACATATCACGGGATACATTGAGGCTAAAGACCCTGCCATCGAAAATCTTGACAGGATAGAGGAGACAGAGCAGCTTAAGAGATACTTGCATACCTTCCCGAACGTGATTCTTACCAATTTCTTTGAGTTCAGGCTTTACCGTAATGGTGTCAGAACGGATAAGGTTCTTGTCGGAAGGCCATACGTAGTGCATAAGCTGAAAACTACTCCGCCTGTCGAGAAGGAGCCTGAATTCCTTCAACTGCTGGAAAAGTTTTTTTCCTTCTCGATACCAAAAGTCTATGATGCAAAGAACCTTGCTATTGAACTTGCCAAACGGACACGCTTTTTAAAAGATGAGGTAATAGGAAATGTACTGAAGGAAGAAGAACAGACAGGGAAAGGATTCATCAGGAGCTTTTACAAAGCATTCAAAGACTATCTTATCAGCAGTTTAACCGAAGACGAGTTTTCAGACCTGTACGCACAGACAATCACCTATGGACTTTTTGCAGCCCGTACGCGTTCCGAGAATGGTTTTAACAGGAAACTTGCTTATTACAACATACCTGAAACTATCGGAATACTGAGAGACGTTTTTCAGTTTATCTCATTAGGTTCATTGCCTCAGCCTATGGAGTGGATTATTGACGACATTTCGGAAATCCTGTCCGTTGCCGACATCAATAAAATACTTCATCAGTATTTCCATGAAGGGAAAGGTAAAGACCCGGTAGTTCACTTTTACGAAACCTTCCTTTCCGAGTATGACCCAAAAACAAGAGAGATGAGGGGGGTATATTACACCCCTGAACCTGTAGTGTCCTATATAGTCCGTTCATTACACAGCATCCTGAAAGAACAATTTAAAAGACCCGATGGATTAGCAAGCAACAATGTGACAGTTTTAGACCCTGCAGCAGGAACACTGACCTTTTTGGCTGAGTCTGCAAAATTGGCCGTTGATGAGTTTGTATCAAAATACGGTGAGGGAGGCAAAGAGAATTTCATCAAAGAGCATATCCTGAAAAACTTTTATGCCTTTGAATTAATGATGGCGCCCTATGCAGTAGGACATTTAAAGATGTCCTTCCTGCTTGAAGAATTAGGATACAGGTTGCAGAAGGATGACAGGGTAAAGCTCTACCTTACCAATACTCTTGAGATGGAAGAACTTGCACAGACCGAATTGCCGGGAATGGTTTCCCTGTCAGAAGAATCACACCTTGCAGGAAGGGTGAAGAAAGAACAGCCGATTTTAGTGATATTAGGAAATCCTCCGTATTCCGTCAGTTCTGTCAATAAATCTGACTTCATAGAACAAGAGATGGAACTGTATAAAGAGGACGTCCGGAATGAAAGGAACATACAACCCCTTTCTGACGATTATATAAAGTTCCTCAGATTTGCACATTGGAAGATCGACCGTGACGGCAAAGGGATAATCGGGATGATCACAAACAATTCCTATCTGTCAGGATTGATACACAGAGGGATGAGAAAAAGGTTGCTTGATAGTTTCGATGAAATCTATATCTTAAACCTCCACGGCAACAGCCGTATCGGTGAAAAGTGTCCTGATGGAAGCAAGGATGAAAATGTCTTTGATATTCAGCAGGGCGTGTCCATTGTCTTATTCATCAAGAAAGAGAAGAAGGGGAAAGCATGCAAAGTCTTTTATCACGACGTCTACGGATTAAGAGAAAACAAATATGCATATCTTGACAGGCATAGCGCCAAAACCACAAAATGGAAAAAACTTAGTCCAGCAACCTCAAACTTCTTCTTTGTAGAAAAGGACTTCTCTCTACAGGCGATTTATGACCGGTTCATCCCTTTAACTGAGATATTTGAGAAGTCGTCAAGTGGAGTTAAAACTCACAGAGATCATTTCGTGGTCGCCTTCACGAGAGAAGAGCTCAAGCAAAGAATGAGAACCTTCACAAGCAATTTGCCCGATGATTTGGTTGCTCAGTCCCTAGATTTGAAAGATACGGCGGATTTCAAAATAAGCCCGGTTAGAAATAAACTGAAAAAAGAGGATTGGAAACAATCAATAGTATGTTACTCTTATCGTCCTTTTGATGAAAGGTATATCTGTTATGTTCCTGAGCTAATTGACAGAGACAGATTCGATTTAATGCAGCATTTTCTAAAAAACAGTAATCTCGGTCTACAGTTGAAAAGGAGCAGATATATTAAGGTATTTGAGTTCAGACATGCCTTCGTGACCTCAAACATTTCTGACTTGAACTTTTTTGGCGATCAAACGTGGTCTTTTCCTTTATACCGATACCAACAGCGAGAGAAACCAAAAAGGATACCCTTTGGTTCCGCAATGCTGCTCTTTGAACCTTCATCAGACTATTTCTTTAAGACACCGAATTTCTCTAATGCCTTCCTTGATCGATTGAAAACAGAATTCAAGAAGAGTCTTTCCCCTGAAGAAATCTTCTACTACATTTATGCAGTCCTCTATTCCGAAATATATAGAACTAAATATACAGAGTTCCTTAAGATAGACTTTCCGAGAGTGCCGTTTACAAAGGATTATAAGCTGTTCAAGAAAATAGCTGAATACGGGAACAGGCTTGTTGACTTGCACCTGCTTAAATCCGCTGAGCTTGATTCACCGATTGCAAGATTTCAGGGGAAAGGTGATAACAGGGTAGAAAAATCGAGATATGATGACAAAGCCGGACTGGTTTTCATCAATAAGACACAATGCTTTGAAGGGATTGCCCCTGCTGTATGGACTTATCAAATCGGTGGCTATCAGGTATGCGACAAGTGGCTGAAGGACAGAAAGGAACGGATACTTTCCCTTGATGAGATACAGACTTATTGCAGGATTGTTACTGCAATACGGAAGACTATTGAGATACAGAAAGACATCGACAGCTTTTATAAAGAAATAGAAAAGACAATGTTAGAT
>Ga0194113_10004338_pt1 | contig 18600 bp, 14 predicted proteins | sample TA2MahC200mmetaG_FD_146193 | JGI IMG/M metagenome (GOLD analysis project Ga0194113, IMG submission 146193) | Freshwater microbial communities from Lake Tanganyika, Tanzania - TA2015017 Mahale Deep Cast 200m | ecosystem: Environmental > Aquatic > Freshwater > Lake | place: Tanzania: Lake... | reverse complement strand
CTTATGTCAACGCTTGTCACCACCTAACAATGGTGCGCCCGGCCCGATTCGAACGGGCAACCTTCGGATTCGAAGTCCGCGACTCTATCCATTGAGCTACGGGCGCCCCGCGCGGCTCGGAGGGCCGCGGCTGGCCGCGCGCGGGCAGGGAGCGCCAGGTGGAATGTCGGCCCCGTGCCGCCCTGCCGCCGGATGCCGGGGCGTTGCCCCGGCCTGCATTGTCACAACCATATCGGGCGCGCAGGGGAGTGTCAAGAACGGCTGGGGCCGGCCTTCAATCCGCAAGTTGCGGGGCGGCCATGCCAAGTTGCGAAAGCATGGGCTTGGCACCGGCGGCACTCATGCTTCCGCGGCGGCGCCCGGAGGTCGGCCGGGGAACTGAAGCGCCCCGTATGGCTTGTCTTCGGCGGCGGGTCCGCCATTCGCCAATTCCTGGCCCGCATTCATGTACCTTCGGCGGGCCGTGCCCGATACACTGAACGGGAAGCCATCTGGAAGTGCTGGGGCAGGCGGGGCATGGCGAAACGCTCGCTTCTCATCCTCAGCCTGGCGATTCTGGCCGGCCTGGCGGGTCTCGGGGTCGCCGCGTGGTGGTGCGTCCGGTACGCCCTGCTCGAGGCCGAGGAAGGGTGGCGCCGCCGGTCCCCGGCGCGTCATGCGAGGCGGGCAATCGGGCGCGTACTGCTCGTCAAGCCAACGCCCACCGCTCTGCGGGGAGCGGAGCAACCACGAAGAAGAGTCCGGCGTCGGAAATGTGACGTTCCGGCTGGTGCTTTCCCCCCTCCACCTCGGCGGGAAGGTTGACCGGCCAGAGGAGGCGCCAACAGGATGCGGGCTGACGGACCAGCGGCCTAGCGGCGTCCGGCGCGCCCCTGAAGGAACGCCCTGGCCTCCTGGTAACGGTGAAAGCGTTTCTCGGCCTGCCGGAACTCCGGCGTGTGCTGCGCCTGGCGACCGCCGTCCCACTTGGCGCCCAGGTGCCTGTGCAGGAGTTCGTGGTACATGACGAAGTCGATGACGTACTCCGGCACGTCGGGGCCGTCGAGCGAGAGGCTGACCATGACGGCGTCGCGCAGCCGATCGTAGTGGCCGAACTTGCGGAAGGTGAACGCCCGGCTCCACTCGAGGCGCGGGGCGGCCATGGCGCCCGCGAAGTACGCGGCGTTCACGCGCTCGAAGGCCTGCCGCAGGTCGTGGCGCAGGCCGGCGCCGACCTCGGCCGGGCTGGCGCAGACCTCCACCTGGGCCAGCACCGCCTGGTACGGCCCGCGCATCATGGCTGCCAGGATGGGCTGGCGGTCCGCGGTGCGCCGCCAAGAGAGGGCGGCCAGCGCCCGCAGGAGCGGCTCATCAAAGGTAATCATGGGCGTCGGAAGCATGACCCGCGTGCCGCCGGGCCGGGCCGCGAGGCGGTACAGGCCCTTCAGCGGCCGGAAATGGATGAGAAGCGGCAGGGGGAACGGGCTCGCCGGCGGCCGGGCGTCCTCGAACGCCCGCCGCGCGGTCGCCAGGGCGGCGCCGTAGGCCGCGAAGTTCTCCGGTCGCGCAAAGTACGCCAGCCAGGCCGCCAGCGCCCGCGATTCCGGCTTGAGGTGGGCCGACGCCAGTCCGTCGGCGCGCAGGGAGGCCTCGATGTCGGCGCCGGCGCGGCTGATGGCGGCGGCAAGGTCGCAGCGCTCGGCATCCGCCGCGGCGATTGCCATCCGGTCAAGCACCTCGTCCACGAAGGCCCGCAGGCCGACGAACGAGACCGTGCGCGGCGGAGGACCGGCCTGGGCGGGACCGGCTGCAACGCGGCCGAAGTCCACCGCGGCCAGGAACTCTCGCGCTTTGCGGGAGGGCGGCGGCAAGGCATCCGGACGCAAACCGCTCGCGGCCAGGCACTCATCGACCGTTCGCAGCCCCTGCTCCACGGTGTTTTTCAATTCCGCCAGCCGCGAGGCGGAAACGCCTTCCGCCAGTTCCCGGCGGACGCGATCCGCCAGGCCCAGAAGCCCCTTGATGCGAACCCTGGTCATGGCGGTCACGCGGGGCCGACCGGCGAGGACTTGCTCAGCCGCGCCCGCACCTTGTCCCACGAGCCGGTGATAAGAAAACTCTCGTCCATATTATCCACCATGCGGCGGAACATCGCCCACGGGGCGGCAAAGGAGAGCGTGTCGGGCGGCACGAAGGGCCGGGCGCTTACGTCGAACATGCCCAGGACCGCGCGCGGCCGCGCGGACAGACCTTCCTGGTACGGGTACTGGACGATGGCCCCGCAGCCCGCCGCGAACGGGGGGATAACGGCCCACTGGTCCGGGGCGTCGAAGTTCGCGAGCGTGAAGAGGCCCGCCAGAACGTCCGGCCGCGCGAGGAAAATCACCGCCGCAGGCTCGTCGGCATCGGCCAGGGCGTCCCAGCGCTTAAAGACGATCCACCGCGCGGGGGCCTGCATGGGCGGCATATGCTTCAGGAGTTCCAGCACGAGTTGGGGCGTCTTCTTGTATCGTTCGCCGGCCATCTTGCCGGGGATGCCGCAGGAGAGGAAATGCTCGAGCCCCGGCCGCAGGCCCTGCGCAAAGCCCAGGTACCGCCGGCCGCCGGGGCAGCCGATGGCCTCCGTGTCGAGCGCAAGCGTCCGGCCTTCTCGCACCCGTCCGAGGTTGGCGATGACGCACGGCGCCAGGCCGCGCGGCCGGGCATCCGCAGGCGGCGCGCCGTCGGTGTAGTAGAACGCCAGCGGCAGTTCGGCGCCGGGGAAATACTTCTGCCACAGGGCGGTGAAACGGTCGCGGAGTTCGGCGTGCATGGCGCACCTCCTGTAATGCGAACGGCACGCGGCGGACAAGGCCGAGTTCTGCGCGGCCCGCCTTCCGTCTTGGCGGGCCGCGCGAGGGCGGCTGGCGCTATCGAAATCGCCACTTTTTGCGCGGCGGGTCGGGAGACCCACCGCGCAAAGGCTGGATGCCGACCGCCTTCACTTTTCACTTTGAACTGCCGTTACCGCGCCAGCCTGCGGCGGCACTCGGCCAGGATGTCGGCGGTGCGGCTGGCGCCCGCGCGGGTGGCGCCCGCGGCGCGGACGGCCAGGAGCGTGTCGAGGTCGCGGACGCCGCCGGCGGCCTTCACCTGGACGTGCGGCGGCGCATGGCGGCGCATGAGCCTGATGTCGTCCAGCGTGGCCCCGCCCGCGGCATAGCCGGTGGAGGTCTTCACCCAATCGGCCCGCAGTTCGCCGCAGATTCCGCACAGGCGGATCTTATGCTCATCCTTAAGGTAACAGTTCTCGAAGATAACCTTGACCTTCGCGCCGCCGCCGTGGGCGATCTCGATGACGGCGGCGGCGTCGCGGCGGACGTAATCCCACCGGCCGCTGAGGACCTGGCTGACGTTGGCGACCATGTCGAGTTCCCGTGCACCGTCGGCCAGGGCCTGGCGGGCCTCGGCCGCCTTGACGGCCGTTGCGTGCCCGCCGTGCGGAAAGCCGACGGTCGTCGTGGGCAGCACCGCGCTCCCGCCCAGCAGTTCGGCCGCGCGCTTGAGCCGGTACGGCACGATGCACACGCTGGCTACGTCGAGTTCGAGCGCCAGGCGGCAGCCCTGGTCCAGTTGCTCCTCGGTCAGGGTGGGCGCAAGGAGCGAGTGGTCGATCATCCTGGCGATGTCGCGGTATGTATAGTCCGCCATGCGAGGCCCCTTCGGCCGATGCGGCCCAGGGGAATGATACCGCGGCGCGCGGCAAACCGGAAGCGTCTGTGCAGGCGTTGACGGGGCGCGAGCGGGGTGCTATTCTCCCCGCAGCCGCTTCGCACGTCTGCTGAAGAACGGAAGGGAGGACCCGCGATGCACATCCGCCTGCCTGCCTTGCTGCTGCTCGCGGCCGCGGCGCTGGCGGCGCCGGCGGCGGCCCCCGGTGCAGACGACGCGCGGGCCGCCTGCGCCGACCGCCCGAAGACCGGCGCCCGCCAGCCCTTCTACCCGTCGAACCGCGAGCCGCTCATGCCCAGCCCGCTGGTGAAACTTCCCATCGGGGCCATCCGGCCCAGGGGGTGGCTGCGGCGCATGCTCGAAATCGAGGCCGACGGCATGACGGGCCGCCTGGCGGAAATCAGCCGCTTCTGCAAGGCCGAGGGAAACGCCTGGCTCAGCCCCGACGGCGCCGGCCACAGCCCGTGGGAGGAACTCCCCTACTGGCTCAAGGGCTTCGGCGACCTGGGGTACGTCCTGGGCGACGCGCGGATTAACGCTGAGAGCCGCAAGTGGATCGAGGGCATCCTCTCAAGCCAGCGCGACGACGGCTGGTTCGGCCCGCGCTCGAACCTGACGAACGTGGGCGGCAAGTCCGACATCTGGCCGAACATGGTGGCGCTTGCCTGCCTTCAATCATTCTACGAGCACACGGGCGACGCGCGCGTGCCGCCCCTCATGCTCAAGTATTTCCGCTGGCAGCAGGCCGCGGCGGAGGCCGACTTCATCACCGGCTCGTGGCAGAAAATCCGCGCCGGCGACAACCTGGAGAGCATCTACTGGCTCTACAACCGCACGGGCGAGGCGTGGCTGCTGGACGTGGCCAGGAAGGTCCACGCCCGCACCGCCGACTGGACGGGCGGCATCGCCAGTTGGCACGGCGTCAACATCTGCCAGTCGTTCCGCCAGCCGGCCGTCTTCTGGATGCAGGCGCAGGACGAGAAGTTCCTGGCCGCCGCCGCCCGCAACTACGACACGGTCATCGGCAAGTACGGACACGGCCCGGGCGGCATGTTCGGGGCCGACGAGAACTGCCGCGAGGGCTACACCGACCCGCGCCAGGGCGCCGAGACGTGCTCCATCGTCGAATTCATGCGCAGTTTCCAGATGCTCACGAAGATTACCGGCGACCCGCTCTGGGCCGACCGCTGCGAGCAGGCGGCCTTCAACTCGCTCCCGGCGTCGCAGACGCCCGACCAGCGGGGCCTGCACTACCTGACGGCGGCCAACCAGGCCGTCCTCGACGCCCGCAACCACAGCCCAGGCATCCAGAACGGCGGCTGCATGCTTGCGTACAATCCGCACGGCTACCGCTGCTGCCAGCACAACGTGTCGCACGGCTGGCCGTACTACGCCGAGGAACTGTGGCTGGCCACGGCCGATGCGGGTCTCTGCGCGTCGCTCTACGCCCCGTCGGAGGTCGAGGCCACGGTGGGCGACGCCGCGACCGTCCGCATCGTAGAAGAGACCGGCTACCCCGTGGACGAGACCGTGGCCCTGGCCGTCTCGGCGCCCAGGCCCGTGCGGTTCCCGCTCTACCTGCGCGTGCCGCGCTGGTGCGAGGGCGCCAAGGTGGCGGTCAACGGCAGGCCGGTCGACGTGAAGGCCCGGCCCCTCTCGTACATCGTGCTGGAGCGCACGTGGGCCGACGGCGACAAGGTCGTCCTTGAGTTGCCGATGCGCCTTGCTGCCGCCACGTGGGAGAAGGGCAAGGGCGCCGTCTCGCTGAGCCGCGGGCCGCTTGAGTTCTCGCTGCGAATCGGCGAGAGGTGGGTCCGCATCGGCGGCGGGTCGGACGACTGGCCCGTCCTCGAAGTGCACCCCGAGACGCCGTGGAACTACGGCCTGGAAATCGACCCGACCGCGCCCGAGAAATCGGTCGAAGTGGCCGCGAAGAAGAAGATGCCCGACGCGGGCCTCCCCTTCGCCCAGGACGCGGCCCCGATTGAACTCAGGGCCAGGGCGCACAGGATTCCCGAGTGGACGCTCGACCGGCACGGCCTCGTGGCCGTCCTCCAGCCCAGCCCCGCCCGCTCGGCCGAACCGGAGGAGACCGTGACGCTCATACCGATGGGCTGGGCACGGCTCCGGATCGCGGTGTTTCCGACCGTGGGCGGGGCCGATGCCAACAAGTGGGTGGAAGACCCCGCACCCAAACCGATGTACGCCGCCTCGGCATCGCACTGTTTCGCCGGCGACACCGCCCTGGCGCTGTGCGATGGTCTTCTGCCGAAGAACTCCAACGACCACTCCATCCCGCGATTCACCTGGTGGGACCACAAGGGCACGACCGAGTGGGTCGCCTGCAAGTTCGCCAAGCCGCGCACCGTATCCTGGGCGGAGGTGTACTGGTTCGACGACACGGGGCGCGGCGGTTGCCGCGTGCCGGCCTCGTGGCAGTTGCTTTACAGGGCGGGCAGCGAGTGGAGGCCCGTCGCGCTTGCCGCCGGGTCGGCCTACCGCACGGCGAGGGACGCTTTCAACAAGGCGGCGTTCGAGCCCGTGGAGACGACGGAACTTCGGCTGGAGGCGAAACTCCAGCCGAACGCCTCGGGCGGCATCCTGGAGTGGCGCATCGGGCCTGCGGAGTAGCGCATGCTTTCGCGACGGCGCGAAAGCCTGCCCGCCGGCCGGCAGGCGGGCATGGCACCCCTGACTCCGGGCGCCGAGTTGGCCGCTCGCCGCTGCGCAGTTGCACTTGGGCATGAATTGGCTATCATGTTGCGGGACCCGATATCGGAGGCCGTGCCATGAGAATGAACCGCCGCCAGTTCCTCGCATCGACCCTGGCCGTCGCCGGGGGGACCCTCCTGGGCTGCCGCACGCTGGCTGCGCCCGCCGCCCAGGCCGCGCCGCCGAACCCGTATGAACTTGTGCCGCTGGGCAAGACCGGCATCAAGGTCTCGCGCATCGGCATCGGCACAGGCATGCGCGGCGGGAACCGCCAGTCGGACCACACACGCATGGGCAAGGATGCCTGCGAGGCGCTTCTGAAGGCGGCTTACGAGCGCGGCGTGCGCCTGTTCGACATGGCCGACCTGTACGGAACGCACCCCTACGTGGCCTCGGCACTGAAGGGCCTGCCCAGGGACCAGTACGCCTTGGTCTCCAAGATATGGGTCCGCAAGGGCGGCATACCGGAGCCGGAGCGCCCCGATGCCGACGTCGTCGTGGACCGCTTCCGCAAGGAACTGGATACCGACTACATTGACGTCGTGCAAATCCACTGCATGACCGACGCAAACTGGACCGATGCGCAGAAAAAGCAGATGGACATCATGGAGAACCTGAAGGCGAAGAAGATCATCCGCGCCCACGGGGCGTCGTTCCACTCGCTGGCGGCGCTGGAGTGCGCGGCGGCGTCGCCCTGGGTTGACACCATCCACGTCCGCATCAACGCCTACGGCGACAAGATGGACGGCCCGCCGGAAAAGGTGGCCCCTGTGGTCGAGAAGGCCCACAAGGCCGGCAAGGGCGTCATCGGCATGAAACTCATCGGCGAGGGCTTATACAGCAATAGCCCGGAGAAGCGCGACGGGTCGGTCCGGTACGTCCTGGGTCTCGGCACGGTAAGCGCGATGGTCGTCGGGTTCCTTAGGCTGGCGGAGATTGACGACTTTGCCGCCCGCACCGCCGCGGCGCTGGCGGCCAAGGCGTAGAGCGCCCGCCGGGTTTTCATGCTGCCCTACGCGGTCACGCGGCCGGGGGGGCGCATGCCGGCGCCCTTGCGGCCGGCGGCGGAGTCGCCGAGGTCCTGGCGCGCCTTCTCGGCGAGCGATTCGAGGCGTTTGACCACGTCGGGGTTCTTGTCGGCCACGTTGTCCGTTTCGCCCTTGTCGGCCTCCAGGTCGTAGAGCGCCAGGTCGGTCTTGGCGTTCTCGTAGGCTGCCGGCGTGCCGCCGCTGCCGCCCTTCTTGCCGCCCATGCTGCGGTAATCGTGGGGGAAGTGCAGTTTCCATCTGCCGCTGCGGACGGCCTGTAGGTGCTCGCCCCAGTAGAAGTAGAATGCCTCGTGCGGCGTCTTGGCGCCCGGGCGGCCCTCCATCAGGGGCAGTATGTCCAGGCCGTCTATCTTGTGCCCCGGCAGCCTCGCCCCGATGATTCCCGCCACGGTGGGCACGATGTCGATGGTCATGGCCGGCTCGGCGCAGACGGTTCCCGGCCGGATGCGCCCCGGCCAGCGCATGACGCACGGCACGCGGACGCCGCCTTCCCACGCGGTTCCCTTGCCTTCGCGCAGGGGGCCGGCCGAGCCCGCGTGGTCGCCGTAACTCAGCCAGGGGCCGTTGTCGCTGGTAAAGATGACGAGCGTGTTCTGCTCCAGGCCGTGCTTCTGAAGCGCCCCCACGATTTCCCCGACCGACCAGTCTATCTCTTCAATGACGTCGCCGTACAGGCCGCGGGCCGACTTGCCCTTGAACCTGTCCGACACGTGCAGCGGCACGTGCGGCATGCTGTGCGGCACATAGAGGAGGAAGGGCCGGTCCTTGCTGCGCTCGATGAACGAGACGGCCCGCTCGGCGTACCAGGTGGTCAGTTGCGTCTGGTCGGGCATGGTCTGAACGGTCTTCTCGCCTTCAATCAAGGGCAGCGGCGGGTACGCCTTCGGCGTCTGCGGGTGCTTGGGCCACATGTCGTTCGAGTACGGCAGGCCGAAATATTCGTCGAACCCGTGCCGCGTGGGCAGAAACTGCGGGTGGTGCCCCAGGTGCCACTTGCCGAAGACGGCCGTTGCGTAGGACCGCTGCTTGACCACTTCGGCCAGCGTCATCTCGCCGTCGGCGATGCCGTTCTTGCTGCCGGGGCCGAGCGCCCCCAGGATGCCGACGCGGTTCGGGTAGCAGCCCGTCAGCAGGGCCGTGCGCGAGGCGCTACAGACCGCCTGGGCGACGTAGAAATCCGAGAACCGGACGCCCTGGGCCGCAAGGCGGTCGATGTTGGGCGTCCGGATGTCGGGCGAGCCGAAGCAGCCGAGGTCCTGGTAGCCCTGGTCGTCGGTGTAAACGATGACGATGTTGGGCAATCGCGGGGCGGCTTCTGCGGCGCTTGCGGTCTGCGTGCGGGCGGCTGCGCACCCGGCGGCAGCGGCGGCCAGGCCGGCGGCGGCGGTCGCACCGGTTGCCTGAAGAAATGCGCGGCGGTTCATGCGTGATCCTTTGAGCGGCGGGCCCGTTGCTCCCCCGCGCGGCGGCCGCGCTGGGCGAAAGACGCGCCTCCAGCAGTCAAGCCGGGGCGTTGGCCCGGCGTACATTTTAACCCGCGCCGGGGCCGGGCCTACCGGCGGTCTCAGTATCAGAGCCGCGACGGTATCAGAGCCGCGACCGTAAGGGAGCGGTGCTGTTGTCGTGCGCCCGCCGCGGCGCCGCTCCCTTACGGTCGCGGCTCTGATACAGCGCCGCTCCCTTACGGTCGCGGCTCTGTTTCGCCCAACCGCAGCCGATGCATTGCCGCGCGGCCGGCCTTTCCGTTGACTCCGGCCGCGTTTCTGTTATCAGTGGCCGCATGAACCCCACGCGGCAAGAGGCGGCAGACATGCTCGGCCGGCTGGTGGCGTGCCCCAGTCCGAACCCGCCGAGCGGGCGGCCGTGCGGCCCCGGCCACGGCGAGCGCGCCATGGCCGACCTTCTGGCCGCCATCGTGCAGCCGTGGGGGGCCGTAACGCGAAAAGTCGAGATTGCCCCCGGGCGGTTCAACTTCATCGCGCGATTTCCGGGCGGGCCGCGCTCGCTCATGCTCGAAGCGCACGCCGACACCGTTCCCGCCGAGGGGATGACCATCCCGCCGTTCGAGCCGCGCGTCCGCGGCGGGCGCCTGTACGGCCGCGGCAGTTGCGACGCCAAGGCGGCCCTTGCGGCCATGCTGCTGGCCGTCCGAGGCGCGATTGTCTCGGGGCGGCGGGCAGACACCACCCTTTACCTCGTGGCCACGGGGCAAGAGGAGTGCGGCGCGGCCGGCGCCCGCCGCCTGGCGGCCGATCAGGGCCGCGACCGCAAGGGAGCGGCGCCGCAAGATCTTCGTCCCGATGCGGCAATCGTGGGCGAGCCCACGGACCTCGACATTGTTTACACGCACAAGGGGGCCTACCGCTGCCGCATCACGGCGCTGGGGCGGGCCGCGCATTCAAGCGACCCTGCGCGGGGCCGCAGCGCGATTGCGGCGATGGCCCGCATCGTCCAGGCGCTGGAAGGGCCGCTCGCGCGGCGTCTTGCCCGCCGCCGGCACCCCGTCCTCGGCCCCGCGACAGTCTGCGTGGGGACGATCCGCGGCGGGACGCAGGCAAACGTTGTGCCCGACCGCTGCGAGATTGAGGTCGACCGGCGCACGCTGCCGGGCGAGACGGCCGCCCAGGTCGGGGCCGAGGTCCGCCGAGCCGTCCTGGCCGCGCGTACCGCCGGCCGCGGGTTCCGCTGCACGATCGAGAACTATGAGTGGTACCCGGCGCTGGAGGAAGACCGGCGCGGGCCGCTCTTGCGCCTGGCCGCTGCTGCCGCCCGCGCGGTCCTCGGCCGCGCACGGTTCAAGGGCGTGCCGTGGGCGTCGAACGCCGGCATCTTTCGCCAGGCGGGCATTCCGTGTATCCTGTTCGGGCCGGGGTCCATCCGTCAGGCCCACGCGGCGGTGGAGTGGGTTGACCTCGGGCAGGTGGTGCTGGCTGCGCGGGTGTACGCCGAAATCATCCGCCGCTTCGGGGAGTAAGGGCATGGACGAGTGGCCGGACGAAATCCGCACGGAAGAGGAGTTGGACGAGGTTCTCACCCGCCCGTCGCCGCAACTGGCGGAGTTCATGCGGCGGCTGGAAGGCGACGTGCTCGTGCTTGGCGCGGGGGGCAAGATGGGGCCGACGCTGTGCGTCCTGGCCCGCCGCGCGCTTCAGGCCGCAGGCTCGCGGGCCGAGGTCATCGCGGTCGCGCGGCGGCCGCTTGAGAACCTGCGCCGCGCGGGCGTCCGCACCCTGGAGTGCGACCTGCTTGACCCCGCCGCCGTCCAGCGCCTGCCGCGCACTCCGAACGTTATCTTCATGGCCGGGCGCAAGTTCGGCTCCACGGGCGACGAGGCCGGCACATGGGCCACGAACGTCATCGTGCCGTACCACGTTGCCCGCACGTTCACCGAGTCGCGCATCGTGGCGTTCTCGACCGGCTGCGTGTATGCGCTGATGCCCGACGAGGGCAACGGCGCCACCGAAGATACGCCGCCCGACCCCGTGGGCGAGTACTCCATGAGTTGCCTCGGCCGCGAACGCATGTTCGACTACTTCTCCCGCACTCGCGGCGAGCGGGTGCTTCTGTTTCGCCTCAACTACGCCACGGAACTCAGGTACGGCGTCCCCGTGGACGTGGCCGCGAAGGTGTGGCAGGGCCGGCCGGTGGACCTGGGTTGCGGCTACGCCAACGTCATCTGGCAGGGCGACGCGTGCGAGCGGGCTCTGCTGGCGCTGGAGCACGCGGCCGCCCCGGCCGTGCCGCTTAACGTAACCGGCCCGTGGAAACTGGCCGTCCGGGACCTTGCGGCCACGTTCGGCCGCATCCTGGGGCGCGAGCCGGTCCTCGCGGGCCGGGAGAGCGGCCGGTCGTACCTGGCGAGCGCCGCACGGAGCGTCGAACTTTTCGGCCCGCCGCGCGTGCCGCTTGAGACCATCATCCGCTGGACGGCGGCGTGGGTGCGGCGCGGCGGGCGGAGCCTGGGCAAACCGACGCACTTCGAGGTGGTGGACGGGAAGTTCTGATGAAAGCGGGCGAGACATTCCGCGAAGTTCTTCGCCGGGGGGTGGTGATACCCGCCTCGCCGCTGGCGCTTACGGCGTCGCGGGGGCTGGACGAGCGGCGGCAGCGCGGCCTGTGGCGGTACTACTCTGCGGCGGGGGCGGGCGGCATAGCCGTCGGCGTCCACACGACGCAGTTTGAAATCCGCGAGCCGCAGCACGGGCTCCTCCGGCCGGTCCTGGAGTTGGCGGCGGACGAGTTCACGCGGCTTGACGTGCGGAGGCGGTCGCCCCTGGTGCGCATCGCCGGCATCTGCGGCCCGACGCGGCAGGCCGCAGCCGAGGCCCGCCTGGCCGCCGGCCTGGGATTCCACGCGGGCCTGGTCAGCCTGGCCGCACTTCCGCACGCTTCGGACGGCGAACTCATCCGCCACCTGCGCACCGTGGCCGCGGCGATTCCGCTTGTGGGCTTCTACCTTCAGCCCGCGGTGGGCGGCAGGGTCCTTTCTTACGGATTCTGGCGCCGCTTTGCCGAAATCGAGCGGGCAGTGGCCGTCAAGATCGCCCCGTTCAATCGCTACCGCACGATTGACGTCGTCCGCGCCGTGGCCGAGTCCGGCCGCCGGGACATCGCCCTTTACACGGGCAACGACGACAACATCGTCGGGGACCTGGTGACGCCTTTCCTGTTCCGCGTGGGCGGCCGGCGGGTGGAGCGGCGCATCGTCGGCGGTCTGCTGGGACAGTGGTCCGTGTGGACGAAGAAGGCCGTGGAACTTCTTGCCCGCTGCCACCGCCTGGCGGCAAGCGGCGGGGCGGCCCCCGTGGACCTCCTCGCGCTGGGCGCGGAACTGACGGACGCCAACGCGGCCGTCTTCGACGCCGCAGGCGGCTTCGCCGGCTGCATCCCGGGCATCCACGAGGTCCTGCGGCGGCAGGGGCTTCTGGCAGGCACGTGGTGCCTGGACCGGCGAGCGGGCCTCAGCCCCGGCCAGCGCGGGGAAATCGACCGCGTCCTTGCGGCCTGCCCGCACCTGGCCGACGATAACTTCGTAACCGAGCACCGGGACGAGTGGTTGAAAGACTGATTCGCCCGTCAGTTCATGATAAGGAGAGAGCGCCATGCGGCTGAACGTGAGCCTTGCGGCAACAACTGTTGCGGGCCTGCTGTGCGTCTTATGCGCCGCCGCCAGGACGGCCCCTGCGGCGGCTCCTCCGGCCGCCGCATCCTCTGCCGCGCCGGAGCAGGGCTTCGTGCCCATCTTCAACGGCAAGGACCTGACCGGCTGGGACGGCAACCCCAAGTTCTGGTCCGTCAAGGACGGGGCAGTCCGCGGCGAGACCACCAAGGAGAACCCCACCAAGGGCAACACCTTCATCATCTGGAGGGGCGGCCTCGTGGGCGACTTTGACCTGCGCCTCTCATACCGCATGACGGGCGGCAACTCGGGCATCCAGTACCGCAGCCGCGACCTGGGCAACTGGGTCGTCGGCGGATACCAGGCCGAGATCGCCAACGACGGCGGCCGCGACGGCTACATCTACGATGAAAAGGGCAAGCGCGGCCGCATGTGCCTCGTGGGCGAGAAGGTCACCTGGGGCAAGGACGGCAAGAAGCAGGTCACGGGGTCCGCCGGCGACCTGGAGAAAATCAAGGCGGGCTTCAAGAAGGACGACTGGAACGAGTACCGCATCCTGGTCGTGGGCAGCCACATCCAGCACTTCGTCAACGGCGTGCAGACGATAGACTTCACGGACGAGGACGAGGTCAGCCGCGCAATGTCGGGCATCCTGGCGCTCCAGATACACGCCGGGGCGCCGATGGTCACGGAGTTCAAGAACATCCGCCTGAAGAAACTGGGGCCGGACCCGGCGCCCCTGCCCCCAGCGCCGAAGGCGCCGGCGCCCGCGAAGGCCGAGGCACCGAAGGCGAAGTGAGCCCTGCGCGCCGCGGTGTTACGGACCACGGTGTTGCGCGGCGGGTCGGGAGACCCGCCGCGCGGCTTCGTTGCGTCGCGGCGCGCAACTTCGCGCCGGGTGCGTGCGGAGCGCTTTGTGCGGGGCCGTGAACCAGGCGCTCGGCGCTACTCCAGGTACCGGCCCTCGATGGCGCGGACGATGAACGGGGCGAAGATGATCAGCACGACGCTCACCAGGATGAGCATGGAGGGGACGAGTATCTTGACGGCGGCCTCTCCGGCCTTTCGCTCGGCGCGCATGCTGCGGCGCATCCTGAGAAGGTTGGCCTGGAGTTTCAGGACCATGGCCAGGGGCGTGCCGAGCGCTTCGGCCTGAAGGACGGCCGACAGGATGCTGTCGAGGCCCTCGACGTTGATGCGCTGGCCCAGGTGCGTGAGGGCGTCCTGCCGGCTGCGGCCGAAATCGATCTCGCGCACCACCATGCTGAGTTCCTCGTTCAGCGGGTCGTCCGGGTCGTCGCGCACCACGGCGTTGCAGGCCTCGTAGAAGGTGGCGCCGGCGTCCATGGCCATGGCTATGAGGTCCAGCGCGTAGGGCATCCGCCGCGCGATCTCCCGCAGGCGCCTCAGCGCCCACTCCCGCAGCCACAGGTACGCCGCGAAGAACCCCAGCACGAAGCCCAGCACCAGGAACGCCGCGCCGCCGACGAAGGTCACTTCCTCGGAGACAACTCGCGCCAGGAGCACCGTCATGGCCGCCCCGATTGCGCCCCACACGATGCAGATGACCATGTACTCGTCGGCGTTGTACTGGTGGGGGTTACCGAGGGCCAGCAGGAGTTTCAGGATGTGCCGCTTGAATCCCGGCATGTTCATCCGCCGCGCAAGGTGGTACAGGGGCACCAGCAGCGGCCGCAGCCAGGGGACCTCGAAGATGGTGTCGCGGTCGACGTTGTCGATCTCCATGCGGAAGGCCGTCGGGTCGTCGGTCTGGATGGGCGCCCTGAAGAGCGTGGCCACCAGCAGGAAGACCGCCAGGAACACCAGGATGTAGATGGCAATCAGCAGCACGGTCGGCCGCCTCAGAATCTCAAGTCTGAAGTCTCAAATCTCAAAGGTCATTATCTTGCGTATCCACAGGAACCCCGCGATCCAGAATGTCAGGGCCACCAGGAGTATGAGGAAGCCCCACTGGCTGTCTAGGAGGGCATCGACCCATCCCGGGTCGATCATGTAGTAGATGCCGGAGATGACGGCCGGCATGGCGCCCATCATGCGTGCGGACATGCGGTTCTCGGCCGTCAGGGCCTTGACCTTTTCCTCCAGCCGGAGGATTTCGCGGAGGGATTCGCCCAGGCGGTCGAGCGTCTCCGGCAGGTTCCCGCCGCGCTGCCGCGCGGTCTCCATGGCCGCGAACAGGAGTTTATAGTGGTGCAGTTTGATGCGTGCCGAGGCGCGGCGCATGATTTCATCCACGCTCGTGCCGTGCTCGAACTCGCGGAGCATGAGGCCGAACTCCTGGCTGATCGGGGGCTGGGCGTTCGTCTCGATGAGTTTCATCGACTGGACCAGGTTAAGGCCCGCCCGCATGCCGTTTGCAAGGGTCACCAGGCCGTCGATCAACTGGTCGTTCAGTTTCTGCCGCCGGCGGCGCTGAAGGACGTAGATTACGAGGCGCGGCACCCAGTATCCCGCCAGGGTGCCGACGAGGAATGCGCCCGCGACGGCCAGGCCGCCCGCCTCGGCGTGAAAGATGAACAGCGCCAGCAGGACGCCCGCCACCAGCGCCCCGCCGAACATCACGTACGTCAGTTGCCGCGGCGTAACGTCGAACATGAAGAGTTCCACGAGCGCCCCGTGGAAGTCCTCTTCCTGTTTCTTGATGAGTTGCTGCATGGGCAGGCGCAGGGAGATGACGGCCCCGAAGGTGGCGGCGGCGGCCAGCAGGGTGGCGCCCCACTGGTACAACGCCATGTCGGCCGCATCGGCCAGGATCAGGTGTTCGCTCATGGTTACATGAAGGCATCCACCGTGAGGAGGCCCTTCGTGAGGAGGTCCTTGGCGAAGAGCGGGATGTAGCCGGTGTGAATGAGTTCGCCGCGTCCGCGGCCCTTGTCGCCGATGGGCGGGCGGATGAAGATGTCCTCGATGATGATGCTGCCCTCGTCCTTGTCGAGGCCGGCCACCTCGCTTATGGCGGTGACCTCGCGGCGGCCGTCGGCGAACCGCGTCAGGTGGCACACCACGTCGAGGGCCGTGACGACCTGCTCGCGGATGGCCCGCACGGGCATGTCCACGGCCTCCAGGACGAGGCCCTCCAGGCGTTTCATGGCGTCTTCGGGGCTGTTGGCGTGGATGGTCGTCAGGGACCCGTCGTGGCCGGTGTTCATGGCCTGGAGCATGTCGAGCGCCTCTGCGCCGCGGACTTCGCCCACGATGATGCGGTCCGGGCGCATGCGCAGCGAGTTCTGCACGAGGTCGCGTATGGTGTAGCGGCCCTTGCCCTCGACGTTGGCCTGGCGGGTCTCCATGCGCACCACGTGCTCCTGGAACATCTGGAGTTCGGCCGAGTCTTCAATCGTGATGATGCGTTCGTGCGGCGGGATGTAGGCCGACAGGACGTTCAGCAGCGTTGTCTTGCCGCTGGCCGTGCCGCCGGAGACCAGCACGTTCATGCGCCCCAGGACGCACGCCCGCAGGAAGTTGGCGGCGAAGGGCGTAATCGTGCCGAAACTGATGATGTCGTCGATGGTAAAGGGCGTCTCGGAGAACTTGCGGATGGTAAGGACGGGGCCGACCAGGCTCAGGGGCGCGATCGTGGCGTTGACGCGGCTGCCGTCGGGCAGGCGCGCATCGACGATGGGCGTCGAGCGGTCGATGCGCCGGCCGATGGGCGTAACGATGCGCTCGATGACCGTGTGCACGACCTCGTCGGAGAAGAACGAGCGCCCGGTGTTGCGCACCACGCCGCCTTCCTCGATGTAAATCTTCGTCGGACCCACCACCATGACTTCCGTCACGTTCGGCATGTCCAGGAGGTCCTGGATGGGGCCGAGGCCGACGACGATGTCCAGGATGTCCTTCATGAGGTACCGGCGCACCGTGTAAACCCAGAGCGACTCGGTCACGAGGGGGGCCTCGCGGTCGAACGCCTCGCGGAAGTGCTCCTCGACGTTCAGGATGTCTTCCTTGACGTGGTCGTGGCCGAACTTCAGGCCCAGGTCGCCGATGAGGAGGTCCCGCATCCTCAGCAGGCCCGACTCGTACTGCTGGTCCAGGACGGCGTCGCCCTGGGTCAGGATGGGGGGTCGCATCTTGGACCCCGCGCGGCGGGAGATTTCGGTTATGACGTCGCGCTTCAGTTGCTGCTCCACCAGGAACCACCCGGTCTCGTCGTCGACCTGGGTGGTGAAATTGTCGAGGATGCCCCCCATGTGTGCCTTGATGTGGGCGATGTAGCGGGGGTCGTTCTGGGCCTCGACGTCGATGGTGCGCAGGTTCAGGCGCCGGAGGAGTTCGGCGTGGATGCCCTTCTCGACGTCCATCGCCTTTGCGAGGGGTGTTCGTTCGCGGCGGATGCGGATGGATTCCTCGGCGGGCTTGGCGGCCCCTTCGGCCGTCATGTACAGGGCCCACTCGCCGATGTGGATTTCCTGGCCGGGGGCAACCTTGACCTGCTCGCCGACGCCGACGAACTGGCCGTCGATGATGGTGCCGTTCAGGCCCACGTTCTCGATGAAGAACTCGCCGTCCTTGCGGATGATGCGGGCGTGCTCGCGCGACACGAACGGGCTGGGCAGTTCCAGGTCGTTGGCCGGGTCGCGCCCGATGCGCAGGATGTCGGCCTTCATCTCGACTTCTTGGCGTACGTCGCTGAGTTGGCTGTACGCGATGACCCTCATGGCATCAGGTTTCCGTCTTCATCATGGCATGAGCGGGACCGGCCCGCCCGTCGGCGCGGGTTCCGGCGGGGGCGCCAGGACGGCCCCCGGAGCGCCCGGCGTGCGCATGCGCGGCCGCTTCAGCAGCGCCAGCACTTCCGGCTCGATCTTCGGCTCGGCGCCCATCGTCACATCCGGCGTGGCCACCTCGCCGATGGCAAAGGGCCCCTTTCCCAACTGCTGAATCTGAAGGAGTTGCTTGGCCACCGCGCTGGGGACGATGACCTGGATGTTGGTGATGTCGGTCCTCCCGGGCGGCGGCGTGAGCGAGCCGTTCACGAGCCGCACCTGGACGTTCTTCATGACGTCGTACGGCTCGATCTGGGGCTGGCGCGGGTCCGAGCCGATGTCGAACAGGCCGCGGACGTTCACCCAGTCGCCCGGCCGAAGTTGCTGGCCGAGCGAAGCGCTCGGGTCCACCCGGATGGTTATCATCTCGCTGCCCTTCGGGATGGGGATTTCCTTGGCCGCCTCGGTCTCGATGAAGTCGGGCCACCACAGGAAAGTGCCGCTCTGGAGGGCGCGGCAGGCCTTCTGGCCGATCAGGGTATTGCCCTTGGCGTCGTCCTGGACGGCCTTGGCCTTCTCAAACGCCGGCAGCAGCGGCTTCGGAATCCGCTGCCGGTCAAGGTTGCGCTGCTGGAGTGCCGTGCCCAGGGGCAGGTCTTCCTTGAGCACGAAGAACGGCTGCGAGTCGTACTCGTACTGGCCCTTGACGTAGCCGAGATAGACGTTGACCAGTATGGCCGCCAGGAGGCCGGCGGCGACCGCAACGGCCAGCACCCCCCCGCTCGGAATCCACTGCATTGAACTCTTCGCCATGAAAACTCCTTCGCCTCTGAGTCTGCGCGGCGGCTCTCCTGAGCCGCCGCGCAAAGGCGCCTCGCTCCATTCTAACGCGGTTCGTCGTACACCGCTACGAGCGTTTCGTCGCCCGCGGCGCGGGGGCGGGCGTACACGATCCGCTCCGACCGCCCCTTGGTGAACCGCACGAGCCACCCCTGGTCGGTCTGGGCCGAGGGGTCCAGCCGGTCGGGCGCCTTCCATCCAGCGGCCACGTAGTGATTGTGGACGGCGCTGAGGGCCACGTGAATGTCGCCCGGCACGCGCATGATGGCCATGCGCGAGCCCGTGCCCTGCGGGCTGTCCATGACCACGATGACCTTCGCGTCCTTCGGGGCGAGGTCCGCCGACACCTGGCCCTGCGGATAGTCATACGGCACGCCGAAGAGGTCGGCCAGGAACCGCCGCCGGGACTGCGGGTCCTGGTTGCCGGGGTCGGCGTACGGCCCGTCCTCGTCGGCGGCGT